>Ga0207671_10005179_pt1 | contig 12118 bp, 6 predicted proteins | sample KBSC24metaG_FD_184352 | JGI IMG/M metagenome (GOLD analysis project Ga0207671, IMG submission 184352) | Corn rhizosphere microbial communities from Kellogg Biological Station, Michigan, USA - KBS C2-4 metaG (SPAdes) (version 2) | ecosystem: Host-associated > Plants > Roots > Rhizosphere > Soil... | reverse complement strand
CATCCGGCGACCGCGAGGCCGCCCGCCAGCAGATAGAAAAGCTGGAGGCACATTACCAATCTTTTATAAAGGATCTTGTCAAGGGCGAGAAGGGGCTGACAAAGGCCAAAGCCATCCTGGCGGAACGCTTCGAATTTCTCACCATCATCCTTCGTATATCGTTCAGCGAGGCGTTGAGCAAGGACATATTGGCGCAGGGCGAGCTCTTGTCCACCAAGCTTTTCTCCGTATTCCTGGAAGAGAAGGGTATCGACCATGTATTGCTTCCCGCCCTGGAGTTTATGAGCATCGACAATCATGACGAGCCCCAGGTAAACAGCATCAAGACCAAGCTGGGTCATCAGCTGCAACAGCACCGGAATACCTCCCTCTTTATCACCCAGGGTTATATCTGCCGCAATGCGCGTGGAGAGGTAGACAACCTGAAGAGAGGCGGCAGCGACTATAGCGCCTCCCTCATTGCAGCCGCCATCAATGCCAGTGTCTGTGAGATATGGACGGACATTGACGGCATGCACAACAACGATCCCCGCGTCGTCAAGAAAACCTTCCCCATCGAGCAGCTGAGCTTTGAAGAGGCAGCGGAGCTGGCTTATTTTGGAGCCAAGATCCTTCACCCCGCCAGTATCTGGCCTGCACAGTTCTATAAAGTGCCCGTGAAGCTGCTCAATACCATGCAGCCTGAAGCAAGAGGTACGCTGATCACGGAAGAAGCAGGGTCTGTCGGTGTAAAGGCTATAGCAGCCAAGGACGGTATCATCGCCATCAATATACGCAGCAGCCGTATGCTGCTGGCTTATGGATTCCTGCGTAAGATCTTCGAAGTATTCGAGAAATACCGCACTCCCATCGACATGATCACGACGTCTGAAGTCGCCGTGTCCGTGACCATCGAAAGTTCCGCGGATCTGAAAGCCATCGTAAAGGAGCTGGAACCTTTTGGCTCGATCGAGGTGGAAGAAAATCACAGCATCGTCAGTATCGTGGGCAACGAGATATCCCAGACCCAGGGTGTACTTGCCAAACTATTCGAGGCAATGACCCCTGTGCCTATTCGTATGGTCAGCTATGGCGGGAGCAAACACAATGTATCGCTGCTGATACCTTCGTCTTTTAAGACGCAGACCTTACAACTGTTAAATAAAGGACTGTTCGGGCTGGAATAGACTGAGTTGGCGTATATTCACGGAGTACGAGTCTCCATGAAAAAAGGCCTTGTCTTTCTGCTATTGATGATTGCCGGCGTCGCCCGGTGCCAGACGGGTATATCCCTGGCAGGGAAGGTGGTGGATTCGGCCACCAACAAGCCGTTGTCCAATTGCAGCGTTTATCTCAACAACACTTCCATCGGCACCGTGACGTCGGAAGACGGCGCATTCCTGCTAAAAAATATTCCGCGCGGGAGGGCCGACCTGGTGATATCCGCCATTGGATATACTACCCATATTTTACATCTGCGAAGCGACAGTCTGCCTGTGGGCCTGCAGGTCCGTCTGCGGCAAAATGCTATGGAACTATCGTCCTTTGTCGTAGAATCCTATTTGAAGGATGGCTGGAGACAATGGGGTAAGTTCTTTCTCGAGAATTTTATAGGCACCACGAAGAACGCATCTTTTTGTATCCTCGTCAATCGAAAGGCGTTGCGTTTTCATTATCTGAAGAAGAGCCGGAGGCTCACGGTCTCCGCCACCGAGCCCCTTATTATCCGTAACAAGGCCCTTGGGTATGAACTGCAATATCAGTTAGAGCATTTTTCCTATGATGAAGATACCCATATCGTCTTTTACCAGGGTTATCCGTTGTTCCGGGAAATGCCGACCTCACGGGATGCGTTGCGCCGGCAGTGGGTTGAAAGAAGAAAGAACGCCTGGCTGGGCTCCCTACATCACTTTATTCAAAGTCTTTATAAGGGCCAGCCGTCTCAGCAAGGATTCCTGCTGGAGCATACCGTACGGGTATGTAATGAAGAGAAACAGCGGGTCAAACAGGTGTATGATCCCAATGCGGCCATCGGCGCCTACCCCCGGGACAGTCTTTATTACTATTGGAGGATCCTGAAGGAGGCGGATATGCTGGTACAGGCGGAACGGGCGAATGTCAGTGAACTGGTGTCCACGCTGACAGGGGGAGGGAAGGCATTGTCCTTCGAAGGCCCATTGACCGTCAGGTATTATTATCAGCGGGAGCCATTGCCTGGCGATTATTGGGAGTCGCGTCTGACCTTATTGAAGGTGGCCGCGGTCGAGATCGAAGAGAACGGGGATTATTTTCCGCCGGAAGATATGCTGGCCGACGGCGTTTGGGCGCAGTCAGAAAAGATATGCAATATGCTGCCGTTGGATTATGTGGTGCCGGGAACGACGGGGCAGTGAAACTATTTCTTTAGCCAGCCATTGTCGTTCAGCCAGGTCTTCAGTCTGTCGAACCAGCTGTCCGATGTGGTCTTGTTGTGCAGTCCAAAGCCATGGCCGCCGTGCGGGTAGATGTGCATCTCCGTGGGCACGCCATTTTGCTGTAATGCTTCGTAAAAATGTATGCTGTTAGCCACCTTTACCGTCTGGTCGTCACCGGCGCTTATCAGGAAGGTGGGGGGAGTCTGCGGGGTGACCTGCCACTCGTTGGAATATTCTTTTACTTTCTCCGGAGTGAGATTTGGGCCGATGAGGTTGTCGCGTGAGCCGTGGTGGGCGATGCTGTCTGAAAAGCTGATCACGGGGTAGAGGAGGATCATGAAATCGGGCCGGAGGGAAATATTATCCGGGTTGTCGATCCGGGCTTTGGCAAAATGAGTGCCTGCTGTCGAGGCCAGATGCCCGCCGGCTGAGAAACCCATGATGCCTACCCGGCTGGGGTCCACACCCCAGTCCTGTGCGTTCTTTCTCACCAGCTGTATAGCCCGCTGGGCATCCTGTAAGGGGCCTATTGTCTTATCCGGCATGGTCTCGTCGCTGGGCAGCCGGTACTTTAGCACGAATGCCGCGACACCCATTGCATTCAGGCTATCCGCTATTTCCACTCCTTCGTGTCCCATGGCGAGGTGAGTATATCCGCCACCGGGGCATACGACGACGGCGGCGCCGTTGGCTTTGCTCTTTTCCGGCAGGAATATCTTTAGCGTAGGATGGCTGACCAGGCTGAGGCTCCAGTGATTTTTTGGATCGGTCGTTTCCCTGTCCGGAGCGGGTTTCGAGTTAGGGATAGCCCCTTCATAAAGAGGGATCTCCTGCTGTTGCGCATAGGCCATGGTCACAAGCAATAAAGCTGTTAATACAGATGTGATCTTTCTCATTTGGCGTTACCGATGTGTTTAGACTAGACGACCAGCATGGCGTCGCCATAGCTGAAAAACCGGTATTTATCCTTGATGGCTCTTTTATAGGCTTCCATGGCAAGGTCATAACCTGCAAAGGCGCATACCATGATCAGCAGGCTGGTCTTTGGCAGGTGGAAATTGGTCACCAGCGCATCGGCGATATTAAACTGATAGGGAGGATGGATAAATGTATTTGTCCAGCCTTCGGAGGGTTTCAATAACTTTTCTGCTGTAAAGGAGGACTCCACTGCGCGCATCGTGGTGGTGCCGATGGAGCAGATGCGATGACCGCCCATCCGGGCTTTGTTGACGATCTTGCAGGCGTCCTCTTCGATGCGGTAGTATTCAGCATCCATCTTGTGTTTGCTCAGGTCTTCCACTTCAATGGGCCGGAAAGTGCCCAGGCCAGTGTGGAGGGTGACTTCGGCAAAACGGACTCCTTTTATCTCCAGGCGCTTGATCAGCTCCTTGCTGAAGTGAAGGCCGGCTGTCGGGGCCGCTACGGCGCCTTCATGCTTGGCATAGACGGTCTGGTAGCGTTCTTTATCCTCCTCATCCGGCTTGCGTTTGATATATTTGGGAAGGGGGGTCTCACCCAGCAGCTCCAGTACCTGGCGGAACTCATCGTCGGTGCCATCCCATAAGAAGCGGATGGTCCTTCCGCGGCTGGTAGTATTGTCGATGACTTCTGCCACCAGCTCGTCATTTTCCCCGAAGTAAAGTTTGTTACCAACCCGGATCTTACGGGCGGGGTCCACGATAACGTCCCAGAGACGATTGGGTTTGTTCAATTCACGGAGGAGGAATACTTCTATCTTGGCGCCGGTCTTTTCCTTTCGGCCATACATGCGCGCAGGGAAGACTTTGGTATTGTTGACTACGAATACGTCCTTGTCATCAAAATAGTCGAGAATGTCCCGGAAGTGCTTGTTTTCTATCTGGCCGGTGGCACGGTGTACAACCATCATTCGGCTGTCTTCTCTTTTTTTCGCAGGGTGTTGGGCAATAAGGTTTAGGGGAAGGTCGAACTTGAACTGTGAAAGCTTCATGTGGATTCTGTTGTTTTTATTTCTCGCACATGATACCAGGCAGGTGGTAATGATACTACGGAGGGATGTCCGGACAAACCAGGTCTTACGGCACCCGATTTGATATCATGTTACGGCATGATTTTAAGCGGGCGAAGGTACAATAAAAAACAGGGAAATCCAAATAAAGTTTCGGATGGGCCCGGGTTTTGGGCTGCAGGGAGGCTTGGTGACCGGCGGCGCGGCAGGCGCCGGCCGGTATTTCTACCGACGGTAAAATATATTTCCTTTTTTACCGTCTTTTACTCAACTTCATGAACCATCGATTAACGCTCCAGATAATGAGATCGACCCCTTTGCGAAAGTATTTTGCGGCGCTGCTTTTATTCCTTATTCCGGTGACCTTCCTAAGAGCTCAACGAGAGCTTCCGGCCCGTTCGGGCAAGAAATACCCCGCCTTGTTATGGGAAATTACCGGCAACGGCATGAAAAAGCCTTCGTACCTCTTTGGTACGATGCATGTGAGCAGCAAACTGGTCTTTCACCTGAGCGATTCTTTTTACCAGGATATCCGTAATTCCGACGTGGTAGCCCTGGAGCTGGACCCCCAGGTCTGGCAGGATCAGCTGTTCCGTTACCAGAAGATGCAGACCAATCTCAAATTTTACACCCAGGGGGCTCCCGGCGACTTTATCAATGAGCGTTCCTTTCAGCTGGATAAATACGAGGACAATCTCAAATCGGCCCTCAGCGACGAGCCTACCATTATCAACGGGCTGCTGTACCGGACCTATCAGTCCCATGCCGACTTTGAAGAGGATACTTATCTGGACCTCTATATCTACCAGACGGGCAGGAAGCTGGGAAAGCAGGCCACGGGGGTGGAGAATTATTTCCAGACGGAACAGCTCGTTATGGAGGCTGCCCAGGATATGATGAAGGACAAGAAAAAACGGCCCGACAACGATGGCGCTTCTCCGTATGAGCTGGAGAGGAAGACCCAGGAAGCCTACCGGAAAGGGGACCTCGATATGCTGGACTCCCTGGAGAAGCTCATGCAGCCCTCCGAAGCCTATATGGAAAAATTTCTTTACCGGCGTAATGAGATACAGGCTTCGTCCATCGACACCATCATACAACATCATACCCTTTTTGTCGGGGTGGGGGCGGCCCATCTTCCCGGTAAAAGAGGGGTTATCGAGCTCCTTCGAAAAAAGGGCTATATCCTTCGTCCCGTCACTATGCCGGACCGCGATGGCAATCAAAAGGATGACATCGACAAGATAAGGGTGCCCGTCAGCTTCTCCAATTTCTCCCCTGACGATGGAGACTTCTCCGTCCAGCTGCCGGGTAAGCTGTATCGTCGTCCCGACAGCCGTACCGACTCCTGGCAATATGCCGACATGAGCAATGGGGCTTATTATATGATCGGACGGGTGAAGACCCATAGCAGCTTCCTGGGACAGAAAGAGGAGATGGTGCAGCGGAAAATGGACAGTCTGCTGTATGAAGGCATACCGGGGAAAATATTAAAAAAGGTCCCCATCACCCGCAGCGGCTATAAAGGTTTTGATATCACCGGCAAGACCCGCCGGGGCGATATGCAGCGGTACAATATCCTTGTCACTCCCTACGAGGTGCTTATTTTTAAAATGAGCGGGAATAACAACTATGTGGATGGGAAAGAGGCGGAGCAATTCTTCAATTCCATCGCGATCCATCCTACGGGAGTCAATACATGGGCTGATTTTTCGCCGCCACAGGGAGGTTTCCAGGTGAAACTGCCACGGATACCCGCACAGTACAGGAACATGGCCAATATTGACGGCATTCCCCGCTGGGAATATGAATGTACCGACTCGGCCACTGGGGACGCCTTCCTGATCTGGAAAAAGGCGGTCCAGAACTATCATTTCCTGGAAGAAGATACGGCCGACCTTGCCCTTATGGAAGAAAGCTTCCGTCTATCCGAACTTATCGACAAGACCCTTGCCCGCCGTACCGGACTGTACAAGGGGTATCCCTGTCTGGATGCCAGCTACCAGCTAAAGGACGGTGACTATATCCGGACAAAGTTCCTTATCAAGGGGCCGCATTATTATTTGCTGGCCAGCAGAAGTCATAGTAAGGACAAAACATTCCTGAACTTTTTCAATTCCCTTGAATTTACACCATACCGGTACAGCGGTTTCCAGAACTATACAGACACTTTTATCAATATCCGCGTGACGACTCCCGTGGTGCCCGACATCGATGCAGGTATGCGAGGGCTTCTCGAGCGCGCCTCCAGTGAAGAGTTCCTCAGCTCGATACCGGATTACAACAACTATTGGCCCCGGGCGAAGACCGCCCTTTTCCAGGATGACTCCACGGGTGAGGCTGTCTTTGTATCCATGGAGACCTTCCCTAAATATTATTATCCCAAAGACTCCGCTGCCTTCTGGAAGGAGGAGACCAATGAGCGGCAGGTGCGGGAAGACCTTATCATCCGTGATAAACAGACGTTACATTTCGATCCGCTGAACTGCATGGGCTATAAGTATCTGTATGTCGACACCAATACTTCCCGCTGTATCACCAGCTGGATCTTTCTGAAAGACAACAGGCTGTTTCGGGTAACATCCCTCGGCGACACGCTGGAGGGGCCCTCGCCCTTTGTGGAAAAGTTCTATGGCAGCCTGCGGCCCCTGGATAAGAAACTGGGACCTTCCGTCTTTGCCAGCAAGCTGGATACCTTCTTTACGGACTTCTACAGTAAAGATTCTATTGTCAGTCGCCGGGCAAAGGAAGCTATCCCCAACGTTTATTTCGGATCGGGCGGTCTGCCGTTGCTGTTAAAGGCTATCCGGACGCTGCCATATAACGGGAAAGATTATTTCGAGACCAAGACCAGGCTGATCAATGAGCTGGGATATATCGACGACTCCGCTACCATCCGGCAGGTAGTCGAAGGGCTGAAGGATATATATGAGCGTGCGGGTGATACCAGCACCTTCCAGAATGCTGTGTTCAAGGCCCTGGCGCGTCACAAGACCCGTCCTGCCTATGAGCTGCTCAGGACATTGCTGATACAGGACCCTCCTATATTTGACAACGGCTCGGATTATAGCTTCCTGTTTCAGAACATGCGGGATTCCCTGGCGCTGGCCAGGAACCTCTTCCCGGACCTTTTGCAGATGGCTACTGTGGATGATTATAAGTCCAATATTCAATCCCTGCTGGCTAGCCTCGTGGACAGCGGTTATCTGAAGAGCACCGACTATGAATCCTATTTTAATCAATTGTATTTCGATGCCAGACTGCAATGGAAGAAACAGGAAGGCCGGGATGAAAAGCGGCTGCAGAAAAAAGAGGATGACAATTCCGATGAATCTTCTTCTTACAGAGGCGACGACGAAACGGACGACCAGCTGGCCGACTTCGCGGTACTGTTAGCGCCTTTTTATGACAGGAATGCTACCGTGCCGGTGTTCTTTTCCAAGCTGCTCCGAAGCCGGGACCCATCCCTGCGCTTGACCACGGCCGTGCTGCTGCTGCGCAATAACAAACCCGTCGCTGACTCTATCTTCCAGACCCTGGCCGCCAGCGACCAGCACAGAAGCGCCTTATTAAAGGAGCTGGAAGACATACATAAGGTCGACAGGTTCCCACACAATTACCATAACCAGATGGATGTGGCCCGCAGTCTGCTGGTCAGCGGAAAGAATGACAATGAATTTTTCGCCATACAATATGTAGATAAGAAGATCGTGCAGTTCCGTCAGAAAAAGGGCTATATCTATTTCTTCCAGTACAAGATCAGCAAGGATGACGAATGGCAGATGGGTCTTAGCGGGCTGCAGCCTCTCAACCCGAAGGAGGTCAGCACCGACGATGACTTTGTTAAGCTGACGGGGAAGAAGATACGGCCGGGAACATCTGTAAGGGATCAGTTTGAAAAACAGCTGAAACGACTTCTCTTTTCCAAACGTAAAAGTGTCAATGGATTCTATCTCGATAATGACTATTATGGTCAGCGCGACGATGATGATTAGTTCGGGCGCCGTATGTCAGAACTTCCTCGCGAATGGCAGTTTTGAGGATGTCAATACCTGTACTGAATACCATGCTCAATGTGCGCCGGCGGCCTGGTTCACCGTATCGCCTCCTGAATTCGTCTGGCCGAGGGCCAAGGAAGGCGAGCGGACCATGTCCTTTGTATACGACAACGTCTATGCGCCCATGGCCAAGCGTACATACCCCTATACCATGATCCTTTGTCCGCTGAAGGCGGGAAAGGAATATGAGCTTTCCTTCTGGCTGTACACGGACAAATTTCCTTTTACTCATCTGGAGATCATGCTGAGCGCTGCCGATCCCGCCAGGGCGCCGGGGGTGATCGGCAAGACTTTTCCCTCCGTGAGCCTGTCGAAAGAGGATGTCGTGGAGAAGGATGATTATGGATGGATGCTGCTTCGTAAAAAGTTCACTGTAGCGGAAAAGAAGAATTTTTTTATGGTTGGGAACACGCTGTTGCCCGAGCCGTTTCCCCGAGGCCTGAAAAAACCCTATGGCAATATCGTCTTCTGGATGGATGATATTAGTCTGACGCCAATGGATACGACAGAAAAACTATGTTCATGGGTCGCTTTTAACCAATCTGTCCTTTACCAGGAGCATCACCGGCATACCAAACATATTTACCTGGATTCGCTGCCGTCCAATAGCGTCCCCCTGAAGACTTCCCATGATACGCTGGTCGCCCAACAGTCCTCACCGCCGTTGTTCGTGCCGCCACCCATCGACACGCTGGTGGTGCCGGGCGTATTGTTCGCTACGAACAGCAGTATCATACGAAGCAATTATGTGCGTATGCTGGATAGCCTGATCGAACACTTAAAGGACAAACAGCCTGTCAGGGTCGAGGTCGCAGGTCATACCGACAATACCGCTACCGATGTGTTCAACTATGGCCTGTCGTTGCGACGGGCTGCCAGTATACGAGACTATATTCTTCAGCATCTGCCTGGTCTTGGCCCTGTTTCTACCATACAGGGTTATGGGGCGTCGCGTCCTGTCGCCGCCAATACCACTGCTGCCGGCAAGGCGCGCAATCGCAGGGTAGAGATCGTCATTATCTATTGATCCTGTTTTAATGCATTCACCGGATTGGCAACCGCTGCACGGATGGATTGAAAGCTGATCGTCAGCAGCGTGATGGTGATCAGTACGACGCCGGCTATGACAAACAGTCCGGGGCTGAGCGGTATGCGGTAGGCAAAGCCTTCCAGCCATCTGTGCATGGCCCACCAGGACAGGGGAAAGGCGATGAGAGTGGCTATCAGGATCAATTTCAGGGAGTCCTTTGATAGCAGGAAAACCACATCCCTTACGGAGGCGCCTACCACCTTGCGGATACCGATCTCTTTTTGTCTTCTTTGTGCGTTGAAGGCTGCCAGTCCAAATAATCCCAGACAGGAGATGACGATGGCGATGCCGGCAAAATATTTTGACAGGTCCGAGACTCTTGTTTCCGACGCATAGAGGGTCTGGTAATCTTTGTCAAGGAAGGTGTATTCGAAGGTCAGGCCCGGGTTATACTTTTTGTATACGGATGCCAGCTGTGAAAGCGTTTCTTTTTCCCGGCCGGCCCGGATGCGGATAAAGATATTGCTGTTCTTGTCCCGGAAGCCGACGGCGAGGGGACCTATTCTTTTATAAAGCGACTCGTAGTTAAAATCTTTTACTACCCCGATGATCTGTTTTTTGACGCCATAGAGGCCTGCCGGCTGGCCGATGGGGTTTTTGAGATGCATCATGGCGATGGCTGTCTCGTTGAATATGAGACCATCCTTGTCTGTGGGATGGTTTCTGTCGAAGGTGCGGCCTTCTTTCATTTGCAATCCCATCGTCTCCATGAGGTCGTAGTCCAGGTACAGGATGTCGAACTCCATGCCTTTTGTCTTGCCCGGCCAGTCTACACCGCCGCCCGAGCTGTGATCGCTGAGGATGTCCCCTTCCATATCCGATGCATAGGCGACGCCCGGGAGAGACCGTGTGTCGGCGAGGAATGCCTCCTGGCTGTGGGCAATACCACCCTCGTTGGTCATGCGGATGACATTATCCTTTCTATAGCCCAGGTTCTTGTTTTGCACCAGCTGCATCTGGCTGTATACTACCAGCACGGTCACGATCAGGATGGCCGAGAGGCTGAATTGGAATACGACCAGACATTTGCGAATGAATGCTTCCCCTCCTGTCCGTTCGGCGCCGCCTTTCAGCACTTTCGCCGGTGTGAAGCCCGAGAGATAAAGGGCGGGATAGCTTCCCGCCAGCAGGCCTGTGATGAGCGTGATAAGGGCAATGGCGATCCAGGCGCCCGCAGAGAAATGCGGGGTGATGTGCTGACCGGTGATGTTCTCGAAGGAAGGCAACAGCAGCGCGGCCAACAGGGCGGCAAGGATAAGGGATGCCAGTGTCATCAGCATCGACTCGCCCAGGTATTGAAGGATGAGGGCAGCGCGTGTGGCGCCCATCACTTTTTTTATGCCTACCACTTTTATTCTTTTGGCCGCCCGGGCTGTGGACAGGTTCATAAAATTGATACAGGCGATGATGAGGATGCCGATGGCAATAATGGAAAACAATTGTATATAGGCTATTCGTCCGCCGGCCGGCCTCCCATTCTCGTAATGATTATACAGGTGGATGTCCTGGTAGGGCTGGAGGAAGAAGGTACCGGCCCATTTGTACTGGTCGGTGTTTGGCTGGAATCTTTTTCTTGCAAAATTTTCCAGCTTTTTGTTCAGCTGTGCCAGGTTCGTACCTTCCTTCAGCAGGACATAGGTGGGTGGACTGCTGCTGAACCAGCTGATGTCGTGTGTAATGTGGGCGAGGTATTGTGCGTGGGTGAACAGCAGGTCGAACTGCTGGGAAGAGTTTTCGGGCGGGTCGGCAAAAATGCCGGAGACAGTGTAGCTGCCATTCATACTGGCCGATCCTTGTGTCCCTAAGCCCCTGTCCCAGGTGATGGTCTTGCCAATGATGCCATGGGTAGTATGGAACAGCTTTGTTGCGAGGCTCCCGGACAGGAGTACGTACGACTTATCCGACAGTGCCTGGTGTGGTTCGCCTTCCAGGAGCTTATAGGAAAAGACATCGAAGAAATTGGGAGTGACATACAACTCCTTTGCCTTTATGCGGGCGCCGTCTACGGCGGCGATCCCTCTGCTGGCCTCGTCGGCATCCGGGGGTACTGCGATGACGGCTTCCTGTATCTCGGGCAGTTCCTGTTTCATGGTGGCTGCCAGCAGGTCGGGGGTGTTTGGAAAAGTCTGCACGGAGCCGTCCCCTGAGGATTCGTTCTGCATGACCTGGTACAGGCGGGCGTTGTTCTTATGGAATTTATCGTAGCTGCGTTCGTTGTTGATCCATAAGAAGATGAGGAGAGCGCAGGTCAGTCCTATGGAAAGGCCTACCAGGTTGAGCAGGCTGAACTGGCGGTCCCTTATGAGACTACGTCCAACCAGCGTAAAGAAACTCTTTATCATGAGATGAAGTTTATGCTTGTACGTTCCGATAGGGGCTGGTGTTACATCGACAGGGTCAGGAGTTACATTGCCTTTGGCACGGCGGCGAGCAGCTTCTTTGTGTATTCCGATTGCGGCCGGCTGTACACTTCTTCCGCACTTCCTATCTCTTCTACCCGGCCCCGGTTCATCACCAGGATGCGGTCGCTGACGTACCGGATGACCTGTAGGTCGTGCGAGATAAAGACTACGGTAAAGCCCAGCTCTTT
>Ga0207671_10005178_pt1 | contig 12121 bp, 6 predicted proteins | sample KBSC24metaG_FD_184352 | JGI IMG/M metagenome (GOLD analysis project Ga0207671, IMG submission 184352) | Corn rhizosphere microbial communities from Kellogg Biological Station, Michigan, USA - KBS C2-4 metaG (SPAdes) (version 2) | ecosystem: Host-associated > Plants > Roots > Rhizosphere > Soil... | reverse complement strand
GTGCTTCAACGAGGTCACACTTCCCGAACTCTGGATCACGAGTACGACATGGATAGCGACTGCACGATTCACTTCTGAAATTACTTCCTACTCGCTGAGCGGGGTCATTGAGTGCTCGTGACGGTGATATTCAACAACTCCACGAGATTCGCCGTTCACTGACTTCACTCGTCGACGATGGAGCGCGTAGCCCTATCATAAAGCTGAAAAGTCGCACTCCAGAGAGATAGACAAGTGGCGGTTGGTTAAACTTGTCCAGAAAACACCAAGGGGCGTTGAGAGTAGATCGTGCGCCGTTAGAAGAATCACTGCCCTGAAACAGGGATCGCGATGCATTTGTGAACTCAATCAACTATCCGAAGCGCGGAATATTGGCGACTTGTCGGTACCGACTTTGAGCAGGTGACTTGCGGAGCTGACGATCTACTCGTCGAGAGCTAATCTCTGAACCGCGGCTCATACTTCACATTGTCCCGGGGCTCGCACATGTCACTTACAATCAAGTCAGGTGGATTCCGTATTTCTTCTCGCCGCTGGCTGCCAATGATCGAGGTTGAATCCCGGCTCGCAGAGAGAAAGTCTGGTGTTCCCCTGGAGAATCGACTGCTCCATGCGCTTTTACGTTCCGACCTTTGGATTCTGGGCTGTCCTGACTGTTTGTGCCGGAGCATGGCAGACCGGCAAACCATCGGTATCGTTATCTGACCCAATGGCGCAGTCAAATAGCAACTCTCATTATCCAGAACTTGTTGATATCACGGCGTCAACCGGGATCCACTTCGAACACGTCTCAAGTCCTGAACAGAGGTTCATTGTGGAGTCGATGAGTGCTGGCGTGGCACTCATTGACTATGATCGCGACGGATTGCCAGACATCTACTTCACCAATGCGCAGAATACGGAGATGGCTCGTCGCGGACAAAAAGCGCGGAGCGCGCTTTACCACAACAACGGCGATGGATCGTTCACAGACGTTACCGACAAGGCCGACGTCGGTTTCCCATGCTGGGCAATGGGTGCGGTTGTTGGAGATTACAACAACGATGGCTGGCCAGACTTACTGGTAACCTGTTTCGGCGGCGTCGTGCTGTATCGCAATAACAAGGACGGAACTTTCTCGAATGCCACCAGGGAAGCAGGCATGGGCGACGACAAGATGTGGGCCACCGGCGCAACATTCGGAGACTACGACAATGATGGATTCGCAGATCTGTTTGTTTCGCACTATGTTCAATTCGATCTTAATCACATGGCGGCGCTTGGTTCGAGCGACATCTGCAAATACCTCGGCATTGATGTTCAATGTGGTCCGATCGGAATGAAGGGCTCTCCGGACACGCTCTATCACAATAATCGCGATGGGACATTTACGGATGTTTCGAAGAAGGCTGGCGTGGCCGACGAAGAGCACCGCTACGGCTTGACTGCGATCTGGACCGACTTCGATCAGGATGGCAAGCTCGACCTCTTTGTCACCAACGATGGGCAGCCCAACTACTTGTATCAGGGAAATGGAAAGGGCTTGTTCGAGGAGATCGGCTTCTCTTCAGGTGTTGGGCTGAGCGAGAGCGGGGCTCGTCAGGCAAACATGGGAATCGGACTGGGCGACTATTTGCACACCGGCAAGATGTCGGTAGTCATCTCTCACTTCGACAATGAATTCGCGGCGTTCTATCGAAACGATGGAGCAATGGACTTCACCGATGTATCTCTCTCCTCGGGAGTGGGCCGCGGGACGGTTGGATATGTGGGTTGGGGAGCTGCCTTTGTTGATTTCGACAACGACGGCTGGCAGGATCTGTTCGTCGTGAATGGCCACGTGTATCCGCAGGTAGACCAAATTCGCTCATCATTGCGTTATCTGGAGCCCAAGCTGCTCTTTCTCAATCAGCGAAATGGGACTTTCAAAGACATCAGCAAACTCGCAGGGCAAGCCATCCAGGTTCCTCAAGTTAGCCGGGGAATGGCGATCGGCGATCTGTTCAATGACGGAAAGCTTGAGGCGGTCGTCGAGAACTTGAAGGGTGAACCGATGATTCTCCGTCCAGAGCGAGGTCCTAGTAATCACTGGATCAGCTTCCAACTGGAAGGGGTGAAGTGCAATCGCCTGGCGCTGAATGCGCGTGTGCGCATATTCGCCGGTGATCTGGTGCAGTTTGATGAAGTAGTAAGCGGTGGAAGTTATCTGTCTCAGAACGACCTTCGTATCCACTTTGGTCTCGGGCCTCATGAACGTGTGGACAGAGTCGAGATCACGTGGCCAGGAGGTAAAGTGGAGAGACTGATGAATCTGCCGGCAGATAGCTTCTATGTCGTGCGCGAGGGAGCAGGCGTGATCAGGGCCGGCGGAATCAATCCCAAGGCCCCAACGACCAATTAGTTTGTTGTCGGCGTTGGCACGTTCGCGTTGCCTTGCTTCTCCTGAGCTGAATGAAGCTTATCGAAGATGCTCTTGTCCGCTGCTTTCTGCAGAGTGCGAGTCTTCTGGAATTCGACTTCGGCTTCCGACTTTTTCCCGACTGATTTGTAAAAACGCCCAAGACGCCAGTGGACATTCTGATCGTCCGGATCCAGTTTTTCAGCTGTTTTGAGTTCCAGCAGCGCATCGTCGTTCTTTCCGGCATTTGCGTATAAGACGCCGAGGTCAACGTGCGCTAGTTCTATCTTGGGGTCCAGTTTGACCGCCTTCTTAAGCAGCGTAATGGCGGGTTCCGGATTGTTGAGCTGAATGTGACAGTCTGCAAGATAAGTAAGAGCCTGAGCATGGTCAGGATTGTTACTTAGCTCAGCCTCAAGCTCTTTCGCCGCCTCGTCAAACTTCAATTGCGCCCACAACAGATAGCCCAAACCGAAATGCACGTCCGGCAGCTTAGGGTCAGCCTTCACGGCTGCTCGAAACTGCTCGACGGCGGCAGGCCTATCTTTCATCTCATCCAACGCCTGTCCCGCTAACATGTCGGCCTCTGCGGAGTTTTCGTTCAGGTTGACGATTTCGTGGTAAACATCCAGCACGCACTGGTACTGTTTCGACCAGAGGCAACTCTGGGCAAGTGTGAGCCGAAACGGAAGGTTCTGAGCATCCGCAGCAACGGCTTTCTTGAGAAATGGTACGGCTCCGGTGTAATCGCCCGCTCCGTAGCGAGCTAATCCGATAAGTGTAGTTACGCGCAAAGACTCCTGAGAATCCGGCGGCAGGTTTTTGAGAATCGGCAAGAATGTGGTGGCGGCGTCCTTCATCTTTCCAGCTTTGAAAAGTGCCAGCCCAAGATTCAGCCGCAATCCCGGCATATCCGGGTTGAGCACAAGCGCCTTTCGATAATGAGTTACGGCTTCGTTGTAGTGCTCCTGACGTGCTTCAAGAAGGCCGAGATGCGCATGTGCTTCGGCATCCTGGGGATGACGATTCAGAACAGCTTCCCATTCCGTCTGAGCTTTGGGGATATCTCCCTGCTCTTCGAATTGAATTGCCGCCTGACGCGGGTCATCTGCTTTTCCAGCAGCCTGGGCCCCCTGCCGGGCGGGAAGTCCGACCATCAGTAGACCAACGAACAATCCCCATCGCAGTGGCTTATCCCATTTCATCTACAGTGCATTCTCGCGCGACTCGATCATCGCAGGCAATATCCGCAGTCTGGTGTGCAGATCAAAGAAATGGCGCGCCAGGGTTTTGTCCTGGCGCGCCGAAGCGGAGAGTGCTCGGTTCAGAATACGAACTTGCCGCCCAATTGCAACGTACGTGGGCCATAGTCGCTTGTGATGGTGCCAAAGTTCGAGTCCGTACTGTTCAGATTGACTCCTTGTGGATTGGCGTGGTTGAAGGTGTTAAACGACTCGAAGCGCAGGTCGATATGGACTCTTTCGCTGGAGCCGAAGGGAATGGACTTGAACAGGGATATGTTCCAGTTCTGGATTCCAGGTCCCTTGATGGCATCCTTTGCTGCGTTGCCGAAACCCTGGTTGGGCCCACCATCCCAGGGAGCAAGGGGATTTGCAAAGGCCGCTTTATCAAACCACCGTTGAACATCGTGAGTGAGTTTCTTCGGGTAGGTAACCGCCGAGACCTGGTTAGGACGGTTGCTAGTGCCGCCGCCCAGGCCAAGGGTGTCGCTGCCAGAGTAGGCTGGACGCAATGGCAGTCCCGTTTCGATGAAGGTGATGCCTGAGATTGACCAGCCTCCAACTATCATGCGAGCAGCTACGTTCGAACTCTTCCTGTACCACGGGAGAGCGTAGACATAGCTGACGTTCAGGATATGTCGGCGATCAAACCCGGTATCCGATCCAAAATCGTAATGCGCGTTGAATGGGTTTGAGAGTCCGTTGAGATCATTGGCCACGACGCTCAACAGGTGAGACCAGGTGTAGGCCACCTGGGTGGTGAGACCGTGCCGGTTCTCAATACGAACACCAGCCTGCAGCGAGTTGTAGTTGAAGTTGGTTTCGTTCTCTTCCTGGTTGATGTTTGCGTAGCCAGGATATTGCCGATAGACATTAGCCAGCAATTTACCTTTTGCTACCTGTTGTCGATCCCAGTAAGGATTCAAGGGGTCCGTTCCCGTAGTCGTGGTATCAAAGTTGGACAAGGGGAGCGTATTGATCTGGCGATCGTTGTTCTGGCTGAAACCATCGGAGCCAACGTACTGCACGACCGCGATGATGGACGGAGCGATCTCGCGCTGGATGCCCATGCTGTAGTTCGCGGTTCCGGGCGCGTTGTAATCGTACCGAATGTTGGTAATGTTCGATGGGAAGTGATTCAGCGTAGTTGCGCCAGTCAAAACGCTGGTGTTTGGGTTGGAGAAATACACGTTGGTGGCGGAAGGAATATACGCGAACGGCGGGTTCAAAGCAGCGTTGTAAACATCGTTGCCCTGAATGCGCTCCCAGAATAGGCCGTAGCCGCCGCGGAACACGGTTTTGCCATTGCCAGTGACATCCCATGCCCATCCAATACGCGGCTGGAAGGTGTAGTAGTGGTTGCGTACATTTCCGCGCGGGAATCCGCCTACTCCAGCTTCGCGGATGCCGTTCAAATAGAACTGCTCGCTACCCGTGTCGGCGAAGGTTGATAGTGCGGCCGGCTTCAAGGTGCCATCGGCTGTGTTCAGGGGATAGCCCTGCGTCCTGTCGTAATCTTCCGCAACGAAGTTCGAGAACTTGTCATAGCGCTCGAACGCGTGTGGAAGGCCGTCGTAACGCAAGCCAAGGTTCAGAACCAACCTTGGCGAGACGTGCCAATCGTCGTTGACGTATCCGGCGTAGTTGTTGTTTACCCAATGCTTGCCTGCCAGATATTCCAACTGCGAATACGTGCTGGCCATGCCCAGGACGTAGTTGATGTATGAGTCGCCAGAGAAGTTACTCGAGTTGAATGTGGTGACTCCGTTGGTGTTGTACTGCAATTCCTGGTTTTTGTAGGTGTGCAGCCAGCCCGCACCGAACTTGAACTGGTGGCGACCCTTTGTCCACGAAATGTCGTCCCGATATTGGAAACCTTCATACCCGTTCTTCCATGGGTAGTAGCTCGGGCTCCACGTGACGTTCAACGGAGAACCCTGAAGCTGAACTTCAGGAAGGCGGTTCATACGATTGTTCTCATCCGGGAAGAAACTGGTTGCATTCCATCCGGTCGGCTTGACGAATGAACCACCGCCGGGCCCATCCAGCGGAGTCAATGTGATCTTGTTCCCGCTGTAAAGGAACGCAGTCTCGTTGAGCAGATTCGGCGAGTACGTCTGCGTCAGCTTGATGACCGCAGAGAACGACGGGTTGTTCATTGCCGTGCCCACGGTGGGATAGGTGCTGTTTCCCCACAGCGGAGGAAAGTAGTTCTGGGCTAGTGTGTCGTGGAGGTAGTGCCCCATCAACTGATATTTGCTGTTGATGGCGTGGTCAATACGCACGATGTCCTCGCGAACCTGGGTCGGCTGGGGAATCGAGGCGATGTACTGTGTTCCGTTGTTGAAGTTCGGCTTGGGAAACGTTCCGGCGTTCAACTGGAGAACGGCGTTTTGGTCGATTACGTTAGCTGGGATCCTATAAGTCCCATCGATGTTTGTCGGAAACGCTGTATTCGGCGTGAGACCGTCGGCGGCATAGATGGCCAGCTTAGCGGGATCGCCGGTTACCGGAACTATCGGTGCCGCATACGGTGTGCCATCCGACTTCTTGGGAACCGTGTACGCCAAATCTTGTCCAGGTGTTGGGAAGTTGCTGGCCAGAATCGCGTTTTGTGCCGAAGGCGCGCTGCCTTGAATCAGTCGCCGCCATTCTTCGTTCCAGAAGAAGAACGTACGGTTCCTGTTTTCGTTGTAAACGTGAGGAATCCACAACGGTCCGCCGATATTGCCGCCGGGAATGTTCAGCTGGAACTTCGAGCGGGGTTTGCCGCCCTGGTTGAGGAACCAGTCGTTGGCGTTGTATGCGGTGTTGCGATTGAACTCATAGACTTCGCCGTGGTAGTCCTTGGATCCGGATTTGAGCACCATCAGGATCGTTCCACCTGACCCGATTCCATAATCGGGCTTGTAGTTGCTGTCCAGCGTCTGGAACTGAGCAATCGCGTCCTGAGACGGCAGGTTCATGAAACAGCCGCCGCATCCGCGGTCATTCTGCTCGCCGCCGTCGATCATGTAGACGTTGTGGGTGGAGCGGGTTCCATTGAAGCTGATGCCGTTTGCAGACGTCAGAGCATTCACGCCGCCAAAGGCCGGCAAAGTATTCGACACGCCCAGACCAAGGGCCGCCAAAGAAGTGATGTTTCGACCATTCGTCGCCAGTTGCTCAACTTGGGTGCCGCTAATGAGGGTGCTTACCTCGCTTGTTTCGGTTTGCACCTGCAAGGCATCCGCTGTGACCGTTACCGTCTGCGCCTGGCTACCCACGGCGAGAACGGCATCCTGTTCGAGGGTTTGGGCGACGTTCACGACGATGCCGGTTTTCGAGTACTTCTGAAAACCCTGGGCCACCACGGTCATCGTGTAGGTGCCGACGCCAACGTTCGCAAAGCGGTAACTCCCCGCTGCATTTGATACGGTTTCGCGAGATTGATTGGTTGCGTTGTTGGTAAGAGTGATGGAACCGTTGGGAACAACGGCCCCGCTGGGGTCGGTGACCAACCCGGTGATTGTGGCATTGTCCTGGCTCCAGGCCGGGACTGCAGAGAGCAAAAGCAACAGCATAAGGGTGAGATAGATGAATGGGCAGTTAGCTCCTGCTCCAAACCCGCTACCTCGAACATTTGATGATCTTTGCCTCGAAATGTAGTTCATGTCTGGACTCCTGAGTAAACGCTTACCTAGGTTCGATGGTTTGATTTCGGCTCTCGTCATCACAGAATCATCTTGAGAAGCCAGAAGCGCCTTGTTCGCTTGAACTGCCTTGGATAGAACTACCGCGGCGTCGGATCCAAATGGGTCTTGCTCAGTGCGGATTCCTTAGGAGGAATCTCCCTTATAAGTTCGAGCTCGCGTGACAAATGCTGCCACGGCCCTCGATCGTGCTCAGTACATGGGATCCGAATTCTCCAGCCTTGGGGAAGATCGGGGAAGTACTCGTTCTCCTCTTTCGAAGATTATGCTGCCAGTTCGCAGAAATTCACTCGCCTACCGGGTTTGGTGAAGCGAATCCCAGCAATCGTTTCCTTAACGCGCCATTCTGCCGCCGCTTGCGGTCAGTTGTCAACGAGATAGTGATATTCGGAGCGAGCTGGCTGATTCCCAAGCATTGGGCTTAGAAATCCCATTTACTTCCGCCAAGGCGGCCTATGCCGACTGGATTTTGAGAGCTTTGTACATCGTCGAGAAAGCGTTTTCAAACAGGGGAGGCAATAGATGGTCCGAGATTTGGAGTTAGCAGGAGGAATCTGCGCTCGAAGTGAACTCAGGGGATTCAACCTCTTCATTGATTGCAGATCCGATTGACACCAACGCTGACGTTGCGACAACCACTATGGAACAATCGGCCCGGAGCCGAATGCCAAGTTCGATTCCGATCAGCCTTCGGTGGTTCATCTCAAAGGCATATTTGTGCTTGTCACCAAAGTGTGACACCTGTTTCCAAATGAGATTTCTACCTCAATCCGGGGAGCCAGAGTCTCATTTCGGTGCAAGTTGAACCGCCTGGCGGATCGCTTCAATGAGGCTACGTTCATCAGCCTTCCCGGTTCCTGCAATATCGAATGCAGTTCCGTGATCGACGGAGGTCCTCACGACAGGAAGACCGATGGTGATGTTTACGCCGGACTCGAGTCCGAGGACCTTCACCGGCCCATGGCCTTGATCGTGGTACATCGCTATGACCAGGTCGAAGTCGCCGCGCTGTGCGCGATAAAAGAGGGTGTCGGCCGGCAGCGGACCCTCCACGTTCCAGCCGCGACGGCGACACGCCTCGATTGCCGGCACGATTTTTTCTTCCTCTTCGCCGTGTCCGAAGAGGCCATTCTCACCGGCGTGCGGATTGATGCCGCATACCCCGATGCGCGGATTCGCAATACCAGACTTTTCGAGCGTGTTCTGGCCGCGCGCGATGGTGCGTTCTACAAGGCCGGGCTCGATGCGAGCGATTGCGTCGATCAGTCCGATGTGCGTCGTCACGTGCAGCACCTTCATTTTCGGAGTGGTGAGCATCATCGACACCTCGGGTGTTCCTGTGAGGTATGCAAGAGCCTCCGTGTGGCCAGGAAATTTGTGCCCGGCAGATTGCAGGGCTTCCTTATTCAGCGGCGCTGTGCAGATCGCGGCGACTCGCCCGCCCATGGCCAGATGCGCCGCCAACTCGAGATATCGATAGGCGGCTTCGCCGGCTTCGCGCGAGAGCTTGCCCCAGGGAAGGTTCGCCGGTACCAACTTGAGGTCGATACAGTTGACCGTGATTGAGGTGAAGTTCGCCTCTTCCAGTTGAGGTTCAGGGACATTGCAGATATCCAGTTGAGTGCCAACGATGTTTCCCGCGGTGCGCAATCGCTCTGCATCGCCGATTACAAGTGGGCGGCACAATTCGTGGACCCCGGGGTGAGAGAGGCATTTCATGATGATTTCGGGACCAACCCCGGCAGGATCGCCCATCGTGATTGCAATGATTGGCTTTTTCATATCAAGTCTCGTAATCCGTCAAGGAACTCTTTGCCTGCAAGCTTGCCGGCGCACGTTCGAGTTGCCGCAAAAAGTCGCGGCAGCGAACTAGCGCCTGCAGCGAGCCAAATGCGCCTGCCTTTGTAATCACCGGCAGGGGTCGTACCCAGCGGTCGGCAACCGAAAATGGCAATCCGGCTTCAACTTCGCCGAGCAGGCGTAATCGCCGAATCCCCAGAGCATCCAGGACGGCTCTCGCGGTCTCTCCGCCTGTCGCAACAAGTGCGCCGAGGTGCGGCGCGCACTTTGAAGCCAGTTCGGAGAGTGCCTGCGAGAGCGACTGCCAATCGCAGTTCGAGCAATGCTCGTCGCCGTTCAACATGAGAAGCACATCGCGGCCTGACTGAAGGTCCTGCATGATCTGGCTGCAAATGCTTGTCGACTCGTGGAGGTCGGGGGCCGATACACGGATAGTTGCTACATCCGGAATTGCTTCGAGCACCCGCGCCTGCTGACGCGAGATCGACGCTGCAGTGCCAACCACGAACAGCGTAGGGCCCGCAACAAAGTTCCATCCAGGAGTGTCGGGGTTAGGCGCGATACCGATCAGCCGCGGAACCTGACAGGCGAGGCCGGCCGAACCCACCAACGCGGTGATTGTGGGCACACTCAGAGAAGCCTCTGCGATTGCATGAAGATCGCTATCGGTCTCCGCGTCGCAGACCACGGCGTCGTGGTGCTCCGCGAATTGCGAAATGGCTCGCCGCAGGCCGCTCACACCGGAACGAACGATCTCTGTGCCGATGAGCTGGCTGGACAGGTTCGCGTTGGCGAGGAGCTGGAGTATATCCGATGGGGCGGTGCGAGCCTCCGTTTGCCAGATGTCCGTCTTCTCGAGAGGCACTCCATGCACCAGGAGACGACCGCCTATTGTTGTCCGGCCCTGTGAGGGTAGGGCCGGAGCCATGAGGATCGACAGATTCGCATTCACAGAATTGCTGGAGCGGCGAGCGTTCAGCAGAGCAGCGACTTCAGTCGCCACGTTGCCCCGCAGCGTTGAATCAATCTTCTTGAAGAGGACGTGCTCCTGAACGGCGGCATTGTGAGAATCGCTTAGACAGACCAGCCGGGTAGCCAGTTCCGACGCCTGGTCAGCGGAAAGACAACGGCTATTTGCATCGATGGAGAGGATGTCCGTGTCGGGCCAAGGTTCGGATTCCCGGTCGTCGGGAGAATACAGAAGGACCATGGCCCTGCAGCCGAGTGCGGCAGAAGGGCCCGCGCAGTCTGCTGCACCGGTCAGGTCGTCTGCAATCACCACCATCCTGGCCACGATTTCACTCCAGACTCATTCACTTTGAGGATATCCGCGAATGCCACCAGGCAGTGAGGAGCGGAGCTGCAATCGCAGTCACGATTACGCTGCAAGCCACAAGGACTGTGGCGGGAGCCGCCGCAGCAGCGTACTTCGGGTTCGCTGCGGCCACCAGGGCAGGGACAGCCGCCGCATTTCCGGCAGTTGTTGAGGCGGCTATACCCGCAGTCCCTTTGCCGCCGCTCAGTCGGTCCGCAATCGCGAGGAAGAAAGCGGAGAGGATCAGCACGGTGATTCCCAGGGCAAGTCCGGAGAGGCCCGCCTTCCAGACGAGTTTGAGATTGAGAGTGGCTCCCAGTGCAAATGCGAAGAACGGAATAAGCACAGGCGCTGCCTTGCCAAGGAATTCGCGAAGATCGGGATCGAGGTTGCCGAGGAGCATGCCGATCGCGAGCGGCAGAATCGCGCCAACCAGGGCTTGCCACGGAAACGCCGACAGGCCAGCCACACCAAGAGTGACCATCGTCAGGAATGGACCCGATTCGAGCGACATAACTGAGTAGGCGGCCGCATCCTCCGCGCGACCAAACTGGTTCATCAGGGCCATGTACAAGCCGCCGTTTGTGTCATTGATAGCTGCGACAACGGCGAGGGTTGAAAAACCGGAGAACCATCCGGCCGCTACCGGCTCTATTCCGATCAAATGCCCGACGAGAACTCCCGCGGCAATGCCGAGCAAGACTTTCGTCCCGAGCAGGACTCCGCCTTTTTTAAGTACACCCGGAAGAGAGCGAACTGAAACGGTCGCGCCAATGCAGACGTAGAAGACCGCAAGTATCGGCAACGAGCCGGTGAAAAGGGCGCCGGTAAAGGAACCAAACATGCCTGGCACCCTTGGTGCAAAGGTGGCCAGGAGAGCGCCTGCTGCAAGAGGCAGCGTCATCATGCCGCCAGGCACACGATCTACGAAGCGCTTGATGGGTATGGACATTAGAGCCGGCCTACAGTCATTGAGATACGCTGACGGACCGGCGAACCTTAGCAAAAGTGTACGGGCCTTCGGGCACCAGAAGGACTCTTGCGCTTCGGGAGAGATTGGCAGTCGCAGCCGTGACTGCCTCCTTCAGGGTAGGGAAGTATCGATTTGCCATGATGCCTAGATCTTCCGCCCGAACGCCGGGAGTGTAAAAGAAGAGTTCGCTTCGAAGTGCCGCGAGCGCCAGCTTCTCAACCTGCCACTGATCGATCTGCACGGGTGGACGGGCAATCTCGTCGAGGTATGCCTCGAAAGACGAAATCCTTTTCAGGCTCGTCGCAAATTCGGTCGAGCCGACTCCCTCAGCGCACTCCGCAATGACGAGGATCCTTCCGCCTTCTTGGATGAGATGCTGTGCGGCCGTCACCGCCTTGACGCTCTGATAGTAGGTGAGGTCGAGAGGGAAACCGGCTGAACTCGTAATCACCAGATCAGACGGCTCATCGAGATACGCAAGACAAGAATCCTGAACAAAACGAACGCCCGCCTCATGAGCAACCACAGGATCGCCTGCAAAGACTCCAGATATCTGCCTGTCGCGTGTCAACGTCACATCGAGGATGAAATCGTGACGCGCAATTCGAGCGATCTCCAGCAACTCCCTGTGCAGGGGATTGCCGTCAATGGAGCCTTCGGTGGCAAGTGGCTCTCGCATGAACAAAGGCGAGTGAATGGTCTTGATCGTCGGTTCCGCTGCGA
>Ga0207671_10005177_pt1 | contig 12121 bp, 7 predicted proteins | sample KBSC24metaG_FD_184352 | JGI IMG/M metagenome (GOLD analysis project Ga0207671, IMG submission 184352) | Corn rhizosphere microbial communities from Kellogg Biological Station, Michigan, USA - KBS C2-4 metaG (SPAdes) (version 2) | ecosystem: Host-associated > Plants > Roots > Rhizosphere > Soil... | reverse complement strand
CATGCGGCCGCTCGCCGATCGTGCGCAGCGCGGCGGCCAGCACGTCGACCGGCATGCCGTCATAATGGGTGCGCGCCCGGCCGCCGTCGGTGTCCCGGCGGTAGAAGCTGGCGGGCGCGAGGCCGGTGGTCACCACGCTGAACAGCAAGCGGGTGAACATGTCCGGCACGTTGATCTGGCCGATGTGGCGGGAATGGGCCAGGATCATGTTGGGGCGGAACACGGTGACCGGCAGGCCGAAGCGCGCATGCGCGTCGCGCAGCAGCACCTCGCCCGCCCATTTGCTGGCGCCGTAGCCCAGCGCATAGGCATCGCCGAGCGGCATGACAGGCGCGGCGTCGCGCACGTCGGCATCCTCGTCCGCATCGCGCAGGCCGGGATTCATGTGCGGCACGCCGACCGTGGAGACATAGTCGAAGCGCTTCTGCCGGTCGGTCAGCGCGAGGCGGATCAGCTCGGCGGTGCCCACCACATTGGGCTCGAACAGGTTGCGATAGGTCAGCCGGTGGTTCACCAGCGCGCCGGGGTGGACGATCCGGTCCACCGCGCGCGCCAGCCGCGCGAAGGCCGCCTCGCCCTGGCCGAGCCGGGGGGCGGCGAGATCGCCGGCGATCACCTCCAGATGATCCCGGGCGAGCGCCCGGTACTGGCGAGTGAGGCCGGGGTCGAGCGTGCCGATCGTCTCGTCCAGCCGGGCGCGGGCGGTGGCGTCGTCGGGCGCGCGCACCATCGCGATCACCCTGCCGCCCTTCGCGGCCAGCGCCTCCATCCATTCCAGGCAGAGGAAGCGGCCGAGGAAGCCGGTCGCGCCGGTGAGCAGCACCGTGCGCGTCCCGTCGGCCGGCGGCGCGGCCTCGGCCGCCGCCGCCAGCGTCTCGGGGTCGAGGAAGGCCGGGAGGATCAGGTCGCCGGCATGGATCGCGGCCGCGTCCCGGCCGTGCACCGATGCGAAGGTCGGCGTGTCGCCTCCGCCGGCGGCGGCGCGGTCGACATGGGCGGCCAGCCGCTCCGCGCTGCCTGCGGGATCGAGGATGATGCCGACCGGCACCGTCACCCCGAACATCTCCTCGAGCAGCATCGACAGGCCGACCGCGCCGAGCGAATCCCCGCCGAGATCGCGATAGCTTTGCGGATTGCGCGGATCGACGCTGGCGAGGCCGAGATTGGCCTTGAACGCGCCGGCCACGCGATCGATCGTCGACAGCCCGCTGCCCTGCGCGCGGAGCTGCGCGAGCTCCTGCTGCTGCTGGCGGTCCATCTCCTGGTACATCGCCTCCAGCCGCTCGGCGTAGCGGCGCTTGAGATTGGGGCGCAGCGGCTTGCGGACGCTGGAGAGCAGGCCGTTCTCCAGGCTGAACGGCTCGCGCTCGATCAGCACGTCGCGCGGGATCTCGAAGGATTTGAGCCCGGCGGCGCGCGCCCGGATCGGCAGCTGCTCCAGCACCATCAGGCGCAGTTCCTCGTCGCTCGGCTCGTGGCCGAGCCGCGCGCGGGCGTGATCGAGATCGGGCACCACCACGGCGAGCAGGAAGGCGCGGTAGGAGCTGCCGTAGACGTAGATCTGGCTGACCAGCGGATTGTCGGCGAGATAGGCCGCCTCCAGCGGGCCGATCGCGACATATTCGGCCTGGCTGAGCTTGATCACGTTGTTGCGCCGGTCGACCCAGACGAGGTGATCCGGCCCGCGCTCTTCCATGATGTCGCCGGTGATGACGTAGCCATTCTCGTCGAACACCTTGGCGCTCGCCTCCGGCCGCTTGAAATACCCCTTGAACTGCAGCCGCGTCTTGATCAGCAGCTCGCCGCGCGGGAAGGGTTTGTCGGTGGTGTAATAGCCGAGCTCGGGCACGTCGCGCAGCTTGTAGTCGATCACCACGTTGCGGATGATGCGGTTGGCCGACGCCGCCGCGCCGCCGCCGGCCTCGGTGGTGCCATAGCCTTCGATGAAGAGGATCTCGAAGCATTCGCGCATGAAGGCGCGGACCTCGGGCGCGGTCGGCGAGCTGCCGACGCCGCCGATGACGAGCCGGTCCCCGAGATAGGATCGGCGCATCGCCGCGCGCACGTCGGCATCGGCGGCGTCGGGATCGGCCCCGCTCGACACCAGCCGCTGCACCTCGGACAGGTAATGCTGGTACACCAGTTCGGCGAAGCGCGGCAGGAACAGATGCCAGGTCGGGCGGACGAGGCGGATGTCCTCCAGCAGCGTCGACAGGTCGCTCTTCAGCGAGAAATAGGAGGTGCCGCCCTGGGCGAGCACGCTGAACACCATGTTGCGGCCCATCGAATGGTTCATCGGCGCGTAGGCGACGGTGATCGTGGCCTGATAGAGCGGGAGGCCGGCCCAGAACTGGGTGCACATCGCCTCGTGGAACAGCGCGCCCTTGGGGGTGCCCGTGCTGCCCGAGGTGTACATCAGCATCGACAGCGCGTCGGGGCCTTCGGGGCGCGTCGGCAGCGGGGTCCAGATGTGGCCGCTCCCGATCGCGACGATCTCCGCGAAGGTGGCGAGCGTCACCCGCCCGCCCGCCTCGGCCAGCCGCGCGCGCGCCGCCTCGATCGCGGCGCGGTCATCGTCGATCCGATCGTCGGCGTCGATCACGATCAGGCTGCGGACGCTCGCCTGTTCCAGCACGTAATCGGTCGCGATGGCGAGATGATCGATGCTGGCGATCATCGCCGCCGGGGCGACGTCCTGCAGGATTTCGCGCATGTCGGCCGCCGGCAGGTTGGCCTGCACCGGCACGGCGATCGCCTGGCCGTACACGCAGGCGAAATCGATCGCGGTCATCTCCGCGCCGGTGAAGGCGATGAAGCTGACGAATTCGCCGGGGGAGACGCGATGGCGCGGATCGTGGCGCCAGGCGGCGGCGATCGCCTCGACCCGCTTCGCCAGATCGCCGTAGGTGATCGTCGTGAAGGCGGGCAGGTCGTGCCGGGTGCCGCCGCGCACCTCATAGGCGCGCACGCCGAGCGCCGGACGATCGGCATAGCCGTCGAGCACGGTGGCGATGATCTGCTGGTAGCTCAGCCCCGGCGCCTGCATCGCGGCGGTGACGGCCGGATCGGGCACGGCGGCGGCGATCTGCGGATCGGTCCGCGCGAGCTCCGCGAGCCGGGCTGCGGCGCGCGCGAAATCGGCCGCATAATCGGGTTCCTGGATCATCCTCGTCTCCATGCCCGCGCCGTGTCCCGGCGCCGTCCTCGTTGATGGGCATATCGTAACAGGACGTACGATCACGGCACGCGCTTTGCGCGGCGCGACATCGCATTTCGTCCAAAAGACGTGACGAGGAATGCCGGCGGCGGCCCGGCGCCGCCGGCCGGCCGGTCAGTGGTTGGTCCGGCGCTCCGCGAGTACGGCCTTCGCGGCTTCCTCGCCGGCGAGTCGGCCGAAGGTGAGCGCGTTGCCCACGCCCATGCCGCCACCCGAATAGCGGGATCCCTGGATGCAGCCGACCGTCTCGCCGGCCGCGTAGAGGCCGGGGATGGCGCGGCCGTGGACGTCACGCACGCGGCCCTGCACGTCGATGTCGAGCCCGGCGCTGGTCTGGCCGATCACGGAGGCGCGGATCTCGATCGCGAAGAAGGGGGCCTCGTCGATCGGGAAATATTTGGGCGCGGCCTTGTCCCACTCGCTGTCGCGGCCGGCCATCGCGTCGGCATTGTAGCGCCGCGCCGTCTCGGCCAGCGCGAAGCGGTCGACGCCGATCCGGTCGGCCAGATCCGCCAGGCTGCCGGCGGTCTTGATCCTGCCGGTCGCGGCATGCTGGCGGATCAGTTCCTCCGTCCAGGTCTGCGACAGCTCGCCGGTGTGATAGGGATCGGAGAAGCGCCGGTCCTGGCAGCCTTCCACCATCGTCTTCTCGTCGAAGATCGCCCAGGCATGGGCGCCGGGCTGCGCGTCGATCAGATAGCCGGACACGGCATAAGCCGCGTTTTCGGGCATGAAGCGCCGCCCGCGCTCGTTCACCACCATCGTCCAGGGCGGCAGGAAGGCCTCGACATTGTTGGGGATCAGCGCGGCGGACGGCAGCATCAGCCCGGTGTCGTGGCCGGTGATCTGCGCGCCGATCTGCTCGCCGAACTTGATGCCGTCGCCCAGGATGAAGGGGGCGTCGTTATGGACGGCATAGACGATGTCGCCATGCTTGGCGACGGAGGGGAAATATTTGGCGCGCATGCCGGGCGAGTTGCCGAAGCCGCCGGTGGTGACGATCACCGCGTGGGCGCGCAGGTCCATGCCCGAGGCGTGGACGCCGACCACGCGATCCCCGTCCACGATCAGCCGTTCGACCCGGGTCTTGAGCGCGGTCTCGATGCCGCGCGCGCCGACCTCGTTGATCAGCAGGCGCCCGATCGCGTCGCCCGCGCCCACCGTGCAATGGCCGCGCGGCACGGTATCGACGCCGGACTTGACCACCCACTCATAGTCGGCGCCCAGGCTGATCAGCCATTCCACCGCCTGCGCGCTGCGCTCGGCGAAGAGGCGGATGATCTCCGGCCGGGTCTCCCAGCCGTTCAGCGTCATCACATAGTCGAACATGCCCTGCGGGCTGTCCTCGATGCCCTTGGCCTTTTGCACGCTGGTGCCCGCCGCATAGACCACGCCGCCGGACAGGCGCGTGGCGCCGCCCAGCTTGTCGTCCGCCTCCAGGATGATCACCGAGGCGCCGGCGGCCTGCGCGAACAGAGCGGCGGTCATGCCGGCGCCGCCGCCGCCCACGATGATGATGTCGTAATCGGTCTTCACGATGCCGCTCTCCTGGCGATATGTTATGCTTGCATACTATATGCGTCATGACGGAGAGGGCAAGCGGCTAGTCGGTCGCGCCGTGCCCGAACAGCTCCTGCCCCAGGAAGGCGATCAGCAGCATGACGTTGTCGGCGCAGGCATAGGTGATCTCCATGTCGTTCACCCGGCCCAGCTCCAGATTGTGGCGGGCCTGCATGATCAGGCCGTAGAGGCGCACGGCGTTCCAGATCGCATGGAAGCGGATCGTCTCCTTCGCGATGGAGGCGCCGCCAGCCGCGACATAGTGCGCGATGAACGTCTCCCACGGCACGACCTTGTCGACGAAATGCTTGATGTAGCCGAGGTCGCTCGCCGGGTGGCCGATGCGCGCCAGCTCCCAGTCGAGCACGGCGGTCAGCCGGTCGCCCTCGACGAGCACATTGTGGAAGCCGAAATCATTGTGGATGAGGGCCAGATCCCGCCCGGCGAGCGCGATGTTGGCGCGCAGCCAGGCGATCGCCGCATCCACCAGCGCCGATCGGAGGCCGATGCGGGCGTGCAGCGCGGCGAAGCCCTCCACCTCGGCGGGATCGGCGGCCGTCTGGCGCGGCGCGTGCGCGAACAGCGGCGCGACGTCGGCGAGCGGCATGGCGTGGATGCGGCCGAGCTGCTCCGCCAGCTGGAGCATCAGCGGCGGCGAGGGCGGCGGATCGTACAGCCCGCCCTCCACCCGCCCGGCGATCCGCTCGACCATGATGAAGGGCGAGCCGAGCGCGGCGTCGCCATTCTCGACCAGCAGCGGCCTCGGCACCCGGACGCCGCGATCGAACAGGGTTGCGAGCAGCGCATATTCGGCGGCGACCGTGGTGTCGGTGGCGCCGCCCGCCCAATCCTGCCGTAGCACCAACGATGCGGGCAGCGCGACGGCCCCGGTCTGCTCGACCAGCGCGGTGATCTTGCAGCGCCCGCCCGCCAGCAGGCGCGCGCCGGTGACGGTGACGTCCGGCCCGCCGAGCGGGTGAGCGCGGAGGAAGGCCTCGATCCGCGCCGCGTCCACGCCCCGGGCGCCGGCGGCGGCGAAGCCCGGGCCGCTGGCCGCGCCATAGCCCTCGAACTCCGCCTGCGCGGCGCGGATCGCGTCATATTCGGCGCGCGCGTCCCCGGCGGGCGTGCCGCGCGCCTCGATCTGCTGCGCCACCCGGGCGACCACCGCGGCGGTCTCGCCCAGCCGCGCCGCCGCATCGCCGTCGAGCCCGTCGGCGATCTGGCGGCGGATGGTGTGGGCCGCGCTCAGCAGATAGCGGCTCAGCGTCCGGTCGTTCGCGCTCGGCAGCATCGCGGCCATGTCAGGGCTGCTCGCCGGTCCAGCGAAGCCATTCGTCGTCGCGCGCGAGGCCGAGCCGCTCGCGGTGCCAGGGCGGCACGAAGCGCATCGGGCTCCATTCGATCATGCCGGGCCAGGCGCGTCCCCGGCATTCGTACATCACCGGCATGTGCGCCACGAAATAGCCCTGCCCATAAGGCTGGACGCTATATTCGCCGACGACGCGGCCGGTCACCTCGACCGTGCGGCCGAGCGTGTCGGTGATCGTCGCGCGCACCGCCTTCAATTGCAGGTGATCGTCCGCGACGGACAATTCGGACTGGACGTCGGCGGTGAAGGACAGTTCGCCATCCAGCATCACATAGCCGAGCATCGAGCGCCCGCGCGGGCCGATGGTGGGGAAGGTGTTGATGTGATTGCCGGCATCCAGCGCCGCCATGATCCAGCGATGGCCGAGGATGCTGCCGCCGTCGCGCGCGCCCCAGCTGTGATCGAGGAAGCCGACGCCGTCGAAATCGCGGGCCTTGCCGTCTTGCGTGAAGGTGCCGGTCACGCGCCCGATCGAATCGTAATGGCCCTTGCCGACGGTCGCGCCGCCCACGTCCATGTTCATCTGGACGGGGCCGGTGAAGGATTCGAACAGCATGTCCGCCTGCACGCCGTCGCGATCGACGCGGATCCGGCAGGTCTGCAGCGGATCCGGCGTCTCGAAGGTGACGCCGTCGAGGGTCGTGCCGGTCACTGGGCCGGCGGGCAGCGGCAGCGCCGTCCGCTTGGCCTGCGACACCATCTTCCCGTCGATCTGGAGCCAGCTGTAGAGGCTCGCCTCGTTGCGGTTGGGGTGGATGCCGATGCGCTGGAAGCCGGCCAGCCCGCGCGCCGGATCGCAATAGGAGACCAGCGAGCTTTCCTGCCATTTGGGCTCGGGGCCGGGCCGGTGGTTGCCGTCATCCTCGATCGTCAGGCCCGGCGCATAGGCCATGCGCGCGCCCGGATGCGAATTCGTCATGCCGTCCCTCCTCTCGTGGGTCGCGAAGATCAGCCGGGCCGCCGCCGCAGGATCAGCGGCAGCGCGGGAAGCGCGCGGATCGCGAAGACCGGATCGTAGCGCACCTCCTCCTCGGGCACCGCCAGCTCCATCCGCTCGAACGCGGCGAGCCAGGATCGCACCGACATCTCGATCTCGGTCCGCGCCAGGCTGATCCCGGCGCAATGGTGCACGCCGGCGCCGAAGGAGGTGTGGCTGCGCCCGTTGGCGCGATCGAGGCGGATCTCCTCCGGATGCTCGAAGGCCGTCTCGTCATGGCTGCCCGAGCCCCAAAGCAGGAAGACGGCCGCGCCTTTCTCCATCGCCGTGCCGGCCAGCACCGTATCCTGCGCGACCTGCCGCGCGGTGACGGTCGCCGGCGAGGCGAAGCGCACGATCTCGTCCACGAAGGCGGTGACGCGGGCCGGGTCCTCGGCCAGCCGGTCCCACAGCGTCCGGTCGCGGGCCAGCTCGAAGGCGGCTGACGCGAGCGTGTTGCGCGTCGTCTCGTTGCCGCCCGCCAGCGTGACGAACGCCATCGACAGCGCTTCGGCCATCGACAGCAGGTCGCCATTCTCGTCGCGCGCATTGGCGACGAAGCTCAGGAAATTGTCGGCGGGCGCGGTGCGGTAGGCCTCGATGCGCGGGGCGAGCAGCTGCTGGGTGGCGACGATGTCGCGCACGTCGCTTTTGGCCTGATCGAGCGGGGTGATCGGATCGACCAGGCTGAGCAGGGCGCAGCTGGCCCGGTAGATGTTCGCCTCATGCTCCGGCCCCAGGCCGAACACGGCGAGGATCGCCTTCAGTGGGAAGGGCACCGCGAAGCGGGCGCGGAAATCCACCGGCTCGCCGTCGGGAAGCGCCGCCAGCAGATCGTCGACGATCCCCTGCAGCTGCCCGGCGCGCGCCTTGACCCGGGACGGCCCCAGCGCCTCCAGCGCGATCTTGCGGTACCGGTGCGCCCGGGGCGGATCGGACGAGACGATGGTGTGGACGAGATCGTAGCCGCCGTCGCGCAGGATCGGGGAAAGTTCGGGGCCGAGATCGCTGCCCCAGCGCCACACCTCATGGCCGACCTCGGAACTGAACAGCTCCGGATGCCTGGCGACGAATTCCAGGTCGGCCTTGCGCGCCACCAGATAGGCGCCGCCCGTCGGGCCGGGCAGGCCGACCCGCGCGACCGGGCATTCGGCGCGCAGCTTGCGCCACATCGCATGGGGGCAGGAGAGATTTTCGGGATCGAGAAGCTCCGCCGTCAGATCGCCCATCCCGTCCTCGTCGCGCATGTCCTGCTCCTGACCGGCACCGAGCCGGGCGATCCCCTGTCATTGTCTGGTGGATCGCAATTATGTATACAAAAATGTAGGCATAGCGACAAGAGGCTTTGCCGGGCGTTCCATCGGCCGGCCGGTTTCGATAGGGTCGCGCCCCGAAACCAGGATATTGCGTGACGACAGCCTCTCCATCGCCCGCCGCCGCCGTCAGCCTCACGTCGCTCGCCGTCGAGAAGATCGACGGATTGCTGAACGACGGCCGCCTCGTGCCGGGGCAGCGCCTGATCGAGAGCGATCTGTGCGAATGGCTGGGCTTAGGCCGCGTGCCCGTTCGCGAGGCGTTGCGGATTCTCGCCGGAGACGGGGTGATCGAGCTGGTGCCGGGGAAGGGCGCCCGCGTCCGGCGGATGGGGCCGGCCGAGATCGTCGAGATGCTGAAGGTGATCGTCGGGCTGCTGTTCGTCGCGCTGGACGACTTTCCGGGCGCGGTGCGGCATCCGGACATTCGCGGGCGCCTGGCCGACGCCAACGCGAAGATCGCGGCGGCGGCCGGCTCGCAGGATTATTTCCGGCTGAACGCGGCGCTCTGCGACTATCAGATCATGCTGATCGACATGTCGGGCAATCGCTATCTCGCCCGGTCGATGGGCAAGGTCCATTTCACCTATTACACCCGGCAGGTGATCAGCTACGTCGATTTCGAGGTGACGCGCTCGGTCGCCGATCCGTATCCGGCGATCACGGAGGCGCTGCTGCGGGACGATATCGGGCGCGCCAAGGATCTCTTCTCGATCTCCCGGGAACGGATCATCACCCCGCTCGCGGCGCTGTCCCGCGCCGATCCGGGCGGCTGAGGCCGGCCGGCCGCCGATACGGATGCTACTTCCAGTCGTAGGTGACGGTCTTGCCTGCGATCTGCGGATCGAGACCCTGGTCTTTCAGGGCCTTGTAGAGCCCCTTGGCGGAGGCTTCGGTGTTCATGGTCAGCGTGCCGCGCTGGCCGAGATCCTCGCGGGTGATGCCGGGCGACGTCCGGATCGCCAGATTCCAATAATGTTTGCCATTTTCGGAGCCGCTGCCCGGATTGGTGAAATAATCCCGCTTGGTATGCGTGTTGTAGATCGTCTGGCTCATCTGCACCTGGTGCTTGCCGTCGGCCGAGGAATAATAGCCCGGGTTCAGCTTTTCCATGATGTCGCCGGCGATGCCGCGATCGTGCCCGCCGCGCGTGTAGACGCCGATCTCGCCCCCGAAGGCGCCGCCATTGGCATAGCCGCCTTTCCAGATCTCGACCCGGTAGGCGATCCCGTCCGCTTTGAAATTCATGATCTTGTGATCGATATCCATGCCGAGGAGCTTGCCGGCGGCATCGTAGGAATCCTGGAAGCCGACGAGGCTCTGAAGGGAGTTCTTCGTGGTCGTGTAATAGTCTCCCTCGGCGACATGTTTGAAGCCGAACGCCCAGCCGATGGCGTTGGAGACCCCCGAATCCTTCATCGCGCGGTCGATCGCGGTGCCGATCGCCTTCTGGAGCCCCGGAACGGCGGCGGTCATGTCCTCGCCGCTCGGCGATCGGGGGCCTGCCAGCCAGTTCGCGAAGCCGGCGGGATCGAAGGGATGGGCGGCGGCACCCTGGGCGATGCGGCCGGCCTGGACCAGCGCGGCATGACCGACATTCTCGATGGTCCTGGGCACGCCTTCCTTCGACACGGCGGAAGCGACGTCCCGGGCCGCATGCACGCCCACCTTGCCGAGCGCCTCCAGCGAATGCGCCGTCTGGTCGATCCCGGCCTGGACCGCCTTGCCGGCATCCCCGACCGCCTCTCCGCCGGCGCGCGCGGCGGTTTCGATAATGTGCACGGTATCGTCGAGAAACGATCCCATCCCGGACGTGGCGGGCGGGGAGGACGGATGGCCGGCTTTCTCGACCTGGTCATCGGTCTTCCGCCGATCGCCAGTCTGCATGTCGAGCGCCCGCAGCGCATTGGCCCGATCGACGTGGGTGCCTGTCGTCGCCTTGTGGAGGAGGGCGCCGTCGGCGGCGTGGCGCGAACCTCCCGCGGGCTTCGCCATCGACGCACGAGCGGGGTGCGCGGCGGCCGCTACGGCGCGGGATCCTCCGTCATCGACTGCGCGCATGGCCTTCTCCTTCACGGCGGAAAGGCCTTCCATACCGTCCGGAGCCCAGGCGGCGTATAAGCGGATCGCTTAGTCGCCGGTCCGGTGCGATCTCCGCGCATGCCGGCGCGTCGCTCGCCGTGCGGCGCCTACCCCTGCATCTCGGCATCGTCGATGCGCTGCTGGGCGCGGCGCAGCACGCGCAGCATCACGGCGCGTTCCTCCGGGCTGAGTTCGATCGCCCAGCGGACATGGGCTTCCCGTGCCTCGGCCGCGACCGCCCGGTCCAGCAGGGCGCGCCCCGTCTCGCTCAGCCGGACGAGCTGGCTGCGCCGGTCGCGCGCGTCGGGCACGCGCTCGACGAGGCCCCGCGCGGTCAGCCGGTCGACCCGCTTGCCGACGCCGGCCAGCGACAGCAGCAGGTGGCGGCGCAGCGCCGTCGGCGTGATGCCGTGCGGCGGCCCGACACGGTAGAGCGCGTCCAGCACCATCAGCTCGCCGGCATTGATCCCTTCGCGCGCCGAGGCGCGCGCCACCCCCGCCTCGATCGAGCGGGCGAGATGGAGGATGCGCGAGATGACGTCGTAGCTGCGGATCGGCGCTTCGGGATCATGCGCGCGCCAGCGATCGACCGCCCCGTCCGGCGGATCGGGCGCGTCGCCGCCGAAGGCGGGGCCCGGCCGCAGCCGCCGGCCGGGGGCGGGGGCGAGGACTCCGCCCGCGATCAGCTCGGCGACGATCCGCGCGGCCGATGATTTGCTGGCGAAGCCCCACAATGCGGCCAGCGCCGCCAGCGGCGGGATCGCCCCGTGCTGCGCGTAATGCGCCCGCAGCCGGTCCCTGATCGCGTCCCTGTCCAGCGCCATGCCGCATTCCTGCGGCCTCGCGCGGCGCCGATCAAGCGCCCGGCGCTCGGAATATCCGGATGATGCGGCGGGCGCCCCGGTCGCCGGGACCGCACGGCAGGCCGATCCGGTACGCATGCTTTTTAAAAGCATCATAACTTTAGCTTGATTCGCTTGCGCCCATTTGGGAAATGTAGACGGATCGGGAGAGGCTGATATGTCGGCCGGTAAAGCAAAACTGTCCGGCGCGCTGAGCCGGACGTGCCTATATCGGGGGGCGAATGGTTAGCATGAGCCGAGGCGACACCTTGAATATCGAACGATCGTACGATCTGGCCGATGCCGGCCAGGCGCCGCTCACCCACCTCCAGCGGCTGGAGGCCGAGAGTATCCACATCCTGCGCGAGGTGGTGGCCGAGGCGGAGAAGCCGGTGATGCTCTACTCCGTCGGCAAGGATTCGGCGGTGATGCTGCATCTGGCGCGCAAGGCCTTCTATCCCTCGCCGCCGCCCTTCCCGCTGCTCCATGTCGACACGACGTGGAAGTTCAAGGCGATGTACGAGCTGCGCGATCGCATGGCGCGCGAGAGCGGCATGGAGCTGCTGGTCTACCAGAATCCCGAGGCCAAGGCGCGCGGCATCAACCCGTTCGACCATGGCGCGCTCCACACGGACATGTGGAAGACCGAGGGGCTGAAGCAGGCGCTCGATCTCCACGGCTTCGACGCGGCCTTCGGCGGCGCGCGGCGCGACGAGGAGAAGAGCCGGGCGAAGGAGCGCATCTTCTCCTTCCGCACCG
>Ga0207671_10005176_pt1 | contig 12122 bp, 8 predicted proteins | sample KBSC24metaG_FD_184352 | JGI IMG/M metagenome (GOLD analysis project Ga0207671, IMG submission 184352) | Corn rhizosphere microbial communities from Kellogg Biological Station, Michigan, USA - KBS C2-4 metaG (SPAdes) (version 2) | ecosystem: Host-associated > Plants > Roots > Rhizosphere > Soil... | reverse complement strand
GACTCACCAAACACGCTCCTCTACCGATTTCCAGTAAAGGACCAGGAGATCAAAAACGGCGCACAGCTGATCGTGCGGGAATCGCAAGCGGCGGTTTTTGTCTACGAGGGCCAGATAGCCGATCAGTTTCCGCCCGGGCGTTACACGATCGATGGTGGCAACACGCCGATACTTTCGAAGTTGGGCGCGTGGAAATACGGCTTCAACTCGCCGTTCAAATCCGAGGTCTACTTCGTCAACACGAAACAGTTCACGGATCTAAAGTGGGGCACGCCGAATCCCATCATGATGCGCGACGCGGATTTCGGGATGGTCCGTTTGCGTGCGTTTGGGATCTACTCGATGCGCGTTTCCGATCCGCAGGCGTTGATTAAAGAAGTTGCAGGAACGAGCGGACGGTTCATTACCGAAGACATCGAGGGCCAACTCAAACGCACGTTGGTTGGCGGATTCAGCGACGCCTTGGGCGAGTCGAAGATTGCGGCGCTCGATCTGGCGTCGAACTATGACGAGCTCGCGAAGTTCACGCGCGAGAAACTCAACGAGGAGTTCAAGACTTTCGGATTAGAGTTGACGAAGTTCGTCATCGAAAATATTTCGCTGCCTCAGGAAGTCGAAGCGGCGATGGACAAGCGCACGTCGATGGGCGTCATCGGCGACGTCGGACGCTATGCGCAATTTCAGGCTGCGGATGCGATGCGTGATGCAGCGCAGAATCCTGGTGGTGGCGCGGGAACCGGTGTTGGACTCGGCGCTGGATTCGCGTTGGGAAATGCTATGGCAGGCTCGATGAACGATGCGATGAAGCAGTCGAGAGAATCGAGCGCTGCGAATCCCGCTCCGGCTGGTGTGCCTTGTCCGCAATGTGGTCATCACAACGCGCCCGGAGCGAAGTTCTGCACCGAATGCGGTGCAAAGCAGGGCGCGGCCACTTGTGCGAATTGCAAAGCAGAATTGACACCGGGCGCAAAGTTCTGCAACGAGTGCGGTACTAAAGTTTAGGTGGTTGTCAGTTTAGGTCAGTCGTCACTGAATCATAGGGCATGTTTAAAGGGTTGACGCGTCCACGCCGGGTTGTGATTACCGGAATGGGGTGTGTCACGCCGCTCGGAATCGGCCGCGACGCGTTCTGGCGCGGTCTCGTGACGGGCCAGAGCGGCGTCCGAAGAATCGAAGCTTTTGATCCTTCCAGTTTTCCCGTTCAAATAGCTGCTGAAGTTCCGTCATTCGATTGGCAGGCGCAGCTCAATCCAAAAGATCGCAAACATGTTCCGCGCACTGTTCCACTCGCGCTCGCCGCTGCGCGAGAGGCGCTGGAAGATGCAAAGCTCTACGCCAATGATCTTTCATTGGCTGAGCGACGCGCTTTCGGCGTAGAACTCGGAACGGGTGGCGGAGGCCTCGCGTTCACCGAACAGCAATACGAGTACTGGTACGTTGGTCCAACGACGAAGGCGAGTGTTTACACGATTCCAGCGTCGACGCACGGCGGGCTGTCGAGTGAGTTGTCGATGGCGTTTGGTCTGCGCGGTTTGTCGCATATCGTCTCCACGGGTTGCACCAGTTCGACCGACGCGATGGCTTACGCGGCGCAACACATCGCGCTTGGTCGCCAGGACGTCATGCTTTCGGGTGGCGTTGATGCGCCGATCGCTCCGGGCATTCTCGCCGCGTTCAATCTGATGACTGTGTTGACCAGCGACTGGAACGACGAGCCGCATCGTGCGTCGAGACCTTTCGCGCGCAATCGATCCGGAATCGTGCTCGGCGAGGGCGCGTGGATCTACGTTCTCGAAGAACTCAAACACGCGACAGACCGAGGCGCGCGGATCTACGCGGAGATTACGGGCTACGGCGCCACGTGCGACGCTTACCATCGCGTGCGCCTGGCCGAAGATGGCGATGAACCTGCGCGCGCCATGCGTCTGGCGCTCGAGGATGCTGGTTGCGAAGTAAAAGATCTTGACTACGTAAACCTGCACGGCACGTCGACGTTGCTCAACGATCGCATCGAGACCAGCGCGTTGAAGCTCGCGTTCGACGGTCATGCAGCGCGCATCCCGATGTCCGCCACAAAATCTCAGATCGGACATCCGCAGGGCGCGAGCGGTGCAGCAGGTTTGGCGGCCGCACTATGCGCGATGCATACCAACAAGATTCCGCCCACTATCAACCTCGACGAACCTGACCCTGATTGTGATCTCGACTACGTCCCGAACGAAGCGCGCGAAGCAAGCGTGAGAACGGCCCTCTGCAACTGTATCGGCTTTGGTTCTAAGAACAGCGCGTTGGTGGTTCAGAAGATTGGTCATTGATCAGTGGTCCAACATGTTCGATAAATTCAAACAGCGCAGCTACAAGCCTGAACACATCGATACCGGATCGTACACGCCGGAGGAGTATGAAGACTGTATCGGCGAGTTGCAGTTGGTGAATCGCTGGATGGGCGATGCGCACAGCTTGAAGACCACGCTGTTTCGAGAGATCGAAACGGCGTCAGTTAAAAAGTTTTCGATTCTCGACGTTGGTGCGGGTTCGGGGGAACTATTGCGCGTGACAGCCGCGTGGGCCAGGCAGACTGGGCGACGCGTTAGCGCCGTAGGACTCGAGTTGAACGAACGTTCCGCTGAGTCGATCAACGAGGAGTCAAATCGTTTCGATGAGATCAGTTCGGTGCGTGGCAATGCGTTGCAACTGCCGTTTTCCGATTCGCGGTTTGACTATGTGATCTGTTCGCTGTTTACGCATCACTTCGTCGACGAGCAGGTGGTCGACATTCTTTGCGAGATGAGCCGCGTCGCGCGGCGGCGGATATTTGTGATCGATCTGCACCGGCATCCGGTGGCGTATTTTCTTTACACCACTTTGGGGAAGTTGGTTTTGCACAATCGACTGCTGCGGCACGATGGTGCGTTATCGATATTGCGCAGTTTCAAACCGGATGAGCTGCTCACCCTGGCGCGGCGTGCGGAATTGAAGGACATCTGGCTGGAACGCCACTTCCCATATCGTTTGGTCTTGAGTGCCATGTAAATCTTTGTGCATCCTGTGAACCTGTCTTCCGACAATTTCGACGTCATCATCGCCGGTGCGGGGCCGGCGGGATCGAGTGCGGCGATACATCTCGCGCGGCGCGGGCTTCGCGTGCTCCTCGTCGAACAGAAAAAATTCCCCCGACCAAAACTGTGCGGCGAATTCATCTCTCCCGAATGCCGGCAGCACTTCGAAAAGCTCGGCGTCGCAGTTGCGATGAGCGGCGCTGGTCCATCGATGATCTCCGAAACGGTCTTCTACTCCGCGCGCGGCCATCACCTCTCAATTCCGAGTCGCTGGTTCGGCGAACCCGCAGCGCTCGGCCTGAGCCGTGCGGTGATGGACGACGTCTTGCTGCGTCGCGCAAAAGACTGCGGCGTCTCCGTACTCGAAGGCGCAAGCATCAGCGAACCTTTAATTAAAGACCGCGCCGTCACCGGCGTAAAGCTAAAGCTCGAAGGCAGCGAGCACGACTTCCGCGCGCCCGTGACGATCGACGCAACCGGCCGTGCGCGCATCCTCACGCGGAAGCTGGCGCAACGAAGAACAAAACCAAAGCTTGTCGCCTTCAAAGTACACCTGCGAAACACGCGCGTCGCGCCAAACGCTTGCGAGATCTACTTCTATCCCGACGGCTACGGCGGACTCAGCACGATTGAAGGCAACGTCAGCAATCTCTGTTTCATAACCTCCGCGGAACAAGTAAAGCTTCATCACTCCGATCCCGAAACCGTCATGCGCGAAGCGGTGATGAAAAACGAGCGCGCCGCTTACACACTCAAAAAAGCAACACCTGAATCGGAATGGCTCAGCGCATCATGGGAAAGCTTCGGTCGACAGCGACCCAGTCCCGCTAAGGGTCTGCTTGCGATCGGCGATTCCGCGGCGTTTATCGATCCTTTCACAGGCAGCGGAATGTTGATGGCTTTCGAAAGCGGTGAGCTTGCCTCAGACGTGATCATTCGCCACCAAAACAACTTGACGAGCGACGCCTTAGGCCATGAATACATCGCGGCGTACGCCCGAAAATTCGATTCGCGTCTGCGGATTTGTGGATTGCTGCGACGTGCTGCTTTTAAACCTCGTCTCGCCGGTCTGGGCATTGCTTTGTGCGGCGCAAGCGAACAGTTAAGAAGTAAAATCGTCCGCGCGACGCGTTAGGGATCGATCTTGGATGGAGTCAGTACCGAAACGCGGTAGCGTCGGGTCGGCCCCTTCGGGCTTGGATGAGGTCAGTACCGAAACGCGGTAGCGTCGGGTCAGTTCTCGAACACACGATATTCCTAGCAAATTTGAGACGCTCACGTACGACCCGACGCTACCGCGTTACGGTACTGACCGTATCCAACAAAGTAAAATCGTCCGCGCGACGCGTCAGGGATCGCTCTTGGATGGAGTCAGTACCGAAACGCGGTAGCGTCGGGTCCACGGAGGGCAGGTTCGCGAGGCTGACCCGACGCTACCGCGTTTCGGTACTGACCTCATCCAAGCTAATCGCAAGATCCAAAATGCAGCACTACTAAACTTGCTTGCCACCTTGAGTCTTTTTGGAGTAAAAAGGCTCAGCCAGTGCTGGTCTCTCTGTCATTGTTGCTATCTCAGCGCGCGTGACAGCGGCCGCAAGTACACTCCCATGCGCCGTCAGCATATCGGAGACGGTTCTCCGAATCTCGTCCACTGGTAAACGAACGTAAGCAAAAGAACTTTGGTGACCGCGCGAATTCCAGAGCCGCGAAAAACTAGAAGGAGAACGACGATGTTTCTATCGTTAAAGTCCCGACTGTTCGGATCATTTCAAATCCCCTGTTTGATAACGATCTTACTTCTCTGTGCAAACGTGGCTTTCGGTCAGGCACAGTCAAACGCCGCCGATTTACAAGGCACCGTGCAAGACGCGTCGGGCGCGGTCGTGCCCAACGCCACCGTGACTGCGCGCAACTCCGGCACGAACCTCTCGCGCACCACAACCAGTAACGACGAAGGTTTCTATCGCATCATCAACTTGCCTCCTGGCGACTACGAGGTAACGGTTGAGGCCGCCAGTTTTAAAAAGACGGTGCTGCCGAAGGTTACTATAACCGTGGGCCAACGAGCTGAAGTGAACGTGACTCTCGAACTTGGACAACTCAGTGAGATAGTGACCGTGTCAGACGCGACGGCCGAGATAGTTGAAACGTCGAAAACTGCCGTCGCCACTACGATCGATCAGCAGCGCATCAACAGTCTTCCGATCAACGAACGAAACTACATCAATTTCGCGCTGACGACCTCGACTGTCGGACGTGACAATGGCCGCCCCATTGGACCAGCGCCAACGACGGGTTTGAACTTCGGCGGCCAGCGCGGTCGCTCGAATCTGGTCCAGGTCGATGGCGCTGACAACACTGACAACTCCGTCAACGCATCGCGTTCGACAGTCAGTCAGGAAGCGGTGCAGGAGTTTCAGGTCGTCACGAATTCATTCGCGCCGGAGTTTGGCCGGTCCGCCGGCGGCGTAGTGAACGTCGTTACCAAGTCAGGTACCAACGAGCTGAATGGCAATGTATTCGGGTTCTTACGTCACCGCAGTTTTCAGGCGCGCAACGCTTTTGCGCCGATTGAGGATCCGCCATTCACGCGTGCGCAGTATGGATTCACGTTGGGTGGACCATTCAACAAAGAGCACACGTTCTTCTTCTTCGCGTTCGAGCAAAGAAGGCGACAGGAATCCGGCTTCTTCACGAGTAACGTTGCGCCCGGCCTGACAGCCTCCGCGACGATTCCTGTGATCCCCTTCCTGAATCCGGTTGCGCGTACGTTCAGCAATCTCACTCCCGCTCAGGCGGCGTTTATTAATGGGGCGGTTGCACAGGGAACATCTGCCTCCGTTTGCGGCGCGCGTGCGTATGCCTTCTTCGCGTCCAGTGGTGCAAATACGGCGTTGACGGGCAGCAACCCGCTGACTTCACCGAATGATGGCAGCCTGTGTCCGGCGATTAGTCCGATACTCCCGGGCGCGATTGGACCACGCTTCATCCTTTCCGGCGCGCCGGTGCCGAGCGGTACCACGAACGCGGCGGGTCAGTTCATCGCTTTCAGACCACTGAATAGTCTGCAAAGGGTATTTCCAATCACGGACGCTACGACGTTCAACTCGTTCCGGTTGGACCACCTGATCACTCCGAGCCATCAATTCAGTTTCAGATTTGGCTACAACCCGAGTGAGATCACCGGTATCCAGGTCGAGTCGCAAAACCAGTCGCTCGGCCAAAACGATTTCTCACGCACAGGCGTGCAAAAACTGCGCGATTTTTCAGCCGTCACGACCCTGACGTCAACGCTTTCCACTAAAACCGTCAACGAGGCGCGTTTCAACTTCGGCGAGCGTCGTGCGACGTTCAAATCGCAAAACCCCGACGCAGTTGCATTCAACATTTCCGGGACGGCGTTTATCGGTCGCGAGCTCTTCTCGCCCGTCGTGCGTACTGAAACCCGATTTGAGTTCACTGACAACTTAAATTGGATTGCAGGAAATCATAACTTCAAGTTTGGCGGTGACGTCGCGTTCGTCAACATTCCGGAAGCGATTTTCGAATTGAATTTCGCCGGTCTCTTCAACTTCGGCGGACTCTCTGCATCGACACTTAACCCAGCCTTTGCGGGCGCTCCGGACTTCACGGCGGTCCAACAATATGGCCTGGGCTTTCCAGCTAACTTTATTCAGGGCTTCGGAAATCCGGTCAGCGGCTTTGGTAACAAGCCGATGGCGTTCTTCGCGCAGGACTCCTGGAAGGCACGTCCGAACCTGACTCTCAACTACGGTGTTCGTTACGACATTGAACTAACGGAACAAGTTGCGACACTTCCGCTACACGATCCATTATCGGGAATTAATTTGACTGCCGAGCAGGTTTTGGCAGCCCAGGACGCGATGGGCGTGCAGCAGGGTTTCCCGCGGGATAAAAACAATTGGGCGCCGCGCCTGGCTATTGCCTGGGATCCGTGGAGTGACGGAAAGACGTCGGTTCGAGCTGCGTTCGGCATTTTCTACGACCACCCGCTGCTGGCAATCGGGTTCAACTCCGACATTGCCGACGCGGTGCAACAACAACAGGGAATTCTGACGCCGGGCAGCCCGCTGCAAACAGCTCTCCTGAATGCCGTGCAGGTATTCCAGGGCACAGTTTGCCCGCCAGGTGGACCAGTGACACCGGTTTGTCCGGCGGGTGTCGTTACTCCCGGCGTTGCTGTGGGAGCGCAGTACCAGTTCGGTCGACAAAGATTCAACGATCAAACCTTCCCAGGTTTTGGACCAGTGTTGCCGTTCACTCTGCACGTGCAGAAGAACTTTGAATACGCCTACGCGAATCAGGGCAACTTCACGATCGAGCGTGAACTGACAAAGGACATGACGATTTCCGGCAGCTACATCTACGTCGGCGCTCGTCATCTCCCACACCCGCTCGACATCAACGCTCCGCGAACTGACTTGCAGATTCAAAACTTTGTGCGTTGGGCGGGACGTAATCCGTTGAGCACAACTGAAGCGATCGCGTTCTCGATACCAGTTCAAAACACGGCAGCGATTCCTGTGTTTCCGTGTCCGGGCGGCGTACCGCTTCAGTGCTTCACGCAAACTACGCCGGCTGGCGTTCCGGTTCCGTTCGGTACCAATGGCCAAACATTCGCGATAATCGTTCCGGGAATGATCGCGGCTCCGTTGAGTAATCTCGGAAGCAGGATCGTTAATGCGGCGATCGCGAATTTCTTCCGTCCGAATGCGCCAAACTATTTCCTGGCCCAGGCGCTCTCCGGCGGCCTTGTCAGCCCGCCCGTGCTGAACGGTGCTTTGGCGGGTTCGTTGCGAACGCCCGGAACGGTTTCACCGTTCGGATCGATCAACGCGCAAACTTCCGACGGCAATTCCACCTACAACGCGCTGAATATCGACGTGAAGAAACGGTTCTCGAACCACTATCAGTTCCTCGCGTCTTACACGTGGTCACACTCGATCGACGATTCGTCTGACCTGCAAACGCTTTTGTTGCCACAGGACAATCGAAACTTCGCCGCCGAGCGTGCAGACGCACTCTTCGACCAGCGTCACCGGTTTGTTTTCAGCGGCGTGATCGCATCGCCGAGTAGCTGGAACACGGGTGGTGGGTTCAACCGGTTCTTGTCGAACTTCACTGTCGCGCCGATCTTCGAAATCTCGGCGGGTCGTCCGTTCAACATCCTGAGCAACCAGGACACGAACAACGATCAATCGAACCAAACAGACCGTCCATCAGTGCTCGACGATGGTACGCTCTGCGTGCCCGGCACACCGGCGACCGCCAGCACCCCTGCGTGTGCGCCGCTGATCTCGAATGGTCAGTTTACGAGTGGAAGCCTCGCTCGCAATATGGGAATCACGCATGGCTACATGTCGCTCGATCTGCGTCTCGCGAAGATGGTTCCCATTGGCGAACACTTCCGGCTGGAGTTGATTGCGGAAGGATTCAACCTTTTCAATCGCTTTAACGAAGCCGCCGCGTCGCCGTTCATCGACGACGTCCGCGCCTTCAACCAGCGCGCCGACAACGGTCGCTATTACAGCCGTCCCACGGCCGCCTTCGACTCACGGCAGTTCCAGTTCGGTTTGAAGTTGAACTTCTAAACGTAACGGCAGAGTATTAGCCACAAAAAGGCACAAAAGTCGCAAAATGAACTTTAAATTGGGAGTTTTATATTTTGTGACTTTTGTGCCTTTTTGTGGCTAATACTCTGCGGTGATTTCTCGCTCTTAGGCGAACTAAACCCGTCCGTCCCGCATCGGAAGGTTTGTTCAACCAACCCTCTCCCGCATACAATCATGCGCATTATGTGTAGAGTTAAGCTTGTTCAACGTTTTTTCATCATCGGGGCGATTTTTTTGCTCGCCGCTGCCGCTATCCAGGCCCAGTCAACGCGGCCTAGGCGCACCGGCAAGACTACGCAAAAACCCACGACGAGCAGCCCTGCTTCGGACCCGCTTCTTCGACCCGAACCAGCGCCGTCTCCGACCGCCCGGCGGACCACCCCCAACGATTCGTTGATCGACGTGCGGCCCGTCCAGCCCGTCGTGAACACGGTAGCTCCCGCAGACACAAAGCACGCATATCTTCTCCTCGAGCAGAAACAGTTTGCCGCGGCAGCAAAGGAAGCCAGGGAGCTGGCGGAGACGCATCCCAACGATCCGGAAGCCTGGAAAATTGCGGGATTCGCTGAGTTGAACCTGAAGCAGTATGCGGAAGCCGCGAAGGATCTCGAGAAAGCTGTCGAGCTTCAGCGTCGTACGAAGCAGGACGACCCAAACACGGAGAGCGCGCTCGGTCAGGCATACGTGCTTGGCGAAAAATATCAGGAAGCGCTGCCGCTTCTCGTTGCCGCGACGGAGCGCGATGCGAGTAAGCCAGACGCGATGCTCATCTACTATCGAGGGATTTCAGAGTACAAGACAAACAAGATTGCGGACGCCGAAAAGAGCTTCAACGCCGTCCTCAAACTCAATCCCAAGGATTCATTGTCGCTCTTCTATCTTGCGCAGATCTCGGTCGCGAAAAAGGATCTTGACGGCGCAATCGCAACGTTGAATCGAGCGACGGTAAACGACGCGCGAATGACAGGCGCGTGGACGCTTTTGACTTCGTTATATTTGCAACGTGCGGCAGCGAATATAACTACTGATCCGGCGAAATCTGAGGCAGATTATCTGAGCGCGGTTCGTGCCGGAGAAGGTTTGATAAAACTCAGAACTGACGCCGAAGCGATCACGCTCTTCGGTCAGGCCCTGATCGGATCGAAACAATATGCGCGCGCTGCGGGTGTGCTCGAACGAGCAACTACTGCGCCGGATGCACCCAGTGTGACGTTCTATCTTTTAGGTGTTGCACAGTCACGCGCGACGAATTTCCCAAAAGCAATCGCGGCGCTCGAAACTGCGGCAAAGAAAGCACCTGACGACCCGAATGTTTATCGGGAGCTCGGCTATGCTTTCGAAGTGACGAAGCAGTATGCCAAAGCGCTGGCGGCATATCAGAAAGGCGCGGCGCTCGCTCCCGCGGATCCTGATTTCAAAGAATCGATTGAACGCGTGAAGCCGTTTGCGAAATGAGTGGCTTGGCCGCTACAGCGAAGGCCTTTGCAACTTATTCTTACCTCGTGCCGGTGTGGGCGAATCAAAATGTGACTAAGGAGAGTTTATGAAAACGATTTCCGCTTTGATCTTGCTTGGAGTTTTGGCAACGGGAGCGTTTGCTCAACGTCCTCGTTCGATGGATCCGGCTCCAGCACAAACTCCGGCGCCAGCGCCCGCACCGAAGACCGTTAAAGCCAAATACGAAGGCGGCGTGTTTGGGTACACCAAGACGATGGAAGGCAGCTTGACCTTTGACGACGGCAACAACCGGTTACTGTTCAAAGACAAGAAGCCACCGAAAGAGCTTCATATACCTTACGAAGCGATCACTTCAGCTTTCGCCGATACGCAAAAGCGACAGCCGGCAGCAGCGACCGTGGCGAGTCAGGTTCCACTCATCTACTCACTACCGGCTCATTTCATCAAAACCAAGGTTCGCTATCTCACGATTCAGTTCCAGGATCCTTATTCGAAGGTCAGCGGCATCACGAGCTTCAAGCTCGAGAACAAACAGATGCTGGAGTCGGTGCTTAAAGCACTCGCCGAGAAAACGGGCATGACGCTGCGTGGCGACGTCTACGTCAAGAAGCGAGATGACGACTCGAGCAAAGCAGACCCGAAGTAACCCGGTTCACTGCGGTTCACAAAAGCACAAGACGCCATTCCAGACCATGCGGTGGAAAAGCTCATCCATTTCCGCGGGCGACTCACGCATGCCTCGATCGAGCCACCAGCTCAATAGCGACAGCAACGCGCCGGCATGCGCGATCGCGATCGCGGGAAGTTGATTCGCGGGGATTGTCTTGCCGCGAGGTAGCTCTCCGAGACGTCGCTCGATGCCCCTCGCGAAATGTCCGCGCGCGAGCTCCATGTTCTCGTGATACTTACCTGACTTGACCAGCGCCTTAAAGAACGGCTGCACGTCAGACAGATGCGCGAAAAACTCTCTCACCGGAAATACTCGATCCGATTTGTCGCCGTGCTGCGAGAGCGCCATTGAGAGCGCCTCGAAAAACTCTTCCGCGTCGCTCATCAGAAGATCGTCCTTGTCGCTGTAATGCGCGTAGAACGTTGAGCGGCTGACGTGCGCGCGGTCCAGAACGTCCTGGACCGTAATCGTGTCGAACGGCTTTTCCTGCATCAACGTTATCAACGCATCGCCGAGCGCATCCCTCGTGCGCTGGACGCGAGCATCCGTCTTCTTCGTCGACGGCGCAAGACGCAGGTGATCGTTATTGGACATTCGTAGCCTCTTTGTTCGATTACGACAGTTATAGCCATCATAACGCTGGACAGCACTCTTCGATCTGGAAAATACTCTGCGGCCCTCTGCGTATCTCTGCGTCCTCTGCGTTGAAATCAGTTTTTACCGCAGAGGACGCCGAGATACGCAGAGAGCCGCAGAGAAAAGCCATGATTAATTTAAAAGCTGTCTCCAAGACCTACGAAACACCCGCGGGCAAGTTCGCTGCACTGAAGAACATCGACCTCGAGATCCGGTCGGGGGAGTTCGTCGGCGTCGTCGGAAAATCCGGCAGCGGAAAATCGACACTGCTCAACATGCTTGCCGGCATCGACCGTCCTTCGTCGGGTGCGGTGGCCGTCGCAGGCACCGAGATTCATGCGTTGCCGGAGAACAAGCTCGCGGTGTGGCGCGGCCGAAATGTGGGCTTTGTCTTTCAATTCTTTCAACTGCTGCCGACGCTCACGGCGGCCGAGAACGTTATGCTGCCAATGGATTTTTGCAAAACGTTTCCGCTGCGTGAGCGTCGCAAACGCGCGCTCGCACTGCTCGAACGCGTCGAGGTTGGAGCACACGCAGACAAGCTCCCGGCGACACTCTCGGGCGGCGAGCAACAGCGCGTCGCAATCGCCCGTGCGCTCGCAAACGATCCGCCTTTGGTGCTCGCCGACGAGCCGACCGGCAATCTCGACTCTGTTACCGCGACCT
>Ga0207671_10005175_pt1 | contig 12124 bp, 9 predicted proteins | sample KBSC24metaG_FD_184352 | JGI IMG/M metagenome (GOLD analysis project Ga0207671, IMG submission 184352) | Corn rhizosphere microbial communities from Kellogg Biological Station, Michigan, USA - KBS C2-4 metaG (SPAdes) (version 2) | ecosystem: Host-associated > Plants > Roots > Rhizosphere > Soil... | reverse complement strand
TGCCAGATAGGCAGCTTTCCCTGCTGCTGATAAATGGCCAGCATGGTCTGTATAAGATCATTCACCCTGTCAGGCTGAATAAGGGTGTAGAGGGGATGATTGGCACGATACGTATCCCAAAGAGAAAAAACGGAGTAATTGGTAAAAGACGCCCCTTTGTATACTTTTTTATCCGTGCCCATATAATCCCCGTTGTGATCATTGTAGATGGCGGGGTCGATCATCGTATGATAAAGGGACGTATAGAAGATCTTCTTTTCGGCTGCATCCCGTACATCCACCCGGATACGGCCCAGCTCGCTCTCCCATTTCTCTTCCGCCGCCTGCCGGACCCTGGAAAAATCCCAGCCCGGCGCCTCAGCCCTGATGTTAGCCAACGCACCCGATGAGCTCACCGGCGAAATACCCACCTTCAGCCGCACGACAGCAGCCGGATTGTCAAAGCTGATAAGCCCCTTTCTATCCTGCACGGCAAAACTCTTTATGGGCTGCTCGCTCCGTATGGCGAAATAAAGACGCTGGTCATCAGCCCACCCTCTTGAATAGCGGTGACCTTCGAGGGTATATTCATCCGTTTGATGAATTTCGGCATCCATGGTTTGATCATCCCCAATGCCATCTTTCAGATCGATGATAATATGCAGGTTCTTCCCGGCAGGAATATGATATTGATGAAAACCCACTCTCTCCGTAGCGGTCATTTCCGCCATGATGCCCGAACTGGCAAGCCTGACGGAATAATAACCGGGAGATACCTTTTCATCCTGGTGGGAGTAATGGGATGCATAGCCTGTATCTATATTCTTACGGCTCCCCTTGTTCCAGCGCACTTCACCCGTATAAGGCATGATCAGCACGTCGCCTAAGTCAGGAATGCCCGTGCCGCTTAAATGTGTGTGGGAAAACCCGGTAATAATGCTGTCGGTATAGTTGTACCCTGAACACCAATCCCAGCCTGAGAAAATATTTTCCGGCCCCAGCTGCACAGCGCCAAAAGGAACACTGGCGCCCACAAACACATGACCATGGCCGCCGCTGCCGATGTAGGGGTCCACATAAGAAATAAGCCGCTGGGCTAAAAGGTTATTGCAAAAGAATAAAAGGACACAAGTCCATGCACGTTTTCTCGATTTCATGCGGGAAATTATGCGATTTTGACGACCACGCCGATGCTAAAATGTGCACAAGTTGGATTTTTTGAAAAAATTTAATCCAACTTGTGCAAAACATCTCATATCCGTCCTTCGGACAACGAACCTCCGGTTCGTTAGAAAAAGTTGTTGTTAGCATACCGCCTCTCACCCTCTTTGCATAACGCCTTCTATGGCCGAGGCTATCTGTCCGGCAGGCAGGACCCCGCTTTGCCGCCACTTTATCTCCCCATTCCGGAAGACAATAAGGGTAGGCACACTCTGGATCTGGTAGGCCGATGCGACCGCCGGATTCTTGTCGATGTCCAGTTTCAGGATGGTGACGGCATCACCCATCTTATTTTTTAGCTCTTTTAGTATCGGAGGCATCATCTTGCAGGGACCGCACCATTCAGCGGAGAAATCCACGAGCACAGGCTTGTCACCATTGATGATGTCACCAAAAGTTCTTGTCCCGGTCTGTTCCATATACTGACATTTATATTCTAAAGTTACGATTTCGCGCCCGGATGACACAAAACTCTACCATTCCAACATAGTATCCCAGCATAGTACAGGACAGCCACGATCTGTTCGCCATTCCGCCAAACAGGCGCATAAGTCCATATTTACACTTAGCGTGTGTGATGGACACAATGTAATCCGTTACATAAACAAGCGTGCCAGCTACACGAACAAGACATGGCAATGGACAAAAAAAAGGCTCTTTTTTTAGAAAAAATTTACCATCGATGGCTTGACTTATTGGAGTAATTCACTCTATCTTTGCGGAGTGTTCTACCAAACCAACCAAAGACTGATGGCATGACGGGCTTGATCAAGTCTAACCTCATCCTTAAACCGGCGCCACTGAGATCATACAAATTTATACCGTCGATGAATTAGCCTTACTACACATTTCGCCCAGAAAGCATTTTCCTTTTAGTAAAATGATTATTGCGGTTTTATCCGTTCATATAGTTTTCTCATGTGACTGTCTAAAAAACAGTGCGGGGTTTGTTTCTACAGACCCCTCTTTTTATGAACCGCTGGAAGCGGTTCCTGCACATATTATTCTTAAAAGCCTCAGGCCGTCGAACAAGGCCTGTTGGAGTCGTTCGTTTTTATTATAAAAGTCAACAGGGATTGTGTCTACAATCCCTGTTTTGTTTGCATCCATTCGGATCATTCATTACCGCTACCTCGCTTCCTCGAACATCAGCACCACACTTGTCCTCCCGGCATGTACTTCCGGATTAATACCCACCTTCATCAGAAAATCGCCGGAATAAACCTTTCCGGCCTCCAACGGGGAAGAGGTGCCGGGATACAGGTTGATCTCCGAAACACGGTAATTCCTGGCAGGATCCAGTCCCTTTAGCCGGATGGGCAACAGGCTGCCTGCTCCATACCGGTAATTCACCAGGTAATTGAACATAATACTCCGGGACTTCCCTTCATCCACATACAGAACAGAAGCTACACTATTGGCAGAAGGATCCGATAGCCGGAACTGGTCACCCTGCCATATGACATCCTTAATAGAATTATAAGAAGAAACCGCTGACTGAACAAACTTCAAATCCTGCGGGCTCAGCTTGCTAACCACGACATCAAAACCCAGCTTACCCATCATGGCCACATCCGTCCGGAACTTCAGGGGCTGCTTTCCCCAGTCGGTAACATGATTCGAGGAAGCCATGGCGGGATAGAAATAGGAATACTCCCATTGGATAAAGATCCGTTCCAGCGGATCGGTGTTATCGCTTGGCCAGAATTCGGTAAAGTATTGCAATGCCCCATAGTCCACCCGTCCGCCGCCGCCGGAACAAAGCATCATCGGCACCTTCGGGTATTTAGCTCTGAGCCTTTCCAGCACTTTATACAAACCGCGGACATAATCCACATAAAAATGAGACTGATCCTTTAACGTGGCCGATGCAGCATTATACATCACGGCATTGCAATCCCACTTTATATAGGCCAGGTCGGGGTTCTGCGTAAACAACCCATCCACCACCCCAAAGACAAAATCCTGCACTTTGGGGTTGGTAAGGTCCAGCACCAGCTGGTTGCGGAAGTAATGCTCCTCTCTTTTTGGCTGCTTGATCACCCAGTCGGGGTGCTGTTCATACAGCTCGCTTTTGGGATTGACCATCTCCGGCTCGACCCAGATACCGAACTTTACCCCGTCAGCATGCGCTTCCTTCACCAGGGAGCTGATGCCGTTGGGCAGTTTGCTCTTGTTGGGCTGCCAGTCACCCAGCCCCGCATGGTCGTCATTCCGGGGGTATTTGTTGGCAAACCAGCCGTCATCCAGTAGAAAAAGATCCACACCCAGCTTTTTGGTATCCTTCAACAGCTCGGCCAGCCGGGCCTCATTGAAGTCAAAATAGGTAGACTCCCAGTTGTTGAGCAGCGTAAGCCTCGTACCTTTTCCATCCAGCAGCTTGTAATCCCTGGCCCAACGCTGTACTTTACGGCTGGCATCCCCTTTTCCCTTATCCGACAAAGTATACCAGCAGGGGGGAGTAGTAAATGCCTCGTTGGGCGCCAGCGTATACGGAGACGCATAATTATTGATACCTGCAAGGATGCGGAGATTATCCTGGGGGTCGACCTCCAGATCCACCCTGAAATTGCCACTCCACTCCACACCGCCATACAGCACAGTACCCTCATCCTCCGTAGCAGGCCTGTCCAGGGAAACCATAAACACAGGAGGCTGGTACAGGTTGGCCCTGGCGCCAAGCTTCGAATCCAGGGTCTTGATGCCATGGGTAAGCCGGCTTTCCTCGGGCTGCATCTCCTTTGCCCAATCACCATGATACTGCCGCAGCCAGTAGCTCCCCGCCTGCAGGTGCAGATTGGCCGACGCAAATTTGTGCAGGATCACATTCCCCTTTTCATGATGCCGGATCATGCTCCACTGCTCGATGACATCCTCCTTATAGTAAGATCTATAATATAAGGTCACTTCAAAATCATACACAGGATCCTTTAACACCACCGTTAATAAAGACACATCATCATTGATCCTGGTCAATTGCTGACTGACGAATCTTAAGTCCAATGAATAATTCCCATCCGCATGGGTCACTGTAATGGCAGGTTCGATAAGATTTCGCGAGCCGGATGAGGTATAGGCGGAATTGAACATACCGCTGGGGTCGGAAGATTGACGGTAGACAGAAGGAACGAGGGCGTATTCGCTTCCTGTAGCCAGCCGCCGGCCAAAATACACCGTTTGCAGATCTTTATTGGGCTCTACCCGTAAGACCAGCGCATTATTCGCAGTCTCGATAGGTATGAGTGCGGACTGGGCATTCAATCTTCCGGAAACGATCAGTAATACAAGGACAGGCAATACACCCGTTAGACATAATTTTATCTTCATTGATAACGATTAAGAGCTAAAATTACCGAAAACACCCCCATTGAAAATGGATAATCTGCTAAAAACCATGGACAATCGACCGATGGCATAATTTTGGTATCAGTTATTCCCATGCCAAATACCGACTTTATTATTGACGAGCTGGCTGCACTTTTGGAAGAGGGAAACGCCCACGCATCTTTTGAACGGGCGGTCAAAGGTCTCCCTCCTCACCTGCTGGGTAAAGTTCCCGAAGGATCCGCCTACAGCATCTGGCAGTTGATCGAACACATCCGCATTACCCAATGGGACATCCTGGAATTCTCAAAAGGACCAGGCCATAAAAGCCCGGAATGGCCCGACGAATACTGGCCGAAAGATCCCGCGCCACCCAATGAGCATGCAGTGAAAAAATCGATACAGCAGATCATGTCTGACCGGAACGCTTTTATCAAACTGCTGCAGCAGTCCAAAGAAAATATCTTCAAACTATTCCCTTACGGCGATGGTCAAAGCCTCTTCAGAGAGGCACTCGTCATTGCAGACCATACCAGCTATCACACAGGCGAGATCATCCTGCTGCGCCGTCTGCTTGGCGTCTGGCATTGACGGGCATTAATATATATGCCTTCCCTGGTCCACCCGCTTGGCCAGGTCTTCCTTTTTAACGTTGACCTGCATTCCGATGGGCTGGCCATCCCGGTAAGTGATCACATTCAGCTGCGTGGCGCCCATGGGAAATTTCACAGGCGTACCATCATATTTGGGGTAATGCTTGTCGGGATTGGTCTGATCGAAAGTATAGTAAATATCCAGCCCGGTCACCTCCGTAGACATGGTAACGGCAAAATCCCGGTCTGTCGTACGTTTAGGCGTAAGTATGACATTGTAAGCGCTGCGGGCATATTTTATGTCCGCCGCATCCATCCTTTTGAACTCATGCTCCATCCTGCCGACGAACCCATCCCAGTTGCGGGCAGCCTTGGGACTCCAATACACTTCTGCCAGCGCCAGGGCCCGGGGCCAGGTCATATACTCCACATGCCGGAAATTGGCGACGGACTCTGTCCAGAGATTGCCCTGTCCGCCTAAAATATATTTCTCATCCACGCTGTCGGGAACAGGATCATACGTATAGGAGTCTTTCAATCGGCATATCCCATAGGTGGGCGGCTCTGCCGCGGACTCACCCTGGTAAAGGTCCAGGTAACAAAAATCCCACGGCGTCATTACCACCCGGTGATTCATCCTTGCCGCGGTAATCCCACCCTTCATACCCCTCCAGCTCATCACCGTAGCTTCAGGAGCCAGGCCTCCTTCCAGTATCTCATCCCAGCCGATGAGCTTTTTCCCTTTATCCTTCAGCATCTTCTCCATCCTTTTTACAAAATAGCTCTGCAGCTCATCCACATTGCTCAGGTGCTCTTCCGTCATACGCCGCTTGCACTTTGGACAGGCAGCCCAAAAACCTTTATATGCTTCATCCCCGCCGATGTGGATATACTCGCTGGGGAAGAGGGCGGCCAGCTCGGTGAATATCTTGTCCAGTACGTCGTAAACAGAATCATTACCGATGCAAAGGGCATTGTCATCCCGGGTGGGATTACGAAAACCCGCATTCACAGGATAGTTCAGCTGCGTGCAGGAAAGATTGGGATAGGATGCGATAAGGGCCAGGCTATGGGCGGGAATATCGATCTCCGGCAAGATAGTGACAAAACGCGCTTTCGCATACCGGATGATCTCCCGCATATCGTCTTGCGTATAGTAGCCGCCTTCCGTAGCCGGCTCATCTGCCAACGCAGGCATGAACTCACCCCAGCGACCGGTACGGGCCACTCTCCAGGCTCCTCTTTGCGTCAGCATGGGCAGACTTTTTATCTCCAGCCGCCAGCCCTGGTCATCACTGAGATGAAGATGCAACGTATTATACTTATAACGGACCATCTCGTCGATGTATCTCTCCACCTCCTGTTTGGTAAAAAAATGACGGCTCACATCCAGCATCAGCCCCCGCCAGCCAAAACGGGGATAATCCGTGATCTCGGCACAGGGCATCCATTTGCCCGAAACATCGGCATCCGGCGGCAACAGCTGCAGCACGGTTTGCAGCCCGTAAAAGGCGCCCGCGGCATCATTGGCCCTGATATGAATGGTGGAAGGAGTGACGGTCAGCGAATAGCCTTCATTACCCAAAACATTCCTGTCCGCCGGCTTGCCCAAAATAATCTCTTTTTTTCCTTTCCCCACAGCGATCCCCGTTTGAGAAGAGAACCAGGCAGCCGCCGGCTGTAAAGAGGGATCTTCTACCCGCAGACGCACCCCGGCATCGAGGACAAAGCGCCCGGGCTTTTCTGTTACAGACACCGGTTGCGGGATCAAATGAATGGGGTCGGCCATTAGTCGGACACAGACAAAGCATAAAACAAACGTGCAAATAATCCTCATAACAAAATTTTACAATGAGGTCATGAATTTAGGGATTATGCACGATCCTGAAAAATTCATCCCTGTATCGCCGGCTGAGGGGGATCTCCGTCTCCCCGATGGTAATGCTTTCACCACGAACACTGCTGATCTTATCCACCATTACGATAAAAGACTTATGCACCCGGACATATTTCCCCGGAGGCAGCCATTCCACAATAGATTTCATGCTCAGCTTGGAGATCACGGGGCGGTGACCGCTGGTGAGATAGATCTTTACATAATTACCCAGCCCTTCTATATAGCGTATCTCATGAATAAATACCTTCGTTTGCTTGTACTCGCTTTGAATAAATATATAGCCCTTTTGCCGCAGCTGCTGGTACTCCAAAGCCTTATGGGCAGCCTTGAGAAACCTTTCAAAGCTCACCGGCTTTACCAGGTAATCCAGCACATCCAGGTCAAACCCATCCGCCGCATACTTCCGGTAGGCCGTAATAAAGATCACCATGGGCCTGTCCTCCAGCTCCTGCAGCATATGCAGCCCGTCGAGACCCGGCATCTCGATGTCCAGAAAGAGCAGGTCGACCTGCTCTTTTCGCAGCAGGTCCATAGCCTGGTACGCATTCTTGCACTTCTCCACCAGCTGTAGAAAAGGTACCCGGCTGATATTATCTTCCAGTATATCCAGCGCAGGCGTCTCGTCGTCAACGGCTATGCATCGGATCATTGGAAAGGAATATAAGCGATCATTGGAAATAAAAACAGAGTAATCATTATAAGGGAATATCTAAGGTGATGGAATACCAGTCCTCCGTCATCGTATCATTACTGCGATGGCTCCTCGTTATCTCCAGCCGGTGGCTGCCGGGATAGATAAGGTCCAGTCTCTTTCTCAGGTTGATCAGTCCGATACCGGGCTTTTTCTCCTTTTCCTGCAGCTGCTGATTATATTTATTCTGCACGGTCACGGAAAGCATATTGTCCTCAGCGATGGTCACATCGATACGGATAATGGGTGATGCCACCAATCCTATGCCATGTTTAAAGGCATTTTCTACCAGGGGTATCAGCAGCATCGGCTCGATATGCTTGTCACCGACACGGTCAGGCGGCGTATTGAACTGTACAGCCACATCATCCCGGAACCGCAGCATCTGCAGGTCTATATATACCCGCAGGTATTCCAGCTCCTCTTCCAGCCGGATCTTTTCATGACCGGCCTCATACAGCGTATAACGTATCAACCCCGCCAGCTCAAGCAAAGCCGGCTCCAGCAGCTCGGACCTCTTCCGGGCCATCAGCACCATGCTGTTGAGCACATTCAACATAAAATGAGGGTTCACCTGCCCCCTGAGAAAAGAAAGCTCGGTACGCAAATGCTCCGTTTCCCTTTCTTTACGCACTTTCTCCAGCCGGGCATTCTCTCTAAAAGCGCCCAGGCTGGCACTGGCCAGAACAAAGAAAAGGACAGGTACTATCCGCCGCAATACGGCATGGGAATAGGAATGGCTGGCCGGATGACTGCTGAAATAAAAAGACAGACCGGAGATCAGCGTCGCGGCCACGATGGCGGTGATCAACCCTGTCCAGTACATCGCCTTCCGCTTCCTGAACAGGTAAAAAGGCATCAGCCAGTATCCATGGACATAAAAAACAGCGATACAAGGGACCACCGACCATACCACCCGCCAGCCAATCCCCGGTGCATGGCGCACCTCCGGCGGCATCGGCCCCAGCAGCAGCACACTGCAGATCAGGGCCGCCCAGACAAAACAATGAAATAATATCTTATAAAAATTACTCAATATGCACTATTGCCTTTCTCGCCCGGATCGTATGCGCGCTGAAATATCCCAGGGCGTCATTGCTGATATTCGACCCGGGGTTAGCCGGGGAGGCCGCCGTATTGAACGCCCCGCCCCTGCTTCCGGACCCATCCAGTTCGTTGAAATAGTTAAAGATGGGCTCATCGATGCAATACATCTGCACTTCCACGGCATCGCCTTCATGCATGACATCATCCTGCGTACGCAGGTCCCGGGTGATGTATTTCCCATCCGATAGCCTGTCGTCGAAAACAAAGATATCCTTTGTTTCCAGGAGGCCATTTATATATTCGTTGAACAGATAGTAATTCTTTATGCCGGGAGGATCCTGGTAATGCGGTACAACCCTGATATTTTTATTGCCAAACGCTCCCGCTTTACGAAAAGTAATGGAATCCAGGGCCACGGGAAAAGGCATCGTAGAGACAGCCGTATACAAAGTATCCTGCACCTGCACCGACAGGGTATAAGTAACACCAGGCTTACCCTGTAAGGTAGTGGTAGTATATACACCGGGCGACGCCTCGATCAGGCTATCGCTATGCCCTTCGTTATCGACGATCCTGACGGCAGCGCCGCTGACGGGAGGGTAACTGTTATCCGCATAAAAATCCACGCTGCGGTTGATGGTCACTGTGTAAGGACCGGCAGCATCCGTGACAGATCCCTCTATGACAATGTGCTCTCCGGCATTATCCAGGTCAAGGTGCACCTCTTTCTTACAGGAACAGAGCCAGACCACGCCGGTCATTATGATAATATAACGTCGCATCTTTTAAAATTTGAAATTGTACGTAATGGAAGGCACCCAGCGGAACAGGGCATATTGCAAGGCCCGGGTCTTGGCAGGATTGTCCGGGTCCTGCTCGAAAGTGATGCTGTAAGGATTCTCTCTCCCATATAAATTGTAGATGGAAAAATTCCAGTTGCTGTCGAACTTTTTCGTTTTCTTACCCTGCAGGGTCGCACCGACATCCAGCCGGTGATAAGCAGGCATACGATAGGTGTTCCGGTTGGCATACAGAAAAGCCACCTGACCGTTGACCTCGTATTTCCCGCTGGGCCAGGTGACGGCATTGCCGCTGTAATACGTAAAATCCGCCGACAACGTCCACTTCTTCCCTGCTTTCCAGATACCTACGATCGAAAGATTATGGGTCCTGTCCTGGTTGGCGGGGAACCAGCTGCCCTGGTTGATCTCGCTGAACTGCCGCTCTGTCCGGGCAAGCGTATAGCTAACCCAGCCATTGAACTTTCCATATTTTTTCTTGAAGAACAGCTCCCACCCATAGCTTCTCCCCTTCCCGAATACAACCTGTGATTCGACATTCTCATTGGCTATCAGCTGGGCGCCATTTTTATAATCTATCTGGTTCTGCATGTTACGGTAATACACTTCCGAAGAGAACTCATACTTGTTGTCACTAAAATTCCGGTAATATCCCACCGACACCTGGTCCCCAATCTCCGGCCGCACATTATTGCTGCTGGGTATCCAGACATCCGTAGGATTGGCAGAGGTGGAATTGGACAACAGGTGCAGGTTCTGCGTCGTCCGGGTGTACGCCACCTTCACCGAGTTGCTGTTATTGAACTTATAGCTCGCCGAGAAACGAGGTTCGAGGTTAAAATAGTTCTTTACCACTTTGCCGCCGGCATAAACAGCCGTATCCACGGCATTGCCTTCCTTGTCATACGTATAAAAATCACCGGGTCCCATTACTGCGAAGTCCGTAGCACGCAGGCCATAATTGATGTTGATCCTTCTAAACAGGGAAAGATCATGCGAAAAATAAACAGCGCTTTCCAGCGCATGTTTATTCTGCAGCGCCAACGGATTGAAGCTGGAGGTTTCCGTGGCCGAGATCACGCCCGGGGAAGTAGTATGATCGATGACATCGATGCCGAAATTTATCTTATTGCTGGCATTGGCATAATACTGCATATCCTCCTTGAAATGCAGGTCCTGTATATAAGAAGTGATCCCGATATTGTTATTGCCGGAATTGATCGTTATATCATAATTGTACTTGCTGTATATCAGCGAGGTATTTGAAAATAGCCGGCTGTTGAAAATATGGTTCCAGCGGATGGTCCCCGTTGCATTCCCATAGTCGATGCCAAATGTATTGCCGAAGCTAAGGTTGTCCTTCCCGAAATAACCGGAGAAATAAAGGTGGTCCCGGTCGCTAAGGCGGAGATTCGCCTTGGCATTGATGTCATAAAAATACAGGCTGTTCTGGTTGGTAGAAGTGTCCTTTGACAGTTTGAGAAAAACATCCGCATACGTCCTGCGGGCGCTGACGATAAAAGAGCTCTTGTCCTTTTCAATCGGCCCTTCTATGTTCAGACGGGATGAGATGAGCCCGATGCCGCCGCTGGCATGATACTCCTTATTGTTGCCGTCATTCATCTTTACATCCAGCACGGAAGACAACCGTCCGCCATATTCCGCGGGCGTAGCGCCTTTATAAAGCGTTACATCCTTGATGGCATCCGAATTGAACGTGGAAAAGAAACCTAACAGATGGGAAGGGTTATACACGGTTGCCTCATCCAGCAGGATAAGGTTTTGGTCCGTATTGCCCCCGCGTACAAAAAATCCGCTGTTGCCATCCCCTGCCGACTGCACCCCCGGTAATAATTGCAGGGTCTTCAGAATATCTTTTTCCCCGAAGATCACAGGCACATCCTTGATCTCGTTGATGGATAGCTTCTGGACACCCATCAGCGGCCTGGAGACATTATTGTTCCTGCCCGCCGTCACAACGGCCTCCTGCAGCTGCCGCACACCGGCTTCAAGCGTAATGGATAGGGTGGTATCCTTTTTCAGGTCTACGGCAATGCTGTCGCTGGCGTATCCGGAGAAACTTACCACCATCGTATAACGACCGGCGACAGCGCTGATGGAATAAAAACCATACGCATTGCTGACAGCTGCGGCATTGGGACTTTCCACCAGCATAACGCTGGCTCCGATCAATGTCTCCCCGGAGCTTTTATCCCTGATCGTCCCGCTTACGGTATGACGGGCTTGCGCTAACGCTGCCGCCGGAAGAAACCATACACATAGATAAAAAAGTAATCTCATCGCTGTTGGTTATTGAGACGCAATTGATTTTCGATTGGCCGCACAAGAATAATAAGAGCTTCTGTTAAAAAAAAGTTATCGGGGACAAGATACAGGAATATGGGTACAAGAGGAGCACATATTTGCACCATTACAGCATGGTAGGGTTTTTGATTTATATATGAAAAATGCGACTATGATTGAAAAGATGACAGGGCTCCCATCCAACGTTATTGGATTTAAAGCCAGCGGCGAAGTAAGCATGAAGGATTATCAGGATATTATCTTTCCG
>Ga0207671_10005173_pt1 | contig 12125 bp, 9 predicted proteins | sample KBSC24metaG_FD_184352 | JGI IMG/M metagenome (GOLD analysis project Ga0207671, IMG submission 184352) | Corn rhizosphere microbial communities from Kellogg Biological Station, Michigan, USA - KBS C2-4 metaG (SPAdes) (version 2) | ecosystem: Host-associated > Plants > Roots > Rhizosphere > Soil... | reverse complement strand
AGAAAGAGCGGCGCGGGCAGGGGCGAAGCATCAGCTTACCCGATCGGCGACGGGCACGGAATCGAACCGGTTCTGTAGCCGGTAGCCCACCCCGGATTCCGTGATCAGCAGGCGTGGCTGATTCGGATCGGTCTCGATCTTCTGGCGAAGCTTGCGCACGAGAATGCGCAGGTACTGAATGTTGTCGCGCTGATTGCCGCTCCAGATCTCCTTGAGAAGCTGATCATGCGTGACGACGAGGCCGACATGCATGGCGAGCACGTGAAGAAGCCGGTATTCCTTCCGCGTCAGGCGAACCGGGCTCTGGTTCAGGGACACCGTGCGCGTCACGAGGTCGACCGACAGCGGGCCTGCGACGACAATAGGGTTTTCCGTCGCCGATTTGAAATAGCGCCGCAGTGCCGCTTCACCGCGCGCGAGCAACTCGGCCATGCCGAAGGGCTTCACGACATAGTCGTCGGCGCCGGCCTGGAGCAGCCGCACCTTGTCGTCTTCGCCCGCGGCCACGGAGAGAATGATGATCGGTATGTTCGACCACGCGCGGATCCGTTCGAGGACGTCGGCGCCGTGGAGGTCCGGCAGCGCAAGATCGAGAACGATGAGGTCAGGCGCGCTGAACGTGGCGATCTTCAGTGCTTCCGTCGCGTTCTCGGCTTCGAGCACGACAAAGCCGTTGAGCTCGAAACCGGCGCGCAAGAAGCGCCTGATCTTCGGCTCGTCGTCGATCAGCAGAACAACGTTTGCGGGCCTACTCATTGAAAGCCGTCGTTTCAGGAGCCGGCGCTGCAGTGGGCAGGGCGATGGTGACGGCGGTTCCTTGGCCGTGTCCCCGGCTCTGAACGGAGATTGTTCCGCCATGGGTGTGCACGAAGGTTGCGGCGATCCAGAAACCAAGGCCGGAGCCTGGTATGGATGCCTGATGACGCGTCCCGCGGAATGATCGATGCCCGAGCTTTCCCTGCTCGTCTGGCGTGATGCCGACGCCCTGGTCGGCGACCCCGATGATCACGCCTTCCGCCTCAGCCCTGACATCGACCGATATGGTCGAGCCTGAGGGTGAGTACTTCGCCGCGTTCTCGAGGATCTGGCCGCAGGCTTCCTCGATCAGTCCGGAATCGACGTGAAGCAGCGGCAGATCATCGGCGAAGCTCATTTCGACCCGGTGCGCCGCGAGCCGGCGTCCGCGCCGCCTGGCTGCGCCGTTGACGATGTCTCTCGGGTCGGCCCATTCGAGACGTGGGTTGAGGCCGCCCGCGGTGACGCGCGTCGCGCTCAGAATGTTCCTGATGTAGCCGTCGAGTTGGGCCGTCTCCTCGGAGATCGCGTCGACCAGCGCGTGCATGCGGGAATCGCTACGGATCGCAGGAATCGAATCGAGAACGCTGGCCGATCCCTGGATCGCGGCGAGCGGCGAGCAAAGCTCGTGGGACAGGGTGCCGTGAAAGGCGTCCCGCAGCAACTGTCCCTGCAAATGAAGTCGTGCGCGCTCCATGGCCTTGCCGATGTCCAGCCGCTGCAGCGTCAGCGCGGTCTCGTCGAGAATGGCCTCGATCCGGCGGGTGCGGCTCGCGATCGCCTGCTGCGAGCCGAGCCCGATATTCACCGCGATGACCCCGTGAGCCGCATCATCCGAGGAGATCGCCCGCAACAGCCACAGCTCTCGTCTGTTCTCGTCGACGATGGTTCGCGACATCGGACCGATACCGGAATTCATGGCGGCGGCGCCCGACTGCACCGTTGGAGGAGCGAAGCGCGAGTCCGGCGGTTCGATGTGGCCGTCGGACGTCGTGACGAAGAAGGTGGCGGGGTGGCCGAAGGCCTGCGCGAAGTGCTCCTGAATCGCCGCGATCAGATCGGCGATGGTAAAGCAGGACGCAAGCCTCCGGGAGAAATCGTAGAGCGCCTGCATTTCTCGCTCGTTTCGACGCAGACGTTCGGTCTCCTGGCGCAGGCGCGAGGCCAGATTGCTGCTGACCAGGGACACGATGAGGAACAGCAGCAAATCGACCGCTTCCTGCGGGTCATCGACGCGAAAGCTGTAGAATGGGGCAAAGAAGAAGAAGTCGGCGGCCGCCATCGCCGCGATCGAGGCGACCATGGCCGGCCAGATGCCCCATCGGGTTGCCGCGAAAATCACCGGGATCAGATAGGCAATCGGCACCAGGCTGGTCGCGACGTTCCGGCTGAAGGCAAGTAGCGGCGCCGTGAACAGGGCGACGCCAAGGAATGAAAATAGAAAGGGCGACGCCCTTCGCCATAGCGCATACGGCCGCTGATACTCGTCCGCAGCCGTCAACGGGCCAGCTCCGACGTTAGGTCCGGTCGTCCGCATGCTCGCCGTTGAGGACATGCGGCCAAGTGGAAAATTTGCAATCAAAGTACGTACACGCCTTCAGTGAAGGACATCAGTGGCCGGAGAAGCCTCTCGGCGATCGCACCGGATCGCGTCAGGGTGCATTTGGCTGGACGCCCGCGCACGAAACCGCGCGGCGTGGCAACGCAAGCTCACCCCTGATGTCGTCGACTTTCCCGGCAGGCCGACGATGGGCTGGATCGGCGTAGAAAATCTATGTCGTTGGATGTCGCCGGAAATAAAAAAGTAATAGTCGTTTTGGTCCGTAGATCTACGGAGTCGCGTGAGGTCGGCGCGGGAGAGCGCAGCAATCCGACCTTGTCATGACGGACATCAGCGTAGTTCGGCGATCAAGGCGCCGCGGCGCTTCGGACGGCGGAATCCTGCTCGTTTCGAATCATGCTCGCGTATTGAAGCGCGCGCCGCTCGCCCGACAGTTCGGGACGCGATGCGTGATGCAGGGCGGCGTCGTCGCGCGACCGGCTTGCGGGAGGTGCCAGCGTGGCAATGGCCGCCGCGCTGAGCTGCTTCGGCGGATAGAGATAGAAGTCCATCAGCGGCATGTGCGTTCCATGCGCATTGCGCTGGAGGACGTCGCGTGCCGCTTCGCCGGCGACCGGATAGATCGCGTTCCAGCCGGCAAAGCTGCTGGCCAGGATCTCCAGTGCAAGAATGGTGGTCGCGATCTGGACAAAGCCCTCATTGGCTTTCTTGGCGCTGCGCGTGGTCGAGGCCTTGCGCAGCACTTGCCGGAGCTCCCTGTGGCGCTCGATCAGCGGGCCCATGCGAAACTGCCACAACATGTTCGGCAGCGAAGCGTAGCCATGAACCTCGTGATACGATTCGATCAGGCTGCGGCATTGTCCCATCAGCGTCCTTGGCAGGAATGTGAGATCGAATCCGGCATCGTCATGCGCCGGATCGCCGGTGAGGCGCGCGGCATGAGTCACGGTGTCCATCGTCGAACCTCGCCAGGCAGAGTTCAGCTCCTGCGAAGACACTAGCGGCTCCGGACATAAATCTTCGATCAGGAATTCGGCGCTCAAACGTAGCAAAAAAATAGCCGTGGCGCGTTGCGCAGGCTTTTCTGCGCGCAAGTCGAGCAGGCGCCTCGCGCAACTATGACTGAAATGACACAGCTCGCATGAAACGTTTGCGCTGCGACATCGTTTGTCCGCGAAATCTTCATGTTTTCGCCGACGCATTGGGCAAACCGCGCGTGCAATTGATGAGTCCGCGTGCAAACGGCGGCGAAGTGCGTCGTTGCGCTATTTTATTTTAACGAACCGTCGCGGCAAACCGTATCGCCTTTTTCTGCGCGCCACACGAAGGATTGTACCGAGCTTAACGAAACCGAAAGAACGCCTTGAAGGCGTCGGTATCAACCGCTTGGGGCAATATGATGAGAAAGTATCTTCTGGCAGGCGCATCGCTCGTTGCGATGATGGGGATGGGCGGCACTGCCAATGCTGCGGACACGCTTCCGCCGGTCGGTAAGACCTTCTGCGATCCGTACAAGAATTACGGCTGTCTGGACTCCTATCTTGGCAGCGACTTCCTGACACGCTTCATCAACTACTATCGGCTCGAATGGGGCAAGGATTCCGCGCCTGCAGATCCCAAAGCGCCGCCGTCGCGCCGCGCCGAGTGGCCTACGACACCGCAGAGCACACCGCCGATGCCGTTCACGGAATGGCCCTATGGCGGCTCGACCAGCATCGGTGTGACGCGGCCAAGCTCGATCGATAGCCCTTTGATGAATGCGCTCAGCAATACCAAGCTCGGCGAAGCCATGAGCGACTCGCATATCCAGGTCTATGGCTGGGTCAACGCGGGCGGCAACCTCAGCACGAACACGGTGCGCGGCGGCAACGCTCCGGCGGCGTACGACTACAATCCGAATACCGTGCAGCTCGATCAGGCGGTGGTTTACATCGAACGTCTGCCCGACACGGTCCAAAAGGACCATATTGACTGGGGCTTTAGGATCGCGCCGATCTTCGGCGAAAACTATCGCTACACGACTGCGTTCGGGCTGTGGAGCAACCAGCTGCTGAACCAGAACAAGAACTACGGCTATGACTTGCCGATGGCTTACGGCGAAGTCTTCATTCCGTGGCTTGCCGATGGCCTTCTGGTGCGCTTCGGCCGCTTCATCTCGGTCCCCGACATCGAGGCCCAGCTCGCGCCGAACAATTACATGTATACGCACTCGATGACGTATACGTTCGACAACTATACCAACACCGGCATCCAGACCACGCTCGCGGTCAATAAGAACTGGATGGTGCAGTTGGGTCTCTCGGTCGGCAGCGACACGATGCCCTGGAATCTGGGCGCCAAGATCGCCAATCCGTCGCCGAATCCGCTGTTCCCGAATAGCACCATGCTGAAGGATCCCGGTGCGATCCCGAGCGTCACGGCGGGCGTGCGCTGGACCAGCGATTCCGGCAACGACAGCATCTACGTCGTGGCCGACGCCTGGAACAGCGGGACGTGGGGCTACAACAACCTGCAATGGGTTGGTCTCACCGCGTACCACAAGTTCAACGATCAGTGGCACATCTCGTTCGAGACCTACAATCTGCACCAGAACAATGTGCTGAACGCGAACAACCCGGCTGCAATGGCCTCCTATCTCGCAGGAGGCACGCCGTTCTCGCCGCAATACATGCTGACCAACGCGCCGGGACTTGCCCAGTGCGCCAGCGCTGCCGTGTGGTCGTGCACGGCTTCTGTGCAGACGTATCTCGCCTACATCAACTACAAGCCGACGTCGCTCGACAACATCTCGTATCGCATCGAGTATTACGACGACAAGGAAGGTCAGCGCACCGGCACCAAGACCGCGTATTTCGAGACCGGCCTGGGCTGGCAGCATTGGTTCTCGCCGCAGATCGAGATCCGACCTGAAGTCACGTACTACCGGTCGCTCAACGCCAATGCGTTCAACGGCAATGCGAATTTCGGCATTGCTCCCAACAAGAACTTCGCCCTCGTCGGTTCGGCCGACATCATCATTCACTTCTAACGGGGGACAAACCCGGCGGCCCCTACGCAAGCGGGCCGTCGGGTTCTTCGAAACAGATCGACAGGGGATTTTCTACGATGAAGCGGATTCTTCTCACCACGGCCTCACTCTGCGTGCTGGGTCTCGTGTCGCCCGCGCTGGCGGCCGATCTTCCGATCTACGGCAAGGCGCCAGTCGTCGCGACGGCTGCTTATGACTGGAGCGGGTTCTACATCGGCGTGTTCGGCGGTGGTGGCTACGGCAATCACAATCTGAACAACGCGACGGGCCCGGCCGGCCTCGCCAACTTTACGGCTAACTATTCGTCGCAGGGAGGACTTGGCGGCGGCGAGATCGGCTACAACTGGCAGAGCGGCAACATCGTGGTTGGCGTCGAAGCCACCGCCTTCGGCGCGGACATCAAGGGCAGCGACAGTTTCGCGCTCGGCTGGGACGATGCCACCAAGCTCAGTTGGGGGGGCACGCTGCGCGCGCGGGGCGGTATCGCGGTCGACCGCCTGCTGCTGTTCTTCACCGGCGGCTGGGGCTTCGGCTCGTTGACGCACACCGATACCAATCCTGGCGTTGGCGTCGACACGTTCAAGACGACACGCAGCGGCCTCGCCGCAGGCGGCGGCATCGCCTATGCGATCACCGAGAATCTGATCGGGAAGTTCGAATACACCTATCTCGATCTCGGCACTTTCCGTCGCGATGCCCCGACCAACGGGGTGCTCGCTTACAACGTCGCCAACACATATTCCATCGTGACGTTCGGCCTCGACTACAAGTTCGGCGGCCCGGTGGTGGCGAAATACTGACGCGCGTGGAGGAGGGGGACAGAATGAACGCGTTCGGCCGGCGGATTGTAACCATGATCGCTCTCGCGGGACTCGGCGCATGCCTTGCCGGATGCGTGAGCGATCTCGGCGCGGCGACCGGTGAGACATCGACGTCGCACCAGATGCGCTATTACGGCGGACCGAAAGATCCGATGTGGCCCAGTCAATGAGCACGATCTCCAGAACCCACTCGGCGACAGGAGCCGCCACGCGAGCTGCAATCGGTTTTCTTGTCGGCATGATTCTTACAGCGGGCGCTGTCAGTCCTGTGCAAGCAAGACATGCTAGTCACCGGCATGTCCATCACACCAAAGTGGCACCGGCGCAGTTCGTCGATGTCTCGTCAACCAATCTCGGACCGATGCGCTATTACGGCGGGCCTAAGTCGCCGATGTGGCGTGGTCCGGCTCAGAACTGAACTTGGGCGGGCGAGGCCAAGTCCTCTCGGGAGGCACGGGAGTGCGTGAGCCAATGTGCGTGTTTGTGTCATGAAGATCGGCTTGATCTTTAGCCGTCGACGGTTTGCCATCCTGGCTGCGGTGTCGATCGTCCTCGCCGTGGGCGTCATTTCTGCGCCGCGGATGGTGTCGCATGGCAAGGTCACGGAGGCGTCTAGCCAGGCCAGGGTGAAGCCACCGCGCTATGTTCCAAGTGCATCGGAGCTTGCGAGCCTGTCGATCGAGCCTGTCTCTGAGCGGGTGTTCCGCGCCGAGCACGTGACGGAGGGCAAGATCGCCGTCAACGAGGATTCCTCGACGCCGATCTTCTCGCCCTATGCGGGCCGCGTGGTCAAGCTGCTGGTCAAGCCAAGCGATACGGTCGAGCGCGGGCAGCCGCTGTTCGTGGTCGAGGCCGCCGATACCGTCCAGGGTCTGAACGATTTCGTGACGGCGCTCGGCACGCTCAATTCAGCGCGCTCCAGGCTCAACCTCGCGCAGATCGTCGAGAAGCGCGCCAACGATCTCTATGCCGGCAAGGCAGTGCCGCTCAAGGACTGGCAGCAGGCGCAGGCCGATCTCACCACGGCGCAGAACGACATGCGCTCGGCGGAGACTGCGTTGGAAGCCGCACATAATCGGCTGCGGATCCTTGGCCGTTCCGAGGACCAGATCACGACATTCCAGGAGACTCGGCAGATCAGCGCCGAGACGCCGATCTATTCGCCGATCGGCGGCACCGTCGTGCAGCGCAAGATCGGCCCCGGCCAGTTCATCAGCAGTGGAGCCAGCGACCCGGTGTTCGTGATCGGAGACCTGTCGACGGTCTGGTTGACGGCGTTCGTGCGCGAGAGTGAGGCTGCTGATATCGCCATCGGACAGGACATTGCCTTCTCGGTGCTCGCGCTCCCCGGTCGCGATTTCAAGGCGCGTGTCGACTATGTGGCCGCCGCCATCGATCCAACGACACGGCGCCTCATGGTTCGCGCCACCATCGACAACAAAGACGGCGCGCTCAAGCCGGAAATGTTCGCCAACGTCACCGTCTATGCCGGCGTGAACCGGCCTTCGGTCGGTGTGCCGAAGCAGGCCCTGATCTATGAGGGCGATCACGTGCGGGTCTGGGTGTTCCGGGACGACGGTTCGGTCGAACTGCGCGAGATCCAGGTGGGCCTGACCAATGGCGACCTCGTCGAGGCGCGCAGCAACCTGGCGGCGGGCGAGAAAATCATCACCCGCGGGAGCCTGTTCATCGACCGCGCTGCGTCCGGCAGCTAGCACGGGATAGCCGGATCACATGGAACGTCTCGTCGCCTTCGCAGTCAGTCGCCGCTTCCTGATGGTCGGCCTGTTCGCCGCCATGATGATCGGCGGCTTGATCGCTTTCCAGCAGCTCAACATCGAAGCCTATCCCGATCCGACGCCGCCGATGGTCGACATCGTGACGCAGAGCCCGGGCCTGTCGGCTGAGGAGATCGAGCGCTACATCACGATTCCGCTGGAGACGCAGGTCGCCGGCATCAAGAACATGAAGGTGATCAGGACCATCTCGCTCTATGGCCTGTCCGACGTCAAACTCCAGTTCTCGTTTGACTACACCTATGAGCAGGCGCTCCAGCAGGTTCTGAACCGGCTCTCGCAGCTTGCGCCATTGCCCAACAACGCGCAGCCACAGATTTCGCCGTTGAGCCCGATCGGCGAAATCTACCGCTATAGGCTGGTCGGCCCGCCCAATTACTCGGTGCTCGATCTCAAGACGCTGCAGGACTGGATCCTGCAACGGCGCTTCCGCACCGTGCCAGGCGTGATCGACGTTACGGGGTGGGGTGGGCGGACCAAGACCTACGAGGTCCAGGTCGACTTCAACAAGCTCGTCGCCAACGGTCTGACCCTGCCGCAACTGCTCCAGACCATCAGCAATGCCAACGTCAATGTCGGCGGCAACACGGTCAATATCGGACCGCAAGCGGCCGTGGTGCGTGGCGTCGGATTGATCCGCTCGATCCACGCGCTCGAGAACACCATGGTCGTCTCCAACAACGGGACGCCGGTGCTGGTTCGCGACGTCGCCACCGTCACCGTCGGCGAGCAGCCCCGGCTCGGTATCGCCGGCCAGGATCAGGACGACGACATCGTCCAGGGCATCGTCCTGATGCGTCGCGGCGAGCAGAGCTCGCCGACGATTTCCCGCGTCGAGGAGCTGGTCTCGAGTATCAACGACTCGAGCATCTTGCCGCCGGGAGTGCGGATCGAGCGCATCTACGATCGCAAGGACCTGATCCAGACCACGACCCATACCGTGCTGGAGAACATGGTGGTCGGCATCGGCCTGATCGTGCTGTTGCAGTGGATATTCCTCGGTGATTTGCGCAGCGCCATGATCGTGGGGGCTACGATCCCCTTTGCGCTGTTCTTCGCCGTCACGATTCTCGTGCTGCGCGGCGAGTCCGCCAATCTGCTGTCGGTCGGCGCCATTGATTTCGGCCTGATCGTCGATGCGACCGTCATCATGGTGGAGGCGATCTTCCGGCGCTTGTCGCACACCGAGCGGTTGACGCCGAGTGAGCAGGCGTCGATCTCGGCCCACACCATCATGGGCATGAAGCATCATGCCATCTTGACGGCGGCGGCCGACGTCTCGCGCTCGATCTTCTTCGCCGCGGCCATCATCATCGCGGCGTTCCTGCCGCTGTTCACGCTCTCCGGCGTCGAGGGCAACATCTTCGGGCCGATGGCGCGGACCTACGCCTATGCGCTCGCGGGAGGCCTGCTGGCGACCTTCACGGTGACCCCGGCGCTCAGCGCCATCATCCTGCCCGCCCACGTCGAGGAGACCGAGACGTTCCTGATGCGGTGGATGCACCGGCTCTACATGCCGGTGCTGGCCCGCTCGCTCAGCCATCGCCGGATCGTGCTGGCGGGCGGCATAGCGCTGATCCTGGTCACCGTCTTCGCTGTGCGACTGCTCGGCCTCGAATTTCTGCCGAAGCTGGAGGAGGGCAATCTCTGGATCCGCGCTACCCTGCCGCCGACCATCTCGCTCCAGGAGGGCAACTCCTACGTCAACCAGATGCGCAAGCTGATCGCAGAACGCCCGGAGGTCGAGTCCGTCGTCTCGCAGCACGGCCGGCCGGATGACGGCACCGACGCGGCCGGATTCTTCAACGCCGAGTTCTTCGCGCCGCTCAAGCCCGCCAAGGAATAGCCGGATCATGAAGACAAGGACGAGCTGACCGCAAATCTGCTCGCGCAGCTCCAGGAGAAATTCCCGGGGGTCGAGTTCAACTTCTCGCAATATCTCCAAGACAACGTTTCGGAGGCGGTGTCCGGTGTCAAAGGTGAGAACTCGATCAAGCTCTACGGCGGCGATCTCCAGGCACTGACCGACACGGCCAACAAGATCAAGGCGCAGCTTGCGACCGTGCAGGGCATCACTGATCTCGCGGTGTTCACTTCGCTCGGCCAGCCCACGATCCAGATCGACGTCGACCGCGCCCGCGCCGCGCGCTACGGGCTCTCGCCCGGCGACATCAACACGACGATCAAGACGGCGATTGGCGGCGACAGTGCCGGCGATCTCTACGAGCCCGGCAGTGACCGCCATTTCCCGATCATCGTGCGGCTCGCGCCGCAGTACCGACGCAGCGCGGAGGCGATCCAGAATTTGCGGATCGGCGCGCAGGGGCCGAACGGGGTGACCCAGGTGCCGCTCAGTGAGGTGGCAACGGTAAGCCTCGTGTCCGGCGCAGCCTACATCTACCGCGAGCAGCAGGAGCGCTATCTGCCGATCAAGTTCTCGGTGCGCGAGCGCGATCTCGGCAGCGCCATCCAGGAGGCGCAGGAGAAGGTCGCGGCTAATGTGGTTCTGCCGCCGGGATCGCACCTCGAATGGGTCGGCGAGTTCGGCAATCTCCAGGACGCGATCAGGCGGCTCTCGATCGTGGTGCCGATCAGTCTCGCGCTGATCGCGATGCTGATCTGGTTCAATTTCGGCTCAGTCATCGACACGGTGCTGACCATGAGCGTGATCCCGATGGCGGTGCTCGGCGGGATTCTGGGCCTGCTCTTGACCGGCATTCCCTTCAGCGTCTCGGCGGCGATCGGCTTCATCGCGCTGTTTGGCATCTCGGTGATGGACGGCATCATCATCCTTTCGCAGTACAATGCGTTGATCGACGAGGGTATGGAGCGGGGTGCGGCCATCCTGCGTACTGGCGAACTCCAGCTTCGCCCGGTGCTGATGACCTGCGTCGTCGCCGGCATCGGGCTGTTGCCCGCGGCGCTCTCGAGCGGCATCGGCTCGCAGGTGCAAAAGCCGCTCGCAATCGTGGTCGTAGCCGGCATGACGCTGGCGCCGGTCGTTATCCTGGTGACGCTACCGGCGCTGATTGCGATGTTCTCGCGGCGGACGCGGCCGGGACTGGCGATTGAGCCTCAAATGGCGCCGGCGGAATGAGGTGGGGCGTGCGTTGGCGTCTTTCAAGAGGCTGGACACTGGCACTCTCCGTCACGGGAGCGGTGACGATGGTTTGCGGACCGTCGCGCGCGGAAACGCTGTCTGAAGCTCTGGTCAAGGCCTACCAGTCGAGCCCGCAGCTCAACGCCGACCGGGCCCGCCAGCGCGGCGTAGACGAGAACGTGCCGCAGGCGCTGGCCGGCTACCGGCCGCAAATCATCGCGAGCCTCAGCGCCGGCTTGCAGGCCGTCAGGAACACGCTCCCCGACAACACCATCCAGGGGGCGACGCTTCGCCCCTGGACCATTGGGGTTACGGTGAGTCAGGTCCTGTTCAACGGCTTCAAGACTGCCAACAGCGTCCGCGTCGCCGAGTTTCAGGTTCTTTCGGGGCGTGAGGCGCTGCGTAACACCGGGCAGAGTGTGCTGCTCGACGCGGTCACCGCCTATATGAACGTGATGGCCAATCAGGCCCTGGTCGAAGCCCAGCGTACCAACGTCGCCGTGCTCCGCGAGATCCAGGCGACGACCCAGAAGCGTCTCAACGCCGGAGACGTGACGCCGACCGACACGGCGCAAGCCGAGGCGCGCCTCAGTCGCGGCCTCGCCGATCTCAATGCCGCCGAGGTGACGCTTGCCATCAGCAAGGCAACCTATGTCCAGGTGATCGGCGCGCCGCCCGGCCAGCTGGTAGCGGCGACGCCGGTCGATCGGTTCTCGCCCTTGAGCATGCCTGCATCGATCGACACCGCCAATCACGAGCACCCGGCGGTGCTCGGTGCTGGTTACGACGTCGACGTCGCGCAGACCACGATCAAGGTAGCTGAATCGAGCCTGCTGCCGACGGTCGCGGTACAGGCGAATGCGAGTCGCTCGAAGGACTCGGATTCGACGCTCGGCACGTTCGGCACTGACCAGGCCTCGATCCTCGGCCAGATCAATGTACCGATCTACGATGGTGGCACGGCCGCAGCGCAGACGCGGCAGGCCAAGGAGGTTTCGTCGCAAAGCCGCCTGGTGCTGGAGCA
>Ga0207671_10005172_pt1 | contig 12127 bp, 10 predicted proteins | sample KBSC24metaG_FD_184352 | JGI IMG/M metagenome (GOLD analysis project Ga0207671, IMG submission 184352) | Corn rhizosphere microbial communities from Kellogg Biological Station, Michigan, USA - KBS C2-4 metaG (SPAdes) (version 2) | ecosystem: Host-associated > Plants > Roots > Rhizosphere > Soil... | reverse complement strand
CTGTTTGAGTACCAGCAGCTTCCAAATTTGAGGTGCACGGTTCCATTTACCGGTCATATGATCATTAATCATGTCTGATGCAGTTTTTGCCTCAATACCTGGTATATTTTTAAGGTCGCGCAATGATAGCTGGTCAAGTACATAATCCTTAAGCTGATGTCTGAACCAATAACTAAAAGGCATGGTAAAACCCGACTTAGGCCTATCAAATAAATGGGCCGGTACATATTGATATAAAATATCTTTTAATATTCGTTTCTGTATTCCACCGCCATATTTATAATTATCGGGAAGTTGTTGCGCAAATGTTACTACCCGATGATCCATTAGTGGCGCCCGCGCTTCTACCGCAAAAGCCATCGAAGCTCGGTCGACTTTCGTATTGATATCACCGTTTAAATATGTTTTGATATCAAAAGCCGACATTTTTTGTAAAAAACTTCCTGATTCTGTAGATAACATATCCATAAAAGGCACATTTAAGCCTGCCTGAGGTTGTTGAAGCCATGAATATTCTAATCCACCAAGCATGAGCGCATATAGCAAATCAATTGTTGCTGTACTTATACCCATTGCAATGAGTTTATGCCGATAGTCAGGTGATAGCTTTACAAGCCCTCCCATGATTTTGCGCAATACCAGCGGGCAATTAAAAAACTGATTAGCCATATTTAACCATTTATACCTGGAGTAGCCCATAAAACTTTCGTCACCCCCGTCGCCACTCAGTGCTACCGTTACATGCTTTTTGGTATATTTGCTGAGCAACAAAGTTGGAATTGCACTTGAATCAGCAAATGGTTCATCATAGTATGTTCCAAATTCTCCAATTAGCGCGATCCCTTCTTCCTCGTCACATTCGATCTCATGATGATCGGTTTTGAGATATTTGGCAATATTCCCGGCAAAAACGCTTTCATCAAATCCTTTTTCATTAAACCTGACGCAAAATGTCTTGATCTGTCTTGCATTTTCAGCAGCAAGCGCAGCCACCAACGATGAGTCGACTCCTCCGGAAAGAAAAACGCCAAGGTTTACATCAGCATGCATACGTAAACTAACTGCATCTTTTAATAGTTTTTTCAGTTCGGATTTGGCTTGAGAATAGCTTCCCTTATAGGTGTTTAAACCAACAGGATCAAGATCCCAGTATTTTTTTGTTTTAAATTGACCTGAGGTAAGTTCAAAAATGAAAATATTTCCCGCCTCAAGTTTCTTAATTCCCTGCCAGGCTGTGCGGGGCTCGGGTATATACCCCCATATAAAATACTCGTTAATTGCCTGCAAATCCAGATCTGCCAGTCTGGCAATAGTAATTTGTGCTGCTTGACTGGCAAATTCAAAATCTAAGCCGCTATGGGCATAATAAAAAGGTTTTTTTCCAAGCCTGTCTCTTGCACCAAAAAGCAGTTGTTGTTTAGTGTCATAAATTACAAAAGCAAACATCCCATTAAAATGATCCACACAATGTATGCCGTATTCAAGGTATGCAGCTGCAAGTACCTCTGTATCTGAATCTGTTTTAAACCGATGTCCTTGTGATTTTAGTTCAGATCGTAATTGTTTATAATTATATAACTCGCCATTAAAAACAACCTTCAAATGTTCATAAGTAAATGGTTGGTTTGAGCGTGGGTCCAGATCTACAATCGCCAGCCTGTTATGTCCTAATATTACGGATTCTACACGTTCAAAACCAGAATAATCGGGCCCACGAAACTGCACTCGCGCCAGCTTTGCCCGAATGATCTCATCATTATAGTAAACAGTAGAACCGTATATTCCACACATATCAATTGATTTTAATATTAATTTTGCAAGAGGCTTTCATAAGCCTGTCCAATTTTATCAAGGGAGAATTTGCAATAAGTATCCGCTTTAATTTTTTCATGAGGCCACGATTGGGAACATGCTTTTATGATCAGTTCTTTCAATTGTATTAAATTGGCTTGCTCGGCTACAAAGCCGTTAAAGCCTTCGCAAATCATCTCATCGATCCCCCCTACTCTAAAAGTCACCACCGGAACTCCGGAGGCCAGCGCCTCCAGAATAACGTTCGGAAACCCTTCCGTAAATGAGCACAACACAAAAAGATCATGAACTGAAATTAGGGTTGAAACTTCTTTAACTTCTCCTAAAAAGCTAACCCGGTCATCCAGTTTTCGTAAACAAACGCGGTCTTTCAGAGCTCCCATTAAAGGTCCATCTCCTGCAATGGTTAAAACATAGTTTTCGGGTAATTCCTCCATAACTTCGAGCAGCCGAAATAAACCTTTCTCCCTGTTTAAACGAGCTACTATTATTAATTTCTTTTGTACAGCGTTATATGATTGTTTTTTTATTGCAGATGTATACAAAACCGGGTTGGAAATAACCTTTAACTTATTCAAGCTAATACCATATAATTTGGAGATCGACTGCTGCATTTCAACTGACTGGCACACAATAAAATTAAACCGGAAGGATAAAAACCGGGTAAATAAATTATAAAAGCGAGCTTTAAAACCATAAAATTGTTTCATCTGCTGTGGGTTGTTTGATGCCCTGGCTATCAGGTTTGGTACTTTTAAAAAGCAGGCAACCATTGCAGTTAAAATGTTAATATGATCATTGGTAGAAAAAACAGCAAAAGGCTTTGCAAACTTTAAAAGCTTGTATAGTTTAAAGAATGACCTGGAAGCTTTTATCGTTTTAAGATCGATAAACTCAACACCCTCAATATTGGTGGGAAAGCATTGTTCCTGGGCATTTAAAAACACAACAGAGACGGAATATGCTTCCTTATTAAAATATTGAGAAAGCAGCCAGTAAACCCTTTCGGACCCGCCTGCACCAAGCGATCCGACAATCAGGAATATCTTTTTCTTCATTATAAAATAATGGCTTGTAGTCGGTCTTGTGCTGCTGAATTTTCCACGGGTTCAAGCATCTCTGATGATTCCGTACTATTTTGTTGCTGGCTGTAAATTTTTGCTCCCTGCATAACGCCGAAATACAAAAACAGGGTTGGGCCATCGGCACTCATCAACCACCCATTATGAGATAACGCATTTAGTGATACAGCGATAAATGAAAAACACAAGGCAGGCATCAAGGCATTGGACCTTAATTTTACATGTTGTATAATTTCTCGGGACAGTCGTGTAATCCTATAATAAATAGCTCCTAACAATCCCAAACCTAAAAAAGGACCTAAATAAGTTATAAACATGAGATAAGCATTATGTGAGGTCAGCCCAAAAGTGAATAAGGGGCTACGGTAGGTTACATCTTCCCAGGTTTTACCATAAAATATGAGGCCAAAGGGGTAATCAGCACAGATTTTCAAATTTTCTTCTGCCATGTTTGTCCGATTAAAATCATTGGCCCCCTTAGCTTCATTTTTTGAAAGAATATTGTTTTTACTATCCAAGGTATCTTTTAACAAATAAGTATAACTCAGAAAACAAATGATGGTGGCTGCTGCCAGCAATAATACAGCCTTAAACTTGTAATAAATGAATATAAATATCACAACAGCGGCGGCAAAGCTGATAAACGCCGACCGGTTCATCCCCAGATAAAGGCATACCATACAGATAAAAAAAACGATAACTTTTATTATCACATGTAGCCTGAACGTGAAGGTAGCTACAAAGGCAAAAGCAGTAAAGGCTGCTATTTGATAGCCAAATGTAAATTGGGTTGCGGCAAGACCCGAAGGGCTTTGTTTAACAGGTTCACCAAGCATAGTTGACCTTAAGGGATCAATGATGCCTTGCTGCGTATGGTCAAGGATCATCAAGAGCATAGATAGCGCAAGTAAAAGGAATACGATGCCCACCGATATATTAAAACGCTGTTTGTTTAAACCAACAAAATGATTAAAGTAAAACGCGCAGGTTAAGATGGTGATAACATTGGCAAAAAATGCCTTATAATCTGCCATGCCAACTATATAGTATAAAAACAACGCTATAATAATAAATATGCACTCTTTATAATAGGCAAAATGCTGAACAGGTGCTTTTATAAAAGGTAACAGCAGTATTCCCAACACGATCGGGGCGGGTATCCTGAAAATATCTGTCATAAAAATGCCAAAGACAAGTGTATACAGATAGCTTAGCACTACGCTAAAAACAATTAACCTTTTAACTAACATATACCGTGTTATTTACTGGCAACCTTTTTTAAGGTTTGCCAAATAATTTTAATATCGAGCCACAAATTGTGTTTATCAATATAATCCAGATTGTATTGGATCTTTGATGGTATGATCTCATTAATGTAGAATTGTTCGGGCTCATAGGCGGCTGCCAAAAGCTCATTTTCATTAAAGAACATAATGGAGGCCTTATCCGTTATACCAGGTTTTACGCTCAATACTCTCTGCTGCTTTGGAGAGTATATTTCCACGTATTTCCTTACCTCTGGACGCGGCCCTACAAAACTCATATCGCCAATGAGAACGTTGAATAACTGCGGCAATTCATCAAGCTTATATTTACGTAACCAGTAACCGGTTGTGGTAATGCGATAATCATGATGGCCAATAGTTAAAAGTCCGGCTTTATCTGCATTGACATACATTGTTCTGAATTTTAACAGCTTAAAATCAATACCATTTCTTCCAACCCGATGTTGAATATAAAATATGCCCCCTCTTGAGTTTATACTGATGGAGATTGCTATGATGACGAATAAGGGCAATAAAATAATAACCCCTATTAGGGCAAAAAACACATCAAATACCCTTTTCAAAACCATGATTTTAAACTTACAATTACGCGTTTGCAACGGTATTACTTGTGATAGATTCAGTTACAACATCAAGCTGCTTTTCAACAGCGTTAACGACTGAAGATATAACATAGGCTATTTCTTCAGCTGTTAACTGAGGATATATAGGCAGCGAAATTTCACAAGCATATTGATGGTAAGCAATCGGATAATCGGCCATCTGATAACCCAGGCTCTTAAAGTAAGTAAGCATAGGCATAGGTATAAAATGCACATTTACGGAAACTCCCATAATTGTAATATCATCAATGATCAGGTCGCGTTGTGCTTCTGTTATATTTTTGATCCGCAAAGGGTACAAATGATAACTTGATTCACGTTTTTCATCCACGAAAGAGGGCAGTATAGCCCACGCGTACGGTTTAAATCCTTCACTATATTGTAACGCTATCTGCTTGCGCAAGGGTAATAACTCGGTTTCATATTTCCTGATCTGAGCTAATCCTACTGCAGCACAAATATCGGGCATATTAATTTTAAGCCCCTGAAAAAGAATATCATATCTCCATCCGCCACCTTGTGCTTTGGAAAAAGCATCCTTTGTCTGCCCATTTAATGTGTACATTTTAAGATACCTGGACTCTGCGGTGATATCAAACTGTCCAGGCAGATTCAAACATATGCATCCGCCTTCAGCTGTTGTAATGTTTTTAACCGCATGAAATGAGAATATGGTTATATCGCTCTTTTTTGCTGCAGCCTCCCCATCATATCTGGATCCGAGTGAGTGAGCAGCGTCACTGATCATTAAAATCCGGTTCAACAAGCTTTGTTTAACAGATGTTGGGTTGAACAAAGTGGTAATTTCAGGTTCGTTGATCAGTGCATTAAGCGCATCATAATCGCATGGCCAACCGGCAATATCTACAGCTATAATAGCTTTTGTTTTTGAAGTAATAGCTTCACGAATCGCAGTAACGGATATACAAAAGTCTTCGTCGATATCAACCATTACTGGAGTTGCCCCACAATGTAAAACACAAAGTGCCGTTGCACTGTAAGTATATGCTGGTACAATAACTTCATCTCCTTCTTTAATGCCGAACCATTTTAACATCAATATAGCGCCCGACGTCCAGGAGTTAACACAAATGGCCGATGCACATGAGGTTAGTTTGACAATCTCCTGCTCTAAAGCTGCCACTTTGGGTCCAGTAGTGATCCATTTTGAATAGAGTGTGTGTAAAACCTCTTCTACTACTTCATTGTCAATAAAAGGCGGGGAAAACGGTATGATCATGTTCATATGTATAATGATTATGCTTATTAGGATCTTGCCGGCTTAGCATATCGAAAACGGTAAACCTGCTTTTTTAAAAAGTCAAGTATCACCCTTTGATAAATAAGGTAATATTCTTTAATACGATCTTTCCAGGAGTAATCCCTGAAGGTCAATTGCGATAAGGATACGAAGTGCTGATAATTTCCGGCAATAAACTTTTCGAGTCTTTCAAAAGCCTCATCAGTACATGTTTCCGGATGATAGTTAAATGTCCAGGTGTTCTTTGTTTTTAGGCAAACCTCCGAGAGCTGCACCGGTACCCAACCAAAACCTAATCTAATATAGGGCGACTGTAATAAGCCATCGCTGATGATCAGTACTTCAGAGTGCTTGCTAAGCGCTTTAAGTGTATTGCGATCAAAAGTATGTGCCGGAGCTATAAAAAGTGGGGTATGAACCCCCTCGCGGTTAAATATTGCAACCGCCGCTTTTACCTTTTGTTCCTGAATATATAGAGGTAAACCTGCAAACTCTGAACGGCCATTGATCCGGAACAAACCTGAATTGTTGTTTTGATAAAGATGTTCAAAACCATGCATTCCGATAACATATCCTTTTTTTTGAAGGTGACGAACAAGCGGCCAATAATATGGGTTAAACTCGCCACATACACTTAGCTTGGGGTCATGATTATTAGGTATAACCGCAATGATGGGTTTTATATCGTAAAGGTCAAAAAGATTAAAGAACCTTTCCCACTTTTTCAGGTTATTGGTTGGACACAAGTCATCCAGTCGTATTAAGTATTGTACCATAAAGTCTTGGTTATCTACTCGAACTACTTATTTTATTAAACATGGGTTTAACAGTAGGCTCTCCCATTGTTTAAAAATCAGAGCAGCGTTATTGGTATTATTAATATTTAAGGCTTGTGTACCCAATTCATCCTTCAGCTGCGGATTATTCATTAACTGATTGATGGCATTTGCAAGATCTGAAGTGTTGGCTGCCTGAACTAAAAGCCCGTTTTGTCCATTATTGATAATTTCTGAGGGACCAAATTCGCAATCCATAGCAATACACGGGCATCCAAAACTCATAGCCTCGATCAATGCATTGGGGTAGCCTTCGTTTCTGGAGGGTAGCACAAACAATTTCGCCTGACTATAATAGTCCTGAAGATTAGTTTTAGAACCAACAAGGAAAACTCTGTCTTTTAATCCTAAATCATTAATCTGATGCATTAAATTACCCTTCTCCTGACCATCACCCACAATAACAAGATCAATATCACTTATCTGGGCACTGCTAAAAGCAGTTATAAGCATGTCGAAACCTTTTACATACTCCAGGCGTCCCACTCCCAATATAAACCGGCGATGATGTACCGTTTGGCCAGATATCGCATTAAATATTGGTACAGCATTGGTTATTTTGTAAACATTACGAAGGCTTTTAAAAGCTTTGTTTTCGCGAAGGCTATCTTCAACACCTTGAGCCCCCACCACGATCCCCTTTGATTTTTTGTATAATAAAGCAACGAATAGTTTAACCCCTTTCCTAAACTGATTGATACTGCGCTTAGGCGCTGTACGTTCTGAAACAATAAAAGGGATACGTAAAACACTACAAGTAACGCCTGTCCAGATATTTGCCGAGGTGATAAAAGACAAAACACAATTTGGTTTTTCTTTCCTCAAAAGCTTTAAGAGTTTATAAAGCATAAGCCACATATAGCTCAATCTGAACCAGAGTTTATTACTTTTCCGATCAAGCAGGTAAATAACCTTAACCCCTTCGTTAATGCTATAAGCAGGTTCACCCTGATTCAACGCGACTATTACTGAGGTACAGTTTTTTTGATCAAAATAATTGGCTAAAGCAATGAGCACCCGTTCGGCTCCACCGCTCATTAAAGAAGGTATCACAAAAAATAACCGTTGTTTTTGTGGCAATACAGATGGTGTTTCCATGAAAATAAAAGCGGGTTGATTTAAAGCAAAAACTTCACGGTGTTATAGGCTTTCCGAACTTTAAACTGCCCCAACTCAAATAACAGATACCGCTGAATATATAACCATAAAAGTTTCTTTTTTTGCAAAGCCGGATAGCTGAAGTGGGTAATGATCAAATTAAAATCACTGATCATCCTTTCCATTCGGTCACTCGCCTTGATCATGCTCCACACGCCACCGGTATGATTACGGTAGCAGCTCATTACCTCGGGCATTACATAAATTTTTCGCCCGGTATAATGAGTGGCAAAAAGTTTAAACATTTTATCGCCGGCATAACATTTAAAAAACCAGGGCCTGTTGAATAATTGATGCACCTCAGCCACATTACGGTACAACACTGTAGCAGTTTTGGTTTCCTCCTGCTTCCCTGCAAGTAAGTCATGATAACTGTGTATCAGAGGCACTGGTTTAGGATTAACATATAAAGTGTTGTTGCTTTCGTCAATTACCCGGGTATAATGGCAGCAGATAATATACTCCGCATTCTTCTCCAGAAAATCGACCTGTTTTTGTAATTTATAAGAGTCAGTCCAATAATCATCACCCTCACAAAGGGCAATATATTTTCCCTGGCATGCTTTAAGGGTATTGATGAGGTTGTGGTGAGCGCCTACATTTTTTTTTGTAGAAACCAGCCTGATCTTAACAGAATATTTATTCAGAAATGATTCTATAACTTTTGCAGTTCCATCGGTAGAACAATCATTACCTACTACTATTTCAAATTCAAAATTGGCTTGCTGCATTATAAAACTTTCTATAGCATGGGCGATAAATTTTTCATGATTATAGGTAATGCAGCAAATACTTACCATTGGATTCTGTTTGTTCATCATGCCCCATTTTCTTTAACCGTTTGGGTATTGATCTCAGATTCGATCTGATCTGCAATCAGAGCTCCGAAATTTTTCGATACCGCTTCGCTGCTTTCATTGTTCTGGATTCTTAACAACAAGCGACAAATAAGATCTAAATCAGATAAGGTTAAAGTATGATACATAGGCAGGCACATGATCCTGCTGGCAATAGAATCGCAAACCGGCATTTCCACATTTTCAACATAGGGTAGTGCAGATAAAGAGGGGTAAAAATAGCGCCGGCAATATATTTGTGCCAATTCCAATTTAGCCTTACATTCCTTCATTAAATCCTCGCTCTTGAAAAGTATAGGGAAATAAGCATAATTATAATCCTCTGCATTATCCAATTGTTGAAACTGTACGTCAAGTCTGTTTAAACGAAGTTTATAATGTGTGGACAAGTACTTCCTTTTTTTAAGTATCTCATCAATATGCGGCAAGTTACATAAGCCCATTGCTGCATGAAACTCACAGTTTTTAGCATTGATACCCAGTTCAGCAAATTCATCTACTCCAGAATATCCAAAATTGCGCATAAGCGCCATCTTTTTTAACAGATCAGGCTGTCGGGTAAATACGGCCCCTCCTTCAATGGTATGGAATAACTTGGTGGAATGAAAGCTTGTTGTGCTTACATCACCATATTCAAATATTGACCTATTTTTGTATCGGGTACCAAAACAATGGGCGGCATCATAAATTACTTTCAACCCGTGTCTATCAGCAATTTGTTGTATAGCATCTATATCACAAGGGTTGCCGTAAACATGTGTGGCCAATATAGCAGAGGTATTCGGCGTTATAGCGGCCTCAATTTTAGCGGGATCAATGTTGAATGTATCTGCGTCAATGTCTACAAATACAGGTTTGCATCCTTGCCATACTATCGTGCTGGTTGTGGCTACAAAAGAAAAAGGTGTTGTAATGATCTCGCCCGTTAGGTTGAGTGATTTTATGGCCAGTTGCAATGCCATAGTGCCGTTTGATACATACAGCATGTGATCTAACCCCAGATACTCCTTCAGTTTTAATTCCAGGGTATTTACAAGCGGGCCATTATTGGTGAGCCATTGCCGCTCCCAAATACTTTTCACGTAAACTTTAAATTCTTTCTCGGGGGGCAAAAAAGGTTTGGTTACAGGTATCATTTTTTCAGGATTAATTGTTTAAAATCTTTCATTGCCGATATTTTGATGAGCAAGCTAAAGCCATAGTAAAAAAGGGCATAACCTATACCGATTATTGCAATGCGCACCAGGTCTGGGGTAAACAGGCGAATGAGTAACATATCTAGAAAGTAGCAAGCGACTCCAATACTACCGGCCAGTATAAGAATGGGCAGAATATCCTCAATTTGCTCCTTAACCGGATAGCGGATCAATTTGCCACTATATATAGAGTTAATGTAATAGGCAACAAAATTGAAAAACAGCTGAAAGTAAAGCAGTCCATAGATACCGAAAGAGATGAACGATAAAATGCCGATGACACTGAGTACTTTTTTAACAATCTCCAACTTCAGAAATAAAGCGCTTTTACCCATCACTTTTAAAACATTCAGATTGTAAGCATGCAGAGGGTACATGATGCCACTGATACAAAGAATCTGAAAATAAGGCACAGAAGGCAGCCATTTATCAGTTAACAAAAACCGGAATAGCGGCTCGGCAACAACACATAAAAAGATAAGTACCGGCGCATTCCAGAAAAGCACCTGTTGCATAAGCCTTTTATATGCATTTTTTAACTGTGCAACATCATTAGATATTTCTGCAAACATAGGATAGGCTACCTTATTAACTGCTGCTGATATATTGCCGATTGGTAACTGACTGATGGACTCGGCGCGGGAGTAAAACCCTAACTGGACTGCTGAGAAATACCTTCCGATAATGATCAGGTATATATTTTGATAAATCGTATCTAATATTCCTGAGAGGGTCATTTTGTAACCAAAATTGAAATGTTTTTTAAAACACTCTTTATCAAATAAAAGCGCCGGTCGCCATTTCGAATAGATCCAGTGCATGGCTGTTGATAAGAACGAAGTGCACAAGCCCATCCAAACCAAACTCCAAACCCCATAGCCCATTTTAGCTAACACTATACCCAGTACGCCACCGCCAATAGCAGCGGGTACCTGAATGTTAGTTTGTTTTCTGAATTTCAACTCTTTAATCAGCAGCGTACTTTGCACCCCAAAAAAAGCATTGAGGATCAGGATCAATCCGTATACACGAACAATGGGTATTAAAAGGTGCTGTTTATAAAAGAGTGCAATAAGTGGTGCCCCCAAGAAAAGTATGCCATATAGCATAATACTTCCAGCCAGGTTAAAATAAAATATGGTCGACAGATCCTTTTGGTCTGCGTCAGTAGTTCTGATGAGTGAAGCGGTCAAACCGCCGTCTAACAAAGTATTTCCTACGGCTATAAAAAGGGATAACATGGCAATCAGCCCAAACTGTGCTGGATCAAGTATCCGTGCGAGGAAAATAGAAATGCAAAAACCTACCAATTTACCGCTTACCTGCTGCCATAAAGACCATAACACACCAGAAACAGCCTTTTCTTTAAAACTCATGCATGGTAGGTTAAAGGCGAGCGTTGACTACGCTATCGGGTAAAAACGCTTTCAGATCATACATGACGGCATCTGGTTTGCAAAGTGCCTTGATATCCATTGCCTTAAACTCTTCGTGGGCAACCGCCAGCAAAACACCGTCATATTTACGTTTTTTTGATTCGCCGTTCTCGCATAGAATTCCGTAAGCGCGTTTTGCCTGATCCGCATTAGCCCAGGGATCATGGATATGCACCTTAACCTTATATTCTTCCAGCCGGCGTACAATATCAATTACACGAGTGTTACGAACATCGGGGCAATTTTCTTTAAAGGTAAAGCCCAGTACAAGTACCCGTGCAGTGGCTAGTGATGTGCCTTTGCAGATCATCTTTTTTATGAACTGATCGGCAACATAAGCTCCCATCGAATCGTTTATGCGGCGGCCAGCCAGTATTATTTCGGGGTGATAGCCAACCTCCTGGGCTTTTTGCGCCAGGTAATAAGGATCAACCCCAATACAATGTCCGCCTACTAACCCGGGACGAAAGTTCAGGAAATTCCATTTGGTACCGGCAGCTTCAAGTACTTTGTGCGTGTCAATTCCCAGTTTGTTAAAGATCATGGCCAGCTCGTTTACAAAGGCGATATTGATATCGCGTTGTGCATTTTCAATAACTTT
>Ga0207671_10005167_pt1 | contig 12138 bp, 13 predicted proteins | sample KBSC24metaG_FD_184352 | JGI IMG/M metagenome (GOLD analysis project Ga0207671, IMG submission 184352) | Corn rhizosphere microbial communities from Kellogg Biological Station, Michigan, USA - KBS C2-4 metaG (SPAdes) (version 2) | ecosystem: Host-associated > Plants > Roots > Rhizosphere > Soil... | reverse complement strand
GGCCTGTATGTTCCGTCCGGACTTGGCTTGACCGAGGCGCAGATCGATCGCGTTAGCGCCGCGGTTCGCGAGGTTCTTTCGTGACAGGCGTCTTCAACGACTCCTATGCGGCGACCTATGACACGGTCTATGCCGAGAAGAACTACGCCGCCGAATGCAAGGCGGTCGAGAATCTGATCGCAAAGTTCGGGCGCGGCGAAGTCAGGAAAATGCTGGACCTCGGCTGCGGAACGGGCAGGCATGCCGTGATTTTCGCAGGCGACGGCTTTGATGTGACGGGTGTTGATCAATCCGAATCGATGGTCGCGCGTGCGCGCGACCGCGCGACGCAGATGAAGCTCGGCGCCAATCCGAAATTTCTTTCCGGAGATATCCGGAATTTCGCGGCCACCTCGCCGTTTGATGTGGCTGTGATGAATTTCAACGTCATCGGCTATATGACCAGCAATGACGACGCACTGGGCGCGCTCGGAGCGGCGCGAAAGAATCTGCGGCAGAACGGCTTGCTGATTGCGGACTTCTGGTATGGGCCGGCCGTGGTTACGGATCCACCAGGTGAAAACACTCGCGAGTTCGACAGTGGCGATGCGCGCGTTGTCAGGTCCTCTTCAGGTCTTCATTTGCCCGATCACCAGTGTTGCGAGATTGCGGTCAAGGTCACACGCCTGCATGGCGATCGCATCCTCGACGAGGCACTGGAAACCCATCGGGTCCGGTACTTCTTTCCACTGGAGCTTGAACTGATGCTTCGCGTCAGCGGATTCCAGCTGATGGCACTGACAGGTTTCCCTGACATCGACGCGCCGGCGAGCGCGGACAAGTGGGCTGCAGCGGTGGTCGCTGTCGCGATCTGATGTCCTCAGTCAGCTCGGTTGCGAGGCTTGCGGCTTCGTAGCGACCTGCAGATACATTACGGCCGCCATATCGAGTAAAGGAAAAGCCTCGAGTTTTTCAAACGGCCAAAGCATTCTCACGAATTCGGGACCCGCGCGCCAGTGGAGGACACGGTTCACCTTCAGGTTCATCCCGGATCCTTGCAGCATGCGTGCAACGTTCGAGCGCGTGGCGGTAAACTGGCTCCATTCCAGCCGGTCTTTCGCAGCCTTGATGAAGTTGACGGGGTTCCAGACGATCGGCTCGCACACCACGATCGCGCCGCCGGGTCTCAAATGGTCGCGCATGGATTCGATGGACGCCCGCGCGTCTTCGAAATGATGCATCGCGCCGCTGCAGAAGATCGCATCAAAGGTCTTGTCGGTGGCGATGTTTTCCGCAGCCGAGACCACGTAGTCGACATTGAATTTGGCAAGCCGGATCTTTGCCTTCTCCAGCATCTTGGGCGAGATGTCCGACAACGTGTAGTGAATATTGCGATGCGCGTTGGCTTGGAGGAAGTGGTAGGCATGAATGCCGGTACCGCCGCCAAGTTCCATCACGTCGTAGGATTCGAGCGCGGGCAGGTGGTCGAACATCACCTTCGAGATCTGATCGATCTTGTAAAGATGGTTCGAATTTTCGCGATTGTAGGTTTCGTCGAAATGATCGGCGATCGTTTCGTAATGGTCGAGATTATCTTGGCGTGCGGACATAAAGTCGCGTCCCTCTAAGGCCATGTCTGAATTTCGGAACTGGCTCCAACCTTGCCACACGGCACGAAAATGCACAACCAACCGCGCGGCTGCAGGGCGGATGGGGGCGCCGGATTTGCCTCGGATCAGTCGCGGCGCTGATACAGTTCGAATGTGCGATCCCCGACCTTCGCGATCGATATAAGGCTGAAGCGCTTGGCCACCACGTCGCCGAACGGAATGCCATCGCGGACCGTGCGGGCAAGCACATCGCTGTAACTCGTGCGTCGCTCGACCAGCAGCGTGCGATAAACGTGGTCAAGCGCCCGTCGCATAGTGTCCTCGTTCCAGAATCCGGCTTCCCAGGTGATCGCGTCTATTTTTGCACGATCCTCGGGCGTCACTCCGGGCTTCGGTTCGCGAAAATTGGCCATAAGATATTGCGACCGAGGTTCGATGACGCCACCCGCCAGCCAGACCGCTTGTGCGGCCTCTACGCTGTCGCCCAGCACCAGCACGCGGCCTGTCGAGGGAAGGTTCGGCCGCAATTGCGCCGCCAGCTCCGTCGCGGCCGTTCGGACCTTGTCGGTCTTGGGGCGCAACAAGGTGGGGAACGAGGGGGAGGCGTGCATCACCACGGCCAGGACGCATACGCCGATGAACGCGGCGAACACCGGGCGTGAGTCATGCGTCAGCCGAAAAATCTCGCCGAGTAAAGCCGCTACGCCGAGCGCCCCGACCGGCAGGAAGTAGTTCGTGTAGGGAATGATGCAATCGACGCAGTAGGACAACGACAGCAGGTAGTGCAGCACCGCCGTAATCCAGAAATAGAGCAGGATGAGATCGATCGGTTTGACATGTCGCTCGCCGGGCCTGCGCCAAGCCGAAAGAATCCGCAGCGCGACCACGGCGAGTGTAATGGCCGATACGGCAAAGTAGGGTCGAAAGAAATACCGGTAAAAGTAGGTTGGCACCTCCCCAAGCGACATCACGGGATCAAGAGGAGAAACAGTCAGAGGCAGGATTTTGGAGATTGGTGCGGGTGGCGCGCCCAGCAGGGATGCAATCTGCGAGAGCCCGGGCACGTCGAGGATCACTTCCAACAAGCCATGCCCGAACATCCACAACGTCGCAAGAGAAGCGGCTATGAACGTCAAGAAAGCAATCGCCAAGCATTCGATTTTTCGCCGTGGCTCGATCAGAAGCGCCCAGCCAGCCGGGAGTATGCCGATCGGCAGCATGTCCGGCCGCGTGAACAGCAGAGCCCACAGAATGATTCCCGACACACCCCACGCGATCCATCGCGTGCGCACGGCAAGCAGCACCAGTATGAGTGCCAGCGACAGGCAACTCACCAATGCATAGGGCGTCGCCGTGGCAAAATAGGTTAGCGTGACGGGATAGCCTGCGACGAGGACGGTCGCGCCCGCGCCTGCCAGGCGTGATTGGCCGATGCGCGTGCCGGTCAGATAGACCAGCACCAGGCATGCGATTGCAAAGAAGATCGCCAGCGCCCGGCCAGGAAGATAGCCGATGCCGAATAGCCACTCCATCGCGCCGACGCTGTAGAAAGGCAGCGGCATGTAGAAGGTCGGATCGACCGCTGAATAGGGCGGTACCTGCCCGGTCAGGTACCAGTATCCCTTCATCAGGTACTTGCCCTCGTCCATCCAGGTATCGAGCGTGAGTGCATTGAACGCCAGCTGCCAAGCAGCAAACAGCAGGCAGACGATCAGGATCGGCAAGGCGAAACGGTCGCCTGTCTTGCCGATGAGCCTTCCGGCCGAATCCGATGTTCGATCGGGCGTGGGTTGCAGGCGGGAGATCATGTCGGATTCTATATTCCGTCTGCCGCGGATTGTGTCGGCGCCGCAACTCGAACGCGCAAGCGATACCACTCCAAAAAGGCTCCGACGACCGCCAGCATACCATTGACCGCGATCATGAGGGCCGAGATCGCCAGCGCATCGACCATTGAAACGTTCTGAAGACGCAGGAGCGCCACAAGCGCGCCGCCCGACGCCAACTGACCGATCGTGATCGGAATGAGTCCGGCGATGCTCGTCAGCCCTCCGATCCAGCACCAGTCGAAGAAATCCACGTGAACCCCGACCCCGGCGGCCAAAACCATGAAAGTCAGAACGTTCACGACGTGCACGAGCGCGCCAACCATCACCCCGGCCAGGAGGCGCCAGGGGTTGGCGGTCGCTATGTGCCATTGTTGAATCGCTGTCCGCAGTTCATGCGCGACGACAGATGAATAGGCCGATGTCCTGCCCTCCACCCACGACGCAAGTCGCTCGGCACGAAGAAAAAATGCATCGTGGCGCAGCGCGATCAACACGGCGACCAACAACGTCAATCCAGCCAGCGCGACCTGCTGGAGCTGTAGCGGATACTGACTTGAGGAAAACGCAAAACCGATCACCGAGACCGCCAGCATTCCGATGAAGGAGGTTAGCCGATCGGTAATAACGGAAACGGTTGCGCCGCCGACGCTGCCGGATTGGCGAGAGATCAGGTAGATCTTCGCGGCCTCTCCGCTGGCCTGGCCCAAAAAGAAGAAGCTGTAGAACTGGCCGATCAGCGCCGTTCTGAAAAGTTCTGCGACCTTAATTGTCGGGATGACGAAGCGCCACTTCGCGGCAGTAAGGCCGACGGCAAGCATGGACAGCGCGAAGGCTTCCACGATGACGCCGGAACTCGAGCGGAGAATGACGGCGTAGATTTCACGAATGCCGCTGAGCCAGACAACGACCCCTATGATGACAGGGACCGTAATCAATTTCAGGGACAACAAGAGCCTTCGCATTAGATAATCCCGGTCTTTAACCTTTCCGCCACGGCCCTCGTTCCTCCGCGGAAGACTTCATGGAACAATAGCTGACGACGTACCGCCTGTGACAACCACTTTTTCCGAAGACGAGGTCCCATCTACCGGCCTCTGGCCGATCGGTCGAGGGGGCCCCGACCAAACTCCGACACGGTCACTGTTCGAGCCGCAGCAGCAATAGTCTTACGCGGCGCGAAATGAGGGCGATGATCGTTGCGACAAGCAAAATCGCCACTAGCGGAAACGCAAGCGGGACGCCGGAGGATTTGTCGTGGAGCAGTGAAGCCCGGCCGGTCGCGCCGAGAAATGAAAATAGGAATACTTGCGGGGCACTGAAGACGAAGGTCGCGATTGAATAGCTGACGATATCGATCTTCGTCAGCCCGAACAGGTAGTTTTGTAATGCGCTGGGGATGGGCGCTCCAAGGCGCGCCAGAGCGATTATGCGCCAGCCTTCGGCGTCTACGGCTTGCGCGACAATCTTGAGCCTGGGCCTCGTCTCCAGTATTCTGCGGAACCAGTTCGAAGCAATGTACCGCGACGAACAGAATGCCAGGATCCCGCCGATCGTCCCGCTCAGCAGAATGATTGGCGCAGCCGCCACCCCGAACGTCACGCCGGCCGCAATGATCAGCACGGTGCGAGGAAAGACGACGAAGGCGGTCAACAAAGAAAGCAGGCAAATTGCCGCCGCGGAAACCGGCGTCAAGCTGCCAAAATGCTGAAGCCAATCATTGAGCGCTTCCGTCATCGGTTGAATATCAGTCCAAATCCATGGCCGCGGGATGCCGGAACCAATACAGCCAATTCGTAGCATCGGCTTATGTCAGCGCCGACTGAGGCGCAATCTGACCCGATCCGAACGGAAAGCGTAACGATGCCGGCTACCCTCTAGCAAATCGAAATAGCCGTGGCTATAGGCGCCTTTGGGCCGAGGAAGAGCGTTTCAACAGGGCAAATTCGCCTGAGGCGCGGATCGAAAAATGACCAAGTGATGCGTTCCTGCCACGGACGGCTGCATCGCTATCGATGGCTCGGCCCGGCACTTCCCTCTTTCGCCGGATTAGGCTAGCCAAGTCCCTTGGGGGCACCCCCGCAAGGGGACTGGTATTGACAACCGGGGAGGCGCAAGCGGCCTTCCGTCGTTGCGATGCCTCGGCTTTCAGTTTTTTGCAGAATGCGAGCATGGATCCGGTCAAGTATCCTGGTTTCGCAGAACCAGATGCTTTCGATCTCGATTGCTGTTCTGAGGGGCAAAGATGACGAGCAGCGTTGATGGATCCGTTGAGCCGCGGCTGAGCGTCGTTATCGCGGTCTTCAATGAGGAGAACAACCTCCCGGCGCTCGTTGACGAGATCAACGCCGTCTGCGATGCGCGAGACTGGGTGCGCGAGATTATCGTGGTGGACGACGGTTCGACCGATGAAAGCGCGCGCGTCGCGGGTTCCTTGGCGAACGTCACGGTATTCCGCTTTCGACGCAACTTTGGACAGACCGCTGCCTTCGATGCCGGTTGTCACGCCGCCAAGTATGAATACGTCATAACCATGGACGGCGACGGGCAGAACGATCCCGCCGACATTCCCAATCTGATCGCGCATCTGGAAGCCAACAATCTGGACGTCGTCTCAGGCTGGCGCGTCCACCGGCAGGATACGTTTGGCAAGCGCTTCGTCTCGCGGGGTGCAAACCTGCTGCGCAAGGCGTTCCTCAACGACACAATTCACGACAGCGGCTGCTCGTTGAAGGTTTACCGACGTGAATGTTTCGACAACGTTCGCCTGTACGGCGAAATGCACCGGTTCATTCCGGCGCTGCTCGAAATGCAGGGATTCTCCGTCGGAGAGTTGCCCGTCAATCACCGGGCGCGCCGGAGCGGGATCTCGAAATACAACGCGGTCCGGACCATCAAGGGGTTCGCCGATATGGTGCTGCTCTGGTTCTGGCGCAGCTATTCGGTCAGGCCGATCCACCTGCTCGGCGGCATAGGTGTCTTGTTCTTCGTCGTGGCGGCGATCTTCGGCTGCCGCACGGTCTGGCTATTCGTCACCGACAGGAAACTTTCGAGCACGCTGGAGCCGCTGCTCACCGTCTTCAGCTTCATCGCGGGGCTGCTGTTCGTATCGTTGGGAATCCTGACCGACATCCTGATCAAGATTTACTACGCCATAGCCGCCGAGCGTTATTATTCGGTTCGTGAGATCATCAAGAACGGCACGGTGACAAAGGTGGCCGGCCTCCCAAACGGGCTCGACGCTCCTGCTGCTCCTCGAGCGACGTCCCATGAGTGAACCGAGTCCGCGGAGAATGACCGACGATGCGTCGCCGGATCCGGCTCCGCTGAAACAGGTCGGGATCAGTGCATTTCCGTTATCAATGGGGCACGATACTGGGCGCGGTCTCGAACGGGTCATTGCTGAGCTAGCGACCGGCCTCGATGCCATCGGACAGCCTTATGTCTTTCACGATCGCGGCATGCTTCTCACCGAAGCCGCCGTGCTTCGGCAGGCGGCGAATTTCCTGTGGGACTTGCGCGGCGTCCGCCACGACGTCTGGTTCAGCGTCTATCCTGTGTCGGCCATCTTCACGATCCTGGCGCGCAAGCGCCCCGTGGTAACCGGGGTCTACGATCTCATCCCCTTTCTGGCGCGGGGCTACGACAACCATCTGAAATATTCCATCAAGCGTCGCTGCATCGAATTCGCCTGCCGACACAGCGATGGGCTGATCGTGCCGTTTCCATCGACGGCCGAACAGGTCGTCAACATGTTCGAGGTACGGCCGGATCGTATTAGTGTGATCCCGCTCGGCGTCGACCACGATAGGTTCTGGTGTGACGCCGCGATCCCCAAGCGCAAATTCCGCATCGGGTTTTTGGGTGAAGCCAAGCGGGCGAAGGGGCTCGATACCGCGATCCTCGCTTTTGCCGAAGTTGCCAGGCAGAACCCCGAAGCGTTTCTGGTCATCGCAAGCGGTGGAAATGAACTGGCAGAGATGAAGGATCTGGCGGGCAAGAACATTCCGCCGGACAGGTATGAGTTTGTCGGCTTCGTGCCTGAAGAGAACATGAGGCAGTTCTATTCCGAGCTGGATCTGTTTTTGTTTCCGTCGCGATATGGCTTCGGCATGAGCGCGGTCGAGGCCATGGCCTGCGGAACACCTGCCATCACGGGACGGACTCTTGATTCGACGGATTTCTTTACCCACGAACTTTCGCTGGTGGACCCGAACTCGCCCGCGGAACTGGCCGCGCGGATATCGCTGCTTCTGACCGACCGGCAGCGTCATGCCGAGTTGCGGGAATGGGCGCTGAAGCGGGTTCAGTCCCTTTCCTGGACGCGCATGGCCGAGAAGTATGTGGAGTTCTGGAAGCAGGTACGGGATCGCCACCAATCCGGCGATCGTATCCTGTCTGCCTGAGAAAGCCCCGACGGGAGGCGCGGCGTGCCGTGTTTGCCGATTGGCTAACCGCTAACATTCCCGCGCTTGGCTAGCTACTTGGCCTCTCATGTTGGAGAAATCGACTCAATGAAAATGTATTTTGACACAAGGGTGCAACCGCAATCGATAGTTAGATACTTTGTGGTCGCTGTACTTTCGGTTGTCATTATTGCGTCCGTCGGCACGTATTTTTCAGCCCCGTCGCAGTATCCTACAGCCGACCAAAGTGTGACTCTTGATAGGTTGAACGGATTCCTCTCGAATTTCAGGTCAATTGTTCCTCTTGAAGGCTCTTTAGTTTCACACTTGGTCGTGGCGTTGCCAGGACAATCGGTCAAGCGAACACTCGACAATTTTTACAGCATTAATGATCCGATTGTTCTAGGCATTCGGTACACCCGGTTACTGCCATTCTCTCTCGCGCAGGTCGTAGTATCGCTCGGCCTAATTGCTTTTCACTGTTCTCTGATCGTGCGGCTTGGGATTTCGAAGAATGCTCGCCTCAGCGCCTTCTTGTTTTCTCTGGTTGTTGTTTCAAACTTTCCAATGCTCAAGGCGGTGTGCAAAGTTTTAAAGTGCGATGCTTTATCGACTTGTGCCGTGCAGTGGATACACTCCGATTTCGTTCGATGTGAGAACGAGGAGGGTCTGAAGTCGCGGCTATCCTCGCGGATCGAATTACGTCGCTGCTAGGCTTGCTTATTACTTCTATCGTTGGCTTTGCGTTTTCCCCGAGCCCTTATTCCAATCACGATTGGTCAGATCGCAGTGCAAGGAACTATGGTCGGCCTACTGGAACTTTTTGGTGTTCGACTAGCGGACTCGCTCGCGCTTTCTGTGTTGCTCGTTGCGGTGAACTCTGCCGTCGCTGTCATTGGCGGCGTCGTCGAGTGGAGGCGTATGACTGGCCTGCGAGATGCCAGTGTTGAGCCTTAGGAGAAATTCAATGGCCCCACAAACTTGAGAGCCATTAATGCTTCATCGTAATATTTGGTTCCGTATTTTGCGGCGGGCGGGGTGACATTGAGGAGTGCGCGGGCGGTCGCGATGTTCTCGGCGCGGGTGGCGTTGGCAAAGAGCCCGTAGTGGCGAATGCGGTGGAAGCCCTTAGGCAACACGTGCGTCAGGAAGCGGCGGATGAACTCGTGCGGGTGAAGCCGCATGGTCTTCCAGCGGCCCGCGCCGTTGATGCGGTAGTCTTTCCAGCGGAACACAATGGCGCCGTCGTCGGCCGCAACGAGGCGGCGGTTATCTGAAGAACCTATTGCAGGAGATGAAAGCGCAATCCATCGACTTTCTGATCATCAGCAAGAACGTGAGCAATAGGCAATGGTGCTTAAATGCCATCCTTGGAAAGATGAAGGACAAGGCCGTTTTCGTCGATCGGCAACAGGGGTTTGAATACGGCTGGTTGTTCCGTTTTCGCGATGTTCTGGAAGCGTTTCCCCGCTAGCCGAGAGGCCCTTCCCCTGGATTTTTGGGCCAGTTGAAGACCGCAGCAAGCGGTGCAACTGATCCGTCTGGCCAGACCGAAGCCGCGTCTCGCTGCGATCCCGTGCCGTCCGGGGCGAGGCCCTCCGGCGGGACGACCCAACCAACGACGGTACGTTTAAGGCTGGCGTCGGCGTTGCGCTTCGTAAGGGGTACGAGCGCCTGGATCGGTAACCCGATAGACGCGCCCATTCGTGTTGGGGTCGGAGTTGTCGGACGCTGAGAATACGAGCATCGGCAGCTCTTCGCCTGTCTGAACGAAAATATAGCGCCCGCCGCCCAAAGTAGAGACTTCAGCTTTCGGGATGTGCGCCGGTCCGAGCGCCATACCATTCTCGGTCAGCTCCAGCGTCGCGCGGCGTGGGTCGTTCGGGACGTCTCCTTTTGCTCCTGCAATGCCGTGGAAAGTCACATAAGCGTTGCGACCAATCTTGATGAAAGGTCTGCGCAGCACGTCGGCATCGAGCAATGGCTTGTACGTTGCGTCAAGGAGCCATGCGATTGGAAGGTACGCCGCGGTAACTGCGACCGCTATTATGATGGGTCTCATGCCAGTTGCGACTCTACTCAGACTGCGCCACGTAGTGAAGAGCTATACCTTCCTGTCGTTGCTGTCCATTTTCTCGGGCCTGAAGCGTTCTCAGACGAGCGGCGAACACGACGCGACTTCCGAATGGTCGGCCTTCGACCATCAAATGTCCATCGAGCCGAGGTCGCTCAGCGGCGCGCAGCCTGGTCGACTTCGTTCACGGCTTGGCGATAGCGAGCAAGGGCGATGTCTTCGCGATATTTCTCAGCGATGCCGGCCGCACGGACACCCTTGTCCTTCGTGGCCTGACGATCGCCGGCCGCCTCGCGAATGGCGCGCGCGAGTTCGGCTGGGGTTTCGGGAGGAACGACCCAGCCGATTGCCGCTTCTCCAAGCACGAGCGCGCCTTCGGAACTGGCTTCCGAGGTAATCACGACAGGTCGCCCGATCGCCAGGATGTTGTAGAGGCGGCTGGGGATCGAGACACCGGTGACATGCCGGCGATAAGGAATGACCCAGAGATCGGCAGCCGACAGAAATTCCAAGAGTTCGTCTTCGGGAACGGGTTTCAGGATCGTGACATTCTCGAGTCGATCCCTGGCGTAGAGGTCATTGAGCGTGGCCCAGCCCACGCCCCATCCGGACAGGATGAAATGAATGTCCTGCTGGCCCCGCAACAGGCGGGCCGCTTCGAACACCGTGAGGGGATCGTGTGTGAAGCCGAGATTGCCGGACAGGCCGACGATCAGCTTGGAAGAATCCGGCGCACGGAAGCGGCTGGCGGGGTCGATCTCCCGATAGCCGATCGGGATCAGCGCCCAGTTCGGAATGTAGCGAAGCTGCTCTGCAGTGACACCGCGATATTTTTCGATCAGCGACGGCACGTCGCGGCCGATCACGACAATCGCATCAACGCGCCGGAACAAGAGCGTGTTGGCAAAGCGAATGAGGCGCACGGCAAGCGAATTTGAGCGGACCATGCCGGCCGCCTCGAGCGCTTCCGGATATAGATCATAGATCAACAGCATGGTCTTTGCGCCGCGCAATCTGGCGGCGAGGAGCACAGTGTAGGGCAGAGTGAAGGGCGTCGTGACGCAGAGCACGATGTCGCCCGACCTTGTCCGCCGCAAGACCGAGAAGAACATCTGCACAGCAAGCAGGCAGATCGCTGCAGCGCGCTGGACGATCGCCGACTTGCGAGGATTCCAATTCCTGATTTCGACGACCTCGGGCTTGCCGGTTCGGCCGATCGTTCGCGAGCCTGGTGTCGCCGAGATCACAACGACCTCCCGATCACTTGCGAGGCTCTCCGCGATCTTGCCGACATAGACTGCCGTCGTGGTCGTATCGGGTGGATAGAACTGGGCCGCGATGATCAGTTTTGCGGAAGTGGCCATATGCAAAAATGATCCTCGACGGTCAGGCGTTCGGCTGATGGCCGTTTGCCTGGCTTTCCGCCTGATACGCCTCGTATGCGCGCTTCAAGCCATTCTTGAGCGACGTCGTCGCGCGCCAACCGAGCTTTTCGAGACGGCCGACATCGAGCAGCTTGCGCGGCGTGCCGTCGGGGCGTGAGGTGTCGAAACTGATCTCACCACGATAGCCGACGATGTCGGCAACCAGGCGCGCAAACTCGGCGATGGCGATGTCCTCGCCGGTGCCGATGTTGATCAAGTCTGCGCCGGAATAGGTCTTCATCAGGTGCACGCAGGCATCGGCCATGTCCTCGACATAGAGGAATTCACGCCGTGGCGTGCCGGTGCCCCAGACCGCGACGTTCTTTGCGCCAGACAGTTTCGCCTCGTGGAAGCGGCGGATCAGAGCGGCAACGACGTGGCTCAGCTCCGGGTGATAATTGTCGCCGGGGCCGTAGAGATTGGTCGGCATCACGCTGATGTAGTCGCAGCCATACTGGCTGCGATAGGCCTCTGCCATCTTGATGCCAGCGATCTTGGCAATGGCGTACGGCTCGTTGGTCGGCTCCAGCGGGCCGGTCAGCACGCTGTCCTCGCGCAAAGGCTGCGGAGCCAACTTCGGATAGATGCAGGACGAGCCGAGGAACATCAGCTTCTCGGCGCCATTTTGATGCGCGGCCTGGATCACATTCGCGGCGATCGCAAGATTGTCGTAGATGAACTCGGCACGTAGCGTGTTGTTGGCGACGATGCCGCCGACCTTGGCCGCGGCGAGAAAGATCACCTGCGGCCGCACCTTCGCGAACCATTCGAACACCTGGGCCTGGTTGCAAAGGTCGACCTCGCGCCGGTCGACCGTGA
>Ga0207671_10005161_pt1 | contig 12153 bp, 10 predicted proteins | sample KBSC24metaG_FD_184352 | JGI IMG/M metagenome (GOLD analysis project Ga0207671, IMG submission 184352) | Corn rhizosphere microbial communities from Kellogg Biological Station, Michigan, USA - KBS C2-4 metaG (SPAdes) (version 2) | ecosystem: Host-associated > Plants > Roots > Rhizosphere > Soil... | reverse complement strand
ACGCCGCGCAGCGTGAAGCCCCATTGGGCCAGCGCCGCGCGCTGTGCGTCGGTCAACGATCGCATCGCACCGTGGCTCATCCAGACCACGCCGGCATCGAGTGTGATCGAATTGCCCGCGAACGCAGCCTTCTGCGCCGCATCGATGCGCAGCACGCACGGCGCGTAGACATGCTCGATCGCGTCGACCACGGCCGGATCGGCGAAGCCGTCTGCTGCAACGATGGCTGCGCGCGATGCGAGCAGAGCCAATACGACGTTGGTATGGTATTCACCCGGCGCCAGGTCGAAGCACAGGGTCAGTTTCAGTCCGAACGCGCGGTGCATCGCTTCGGCGCCGCCGCGGTCGCAACGCTCGGACAAGCCGCACCAGCCGATGCCGCGCGCCCGATCGATGACCATCGCGCCGGTCAGTTCGGCGACCAGCGGCCGAGTCGACAGGTCCACGATCTCGTACTGCAGCAGGTCGCGGAAGAATGCCTGGATATCGGCGCGCCCGGCTTCGCGCCGGCGCACGCCATGGCGCATCGAGCCGATGATCGCGCGGCCCGGTACCGTTGCGAACACATTGTTCGGAAAGACCGCGTCGGGCGTGGCCGGATCGCCCGGAAACGCCACGGTCGGCAGGCATTCGCGCAGCATCGTCGCCAGCGTCGCGTGCTCGGCCAGCGCACGCACGCTGTCGACGCCGGACTGCATCGCCATGTAGCGGTTGTCGCTGGCGGATTCGGCGGCCAGCGAAAAGCCGGTCGGCGTCACCAGGAACGCGGCTCGCGCCGTGGCGGACGCCGTCGCCGGAAATCGTTCCGGCGAGTAGAGCGAAAGGAACTGCGCGGGCGAAGAGACGATCATGCTCGAAGCGGTCGCTGCAACGAAAAAGGCTACGCGGCCTGGCGCTGCACGTGCATCGCCGCCATGGCGGCGGCGATCGCGCCGTAATCCGCGCCGGCGCGATGCATCTGCTCGCTCAGGCAACGGCGGAACGCGCGCGCGCCCGGCAGGCCGAGGTACAGGCCGAGCAAGTGCCGGCCGACATGATTGAGATTGTCGCCCGCGGCGATGTGCGCGTCGATGTAGGGCTTCATCCGCGCCAGCACGCCGTCGCGCTGCGGCAGCGGCGTGCCGAACAGCAGGTTTTCGACCTTGGCCAGCACATACGGATCGTGATACGCCGCGCGCCCCAGCATCACGCCGTCGACCTGGCGCAGTTGCGCGACGGCCGCGTCCGCGTCCGCGATGCCGCCGTTGATGACGATCGTCAGGCCGGGAAATTCGCGCTTGAGCTGGTACACGCGCGTATAGTTCAGCGGCGGGATCTCGCGGTTTTCCTTCGGGCTCAAGCCCTGCAGCCAGGCCTTGCGCGCGTGCACGATCAGCACCTCCAGTCCGGCCGCGACCAGCACCTCGACGAAGCGATGCAGGTCGGCGTAGTCATCCTGTTCGTCGACGCCGATGCGGCACTTTACCGTTACCGGTACGTCGACGGCGGCGCGCATCGCGGCGATGCCGTCGGCAACCAGCGCCGGCTCGCGCATCAGGCACGCGCCGAAGCGCCCGGACTGCACGCGATCGGACGGGCAGCCGACATTGAGGTTGATCTCGTCGTAGCCGAACTCGGCGCCGATGCGAGCCGCAGCGGCCAGCTCCGACGGCTCGTGGCCACCGAGCTGCAACGCGACCGGATGCTCGTGCGCGCTGAAGCCGAGCAGGCGCTGGCGATCGCCATGCAGCACCGCGCCGGTCGTGACCATCTCGCTGTACAGGCGCGCGTGCGGCGCCAGCAGGCGATGGAAATAGCGGCAATGACGGTCGGTCCAGTCCATCATGGGTGCGGTAAGTAGCCGCCACGACGATACTTTTTCCATTTTTCCTGAAGGTTCCGATGCTTCTTCTTTCTCGCTCATTCCCGAAATTCCCGCTGATTCCTGTTCTTTCCTGCATCTCGAGGCTCTACGACGCTACTGTACCAACGGCGTATCACGAAATTCGACTGTCGTTTGCAGCACGCTGCAAATTCGCGACGGGCCGAGCATCAGACAATGCGTTGTCCGCGCCCATGTGCCATGCGGGCTGGCCATGAATGCCATACGAGTTGTCGAAGTGCGGAACCGGCGCGGCAGGCGCCAAACTACACCCTCAGGCGCCGGCCAGATCTGCTTTCCCGCGCGCGCTATCCCCCGGACATTGAATCGTGGACGAGGCTCGCGTAGAAGTGCCCAACCTGCCGCCACGAAAATTCAACAGTCCGGGGAACCGGCGGAGATGCAGCGAATGGCTCCTTCCCTCGAAGTCTTCGTTCCCGATGCGCTGTGGCTGCAGGACTACTGCGTACGCTTGGGCGGTGCCCGTGTCAACGCGCGCATGACGGTGATCAAGCTCCGGAGCGGCGAGATTCTCATCCACTCCCCTTGCGCGTTCGACGCTTCACTTGCCGCAGAGGTTGCCATGCTGGGTCAGGTCGCGGCGATCATCGCCCCCGGCAACTTCCACTGGCTGCATGTCCGCTCCTGCCAGCAAGCGTTCCCCGACGCGGCGACCTATGTTTGCCCCGGCGTCGAGAACCGGGCCAAGGGCCTCACGTTCGAATTCGTGCTCGGCGACGTGGCTCCGCTCCTCTGGGCCGACGAGTTGTCACAGGTCGCGCTACAGGGGACGCGTGTCATGCGCGAGGTCGCCTTCTTTCACCGCGCCAGCCGCACGCTCATTCTTGTCGACCTGGTCGAGAACTTCACGCCGGTCACGCCTGGCACCAACTTGTTCTCCCGGATCGTTTTTCGTGCGCTTGGCATGTGGAACCGACCCGGCCCGGCACCCGAGTACCGGTTGGCCTGGGGTGACAAGGCGCAAGTACGCGAGCGCATGGAGCGCATCCTCGCATGGGACTTCGACCGAGTGATCCTCTCGCACGGCGACATCATCACGCGCGACGCCAGGCAAGTCGTGGCTCAGGCATGGCGGAAGATCCTCCGCTGAGGCGACGTGGATGGCTGTACCGATCGAGCGTGAACAGGGTTCCGCTCGATTGTGATCCGTGCGCTGCCAACGACGGTCAGGCGAACGGAACTCGCGAACCGATAAGGGCACTCGCGAGCAAGCCCTAGCTTGGCTTGTCACTCGCCGTGACCTGAGCTTCGCGTTCTTGAAGCAGGCGCTGTGCGAACGCGCGATATATCGGCGTTTTGCACACCAGTGACGAGAACGTGCGACCCAGGAGACAGGCGGCCATGATCGGCAGCACGAAATCATGATTGTCGGTCAGCTCCATGGATATCACCGCAGAGGTGAGCGGCGCCTGCGTGACACCAGCGAGATACGCAGACATGCCGAGCAAGATGACGGCGGTCACCGGCGTGTGCGGCAGCCACGGAGCCAGATTGGCACCGATTCCGGCGCCCACCGCCAACGCCGGGGAGAAGATGCCGCCGGGGATGCCCGCGACATAGGACACCGCATTGGCGAGCCACTTGTCGACGCCGAACCATAACGTAATGGCGTGTCCACCGGCGATGATTTCGCGCGCCTGTTCATAACCGGTGCCGTACACGGCGTCGCCGCTGCCCAGTCCGATCAGGGCAAGCAGCAAACCGCAAAATGCGGCAAAGGCCGGCGGGGAAAAGCGTCGGAACTTCCCCAACAGACCGGGTAGTCCACTCGACGCAATCAAGATGGCGCGTGCGAACAGACCGCCTGCCAAGCCACCGATGACACCTGTTGCCAGTACCGCAAGCCAGCTCTCGCCCAAAGGAAGCGACGTGGACATCCTGCCGAAGTATGCATAGTCGCCGACGAGACCAAGGGATACCACGCCGCCGATCATGACCGCCGTCAACAGCGCGCCGCTGAAGCGATGCTCGAATGCACCAGCCAGCTCTTCGATCGCGAACATGACCCCGGCAAGTGGTGTGTTGAACGCGGCCGCGATGCCGGCGGCGCCGCCAGCCAGCGCAAACCGCGAAATCGACGCTGCATCGCGAAACCCGAAACGTTGTGCGAGCCACACCATGAGGCCTGCGCCGACATGGACGGTGGGTCCTTCGCGACCGACCGACGCGCCGACCAGCATCGCGAACAGCGTGAGCACGAGTTTCCCGAGTGCCACGGGTAGCGCCAGGAGGCGCTGCCGAAAGGACACGTCCTCCTCTCGATCCACAGCAGCGATCACCTGCGGAATTCCGCTGCCACGTGTCGCCCGCAGCGCACCTTCGGTCAGCCAGGCCAGAAGCGCAAACCCGAGCGGCGTCACCAACAACGGCCACCAGCGTGATTTCGCCAAGAGCTGTTTGAACAGTCCGTAGCTAAGATCGCTGCCCTTTGCGAAAACGATCGCCGCAAGTGCCACCAATATTGCGCCGATCCACAACGCGGCACGACGTTTCCAGCGTTGCCCGGAGAGCAACGCGTGATGGTCATCGACAGGCAATATCGGAGATTCGCTATTCACGCATGTTCGCCGTCAGGTCAGAGCTTATCGCTGGCACCTGGTCGCATCTGGCTATCGGCGCGACAGATTCTTGTGCGCGATCGCACCGATGATCAGCAGGTACTGGAACAGCCGCAACACGAATCGGGCGGAGGTTTGATCGCCGAACGCGTCGGACGTCACCGACAGGATGTTGCCCAACGCTTCGAACCCGAACGCGAAGGCGAACAGCAGGAAGAACGGATCGCGGGTGCGGGAAAAATAGCGCAGGAACACCAGCGCCACGGTGGCGGACGCCATTGCGACAGCGCCGAACAGGAAACCGATCATGTCCGTCACTCGCTCTCGTAAAGTAACCCATACAGCAACAGGACCAGCGCGCACAGGGTGATCCACAGACGCACCGGCAGAAGATCGATTTCCGGATACACCAGCTTGTCGAGCAGCAGCACGAGGTTGCTGAGCAGCAGTCCGGCGAAGCACAGCCCGCTCCAGAACAGGATTTTGGAGCGCGACGCGGCGTATCCGCGAAATAACAGCACCGCGCATAGCAGGCAGGTCAGGGCGCACAACGCATAGACCAGGGCGGCGGCCATTCAACCACCCTTCCAGAAACGGAAAGCAGCCGCAAATCCCTGTGCCTTTCCTTCGTCGGCTGCGTGTATCAGCTGCGTCACCAGGACCAGTTGTTCGGAGTATGCCTTGGCCAGCAGGTCCAGCAGCGTTGCCAGCTCCGACGTGGCCGGAAAATATTCGTAGGTGCTCTCGTTTTCGGCACGTGCTCTGACGATGCCGACCGCCTGCAGGTCTGCCAGCAACATGCGTGCGCGCGCGGTGGAGACGTAGATGCGTGCGCCGAGGCGTTCGGCATCCCACGCAGCAGGCACCGCCTGACGGAATTGGAGTATCGCTTCGACATGCGGCACGGAGAGCGTTCCGGCCAACAGGAATCGTCGAAGTTCGTCCGGAATCGCGGAAGCCACATCGTGTCCAAGCTTCGTTACGGAACAACACCATTGCGATTCTATCGCCAAATGAACCCGGCGTGCTCCCCGTTCGCCTGCACACCGCTTGTCGCCCTTCGCTAGGCGCGAAGGCGGAGGCATGTTCAAATGGCGTCGGCGCAACGATACATTGTCTGTACGCCTCGGCGCTTCCATGCGGCCGGACGGTGCACCTGTGGAGAAATGCGTGCCAGGCTTTTCTGTCGTCACGTTCGTCCTGATCCTTCTGATTGCGTCGCTCGTCGCGATCATCTCGAGGAGGTTCAAGGTCAGCTATAGCGTCGGCCTGGTCGTCGCGGGCATCGTGATCGCCGTGCTGCCGAGCGGCGTCGAAATCCCCCTGACGCGCGACCTGATCTTCAATGTCTTTCTGCCGCCGCTCGTGTTCGAAGCGGCAATGCAGCTGCGTTGGAAACCGTTCTGGCGCGATCTGCGCCTTACGGCTGTGCTGGCCTTCCCGGGAGTCGCGCTGGCAGCAGTCGTAGTGGCCGCCGGCATGCACTTTGTCCTCGGATGGCAATGGATGGGTGCCGCATTGTTCGGCGTGCTCATTGCCGCGACCGATCCCGTGTCAGTCATCGCGACCTTCAAGGAGATCGGCGTCGACCGCCGGCTCAGTGGCATTGTGGAAGCGGAAAGCCTGTTGAATGACGGCGCCGCGGCAGTCGGTTTTGCACTGCTGATGGTGGTCGCAGCTGGCGGTTCGTTGTCGCCGCTTTCGATCTCGACCCTGCTGTTGTGGTCGGTAAGCGGCGGCGTGCTGGCTGGTGTCGTCGTCGCCGGTGCATCGCTCGTCATCGCCGGGCGCACCACCGATCACCTGGTGGAAATAACGCTGACGACCGTCGCGGCGTACGGCTCGTTCCTCCTGGCCGAACATTTCCAGGCATCGGGCGTGCTCGCGTCACTGACGGCGGGACTCATGGTCGGCAATCTCGGCTGGAAGCGCGCGATCTGCGAAGGCGGGCGCGTCCACGTTCTGGCCTTCTGGGAGTACGCCGCCTTTCTCGCGAACTCCTTCGTTTTCATCCTGATCGGCGAACAAGAGGCCCACGCCGGCAACCAGCTGTTCAGCCGCGCGGCTCTTGCCGCAATCGTGTTCGTGCTGCTGGGACGCGCGATCGCCGTCTACCCGCTGTGCCTTGCGTTTGCGCGATCAAGCCTTGCCCTGCCTCTGAGTCACCAGCACGTGCTCTTCTGGGGGGGATTGCGTGGTGCACTCGCCTTGGCACTTGTGCTTGCGCTTCCCGACAGCATGCCACAGCGTAGCGAAATTGTGATGACCGCCTTCGCCGTAGTTGCCTTTTCCATCTTTATACAGGGCATCACCATGCCGCTGCTGGTTCGCAGACTTGGTCTGCTGGAGGCATGCATCGACGAACGAGAACCCAGTGCTGCCGACTGAGAATACGCCGACGTCTGCATCGATTCGTAGGAAGGCAGCGATAACGGCCGAGCGGACTTCGGCGAGTGCCCGGCGTGCGGTCCGGCGATCGCCCTCGCGTCAATAGCACTTTCCGCGTGCGGATACCGGCCAGACAACTTCGACCTTGCCGTTGCGCACGCCGACGTACCAGTCGTGGAGGTTGCAGGTCGGGTCGCAGTGCCCGGGAACGAGCTTCAGCTTTTCGTTGATGCGCAGGACGCCGAGTTTGTCCTCGATGACGCCGTGTTCATCCGAGGCGTTGACGTATTTCACGTCGCCGCGACCATGGACGACGGGAAGGCCGCTGTCGAGTGTCAGCACCTTGAGTCCCGCGTCGCAGACCGCCTGATCGGGTTTCGCATGACTCATGACGGAGGTCAGGATGAAAAGCGCGTTCTCCCATTCGCCATGGTCGATGCGATTTCCCAGCCTGTCCCTGATGCGCCCGTAGTCCGCATCCATGAAGGCGTAGCTGCCGCATTGCAACTCGTTGTAGACACCGGATTCCGATTCGAAGTAGTAGGAGCCCGTGCCGCCGCCGGAGACGAGTTCCGGTTGCAGTCCGTTCGCGCGCAGGGCCTCGACGATCTCCTTCACGAAGACGATGGCCCGGTCCAGCTTGGCCTTGCGGTCCTGGTAGTCGCCCAGGTGCTGCATGGCGCCTTGATAGGCCTGGATGCCGGCGAATTTCAACCCGGGCGCGGCGTCGACGGCTTTGGCAATCTCCAGCGCCGCTGCCGCCGTGTCAACGCCGCAGCGGGCCGCGCCGCAGTCGATCTCGACGAGACACTGCAGCAGCGTGCCATGCCGCTGCGCGGCGACCGACAGTTCGGCGACGTTGGCCGGATCATCGACGCAGACGGTGATGCGCGAACCGGAATTCGGCAGCCGGGCGAGTCGGTCGATCTTGTTCGCGTCGCGCACCTCGTTCGAGACAAGGATGTCCCTGATGCCGCCACGCGCGAAGACTTCGGCCTCCGAGACCTTCTGGCAGCAGACGCCGACCGCACCGCCCAATCGCTCCTGCAGCTTCTGCACGTCGACGGATTTGTGCATTTTGCCGTGGCTGCGGTGGCGCATGCCGTGCGCCTTCGCGTACTCGCCCATCTTGCCGATGTTGCGTTCCAGCGCGTCGAGATCCAGGATCAGGCAGGGTGTCTGGATGTCCGCCTCGTCCATGCCCGGCACGGCCGGTATGTCATAGCCTGTGTCGTAGCCGACGAAATCCGTCTTCGCGCGCATGGGGTCTCCGGCATGCTGGGCTGCCATCATTGGAGCAGAAACAACTCCCCGATGGTGAGCGCCAGGGGATAGGGCTGAAATTCGTTGCGGTTGCTCAGGATGATCACGCTCAGGTGCCGCGCGGGCCAACGCACGATCACATTGCGAAAGCCGACGCTCTCGCCGGAGTGCCAGACGGTATCGTCGCTGATGCGCCAGCCGAATCCGTAGCCGACATCCGGATCGCCGCTCGGGTCGTGTGCCGCAAATGCCGCGCGCCGCGAGTCCTCGCTGAGCAGCCGGTCGGAGTACAGGGCCGCATCCCACTTGGCCAGATCGTCGACGGACGAATAGATGCCGCCGTCGCCGCGCGTGGCGCTGGTGACGCTCTGGTCGGTTTTCGTCCATTTGCCGTCGACCCGGCTGTAGCCGTAGGCGCGGTACGACACTTCCGGCCCGTGCTCGTGTTCGTACATCAATGTGTGGTCCATGCCGAGCGGTCGAAAAATCCGCTGTTTCATGAAATCGGCCAGATCCATGCCCGAGACGCGCTGAACGATCAGTCCCAGCAGCACGTATCCGCCGTTGCTGTAGCGGAAGGCGCTGCCCGGTTCGAAATAGAGCCGGTGCTGTGCGGCAATCATGGTCAAAACGTCGGCATCGTCCAGCTGGGCCGTGCGTTCCGCGGGAACCAGGTCTTCGTAGTCGATCAGTCCGCCGGTGTGCGTGAGCAGGTGGTAGACGGTGATCTTGTCGTCGCTGGCGGGAAGTTCGGGCAGATACTTGCGCACCGGATCCTCCAGCAGCAGCTTGCCATCCTGTTTCAACAACAGGATGCAGGCCGCCGTGAACTGCTTGGTGACCGATGCCAGACGATAGTTGGTTTCGGGCGCCGCCTTGATGTTCTTGTCCAGGTCGGCGTAGCCGAACCCGCGCCGGATGACGGGCTTGCCATCCCTGACGACGAGCAGCGACGCGCCCGGCACGTCGCCTGTGTAACGGCGCATCAGCGCTTCGATGTCGATGGGGTGCGCCTTCGCCGCCGGTTGTGCATGTGCGCCGACTGTCGCGGCCAGCCATGCCAGTGCCGCTGCGAGGAATCGTTTGCGCGTCATGATCGAATCTCCACATCAAGAGTCATTGCACGGGGACGTCATGCAGGCTGGCCGCTTTCGCAGGCATGACCGGCGTGTCGTGCCACCATGCATTCGCCAGCGTCGCCGGGTGGGCAGGCGAAAAAAATGCAGCGCCTATTCACAGGCGTGCTCGCGCGTGAACGCCAGGTCTTCGAAGTCGTCGCTGAAGTCGGCGTCGGGATCGACCTTGGCCAGGTGAAGGATGCCGCCGCCTTGTTCCGGAAAGCGCAACCATGCTTCCTCATTGCCGTGGTCCCACTGCACCAGGAAGCGGTCGCCCACGCGCATGACCTGACCGGCGAGCTTCGGCGATTTCCGCGCGGCGATACGCACCGTATCGCCGCGCGCGCAGATATCCATCTCGCCGAGCCAGGGATCGCGCCACACGCCGAGTCCGTTTTTCAGATCGGCCGGCGTCGCCGGCTGGCGGGAGAGCGTGTCGGGTACCCGCCTGGCGCGTCGCTGCCGGTCCTGCTGCGCCACTTCGTCGGCATAGTCGGCCACGCTGCGGGCCTTGTCGGGCGCGGTGAACTGTTTGGTCAGGACCTCGATCAGCACCGTGCGCGCTTCATCGGCGTCGGCGTTGATCAGGAAGACGAAACCGCTCTTGCGGAACGGCAGCAGCATCGTGGCCGAGTACATGCCCGACAGCGTGCCGGTGTGCGACACGGTCATCTGTCCGTCGACATCGCCGATGCGCCAGCCATAGCCGTAACCGTAGAAGAGCGTGCCGTCCCAGGCGTGGTGGCGCGCGGAGACCGGCATCGGCGTGTAGGCGGTCCATTCCCTGTGGCGCTGCTCCGGCGACAGCCAGGCCAGTTGCTCCTGCGTCGGCGCGAGCCAGTTCGTTGCCCAGGTCAGCATGTCGTGGAGACTGCAGCGAACGCCGCCGGCCGAGTCCATGGTGGCGGCCTCCACGATGGAAGCCGTCGCCGGCTCGGCAACGTACTTGCCGTCCTGCATCGTGTATGGGGAGGCCACGTTGCCCACCTCGTCGCGGTTCCATGTGCCGATCTGGCAGCGAGTCATGCCGAGCGGCGCGAATACCTCGCGCCGCAGAAGAGCCGGATAAGCTGCGCCGCCGGCCGCAGCCGCGAGTTCGCCGGCCACGATGTACAGCGTGTTGTCGTAGGCGTAGCCCGCGCGAAAGCTGTAGGTCGGCTTGAGATATTGCAGGCCGGCCATGACGTCTTGCGGCGTGAATTGATTGGGCGACGGCCACAGCATCAAGTCGCCCCCGCCTTCCGGCAATCCGCTGTGATGCACCAGCAAATCGCCGACCTGCATGTTCGCCGTGACCCACGGATCGTACATGCGGAACGACGGCAGGAACTTCGTGACCGGATCGTCCCAGCGCAGCTTGCCCTGCTGTACCAGCCGTGCCAGCAGGGTGACCGTCATCGACTTGGTATTCGACGCGATGCCGAACAACGTATCGGCGTCCATCGGCTGGCCGGACGCCAGCTTGCCCACGACGTGCGTATCCACCACCTTGCCGTCGTCGATGACGCCGGCGGCGATGCCGGGCAGGTGATAGCGCGCAACCACGGCATCGATCAGGCGGTCGAAGTCGGGCCGCGAATCGTCTTTCGGCGCGGCCGGCGCGGCGGTGGCGCAGGCGGCCAACGCCAATGCCGTCAGCACGGATTGCGTGAATCTGCTCAAGGGCTCTCCCAATCTTGCGCCGGCTGCTCGCCGGCGATCATCTCGTCGAAGGTCTGTCGCCGCCGCACGATGGCATAGCGGCCGCGATCGAGCAGCACCTCGGCGGCCAGCGGTCGCGAGTTGTAGTTAGAAGCCATCGCCGCGCCGTACGCGCCCGTGGTCCTGATCATCACCAGATCGCCGGCGAAGCACCGCGGCATGGTGCGGTCGTGGGCAAACGTATCGCCGCTTTCGCACACCGGCCCGACCACCTCGTAGATTTCCGGCGGCCGTTGCTCCATCGTGACCGGCGCGATGTCGTGCCACGCATCGTACAGGCTGGGCCGCAGCAGATCGGTCATGGCCGCGTCCACCACGAGGAAGTGCCGCTGTTGACCTTGCTTGACGCGGATGACGCGCGTCAGCAGCACGCCGGCCTCGGCCACGAGCCAGCGTCCCGGTTCGAGCAGGATGCGGCACCCGGATCCCGCCAGTGCGTTGCGGATGACACCGGCATAGTCTTCGATGGCAACGGGTTGGTCGCGGCCGGCGCGATAGCTCACACCGAGGCCGCCGCCGACATCGATACTGTCGATCGTGTGTCCGCCCGCGGTCAGTTCGCGCCGGAAGTCGGCCACGCGTTGCAATGCCTCGCGGATCGGGTCGAGGCTCAGCATCTGCGAACCGATGTGCACATGCAGGCCATCGAGGCGCACGTGCGTCAGGCGCGCGCTGTCGGCGAACCATTTGCGCGCCTGGTCGATCGCGACGCCGAATTTGTTCTCCGACTTGCCGGTGGAAATTTTCGCGTGCGTGAGCGCATCGACATCGGGATTGACGCGCACCGAGGCGTGCGCGATCACGTTCTGTGTGGCCGCCAGGCGCTGCAGCAAATGCAACTCGTCTTCCGATTCCACGTTGAAGCGGGCGACGCCGGCCGTCAGCGCTTCGACGATTTCATCGGCGGTCTTTCCGACGCCGGAAAACACGATGCGTGCGGCGGGAATGCCGGCGTGGAGACTCCGCCGCAATTCTCCGCCCGACACGATGTCGGCGCCAAGCCCGGCCTGGGCCATGAGCTGCAGGATGGCGACGTTGGAATTTGCCTTGGCCGCATAGCACACCAGCACATCGAGTCCGCGCAGTGCCGCCTGCAACGCGGTGATCCGCTCGCGGATTGCGGAAGCCGAATAGGCATGGCATGGCGTGCCGACGCGCTGCGACAGCGCGAGCAGGTCGACGCCGTCCAGCCGGGTCTGGTCGGGCTGGGCGATTTGCGGGGTGGCGGCGCGGGTCGTCATGG
>Ga0207671_10005160_pt1 | contig 12156 bp, 12 predicted proteins | sample KBSC24metaG_FD_184352 | JGI IMG/M metagenome (GOLD analysis project Ga0207671, IMG submission 184352) | Corn rhizosphere microbial communities from Kellogg Biological Station, Michigan, USA - KBS C2-4 metaG (SPAdes) (version 2) | ecosystem: Host-associated > Plants > Roots > Rhizosphere > Soil... | reverse complement strand
CCGGCTCTTTACGTCCCTCAATTTATGAGACATACTGAATCAATACTCTGAAGGGATCTCGTATGGGCGTCCAGATTGATGTGACAGGGCTGACCAAGTCCTTTGGGTCGTCGAAGATCTGGGAGGACGTCACGTTGACGATCCCTGCCGGTGAGGTCAGCGTGATGCTGGGCCCGTCGGGTACGGGTAAGTCGGTGTTCTTGAAGTCCCTGATCGGTCTGCTCAAGCCGGAGCGGGGTTCGATCGTGATCGATGGCACGGACATTCTGCAGTGTTCGGCCAAGGAGCTCTACGAGATCCGGACCCTGTTCGGTGTGCTGTTCCAGGACGGCGCGCTGTTCGGTTCGATGAATATCTACGACAACACGGCGTTTCCGTTGCGGGAGCACACCAAGAAGTCCGAGTCGGAGATCCGCAAGATCGTGATGGAGAAGCTCGACATTGTGGGTATGCCCAATGACGGGCATAAGTTCCCGGGTGAGATTTCCGGTGGTATGCGCAAGCGTGCGGGGCTGGCGCGGGCTTTGGTTTTGGACCCGAAGATCATCCTGGTCGACGAGCCGGACTCCGGTCTGGATCCGGTTCGTACCGCGTACTTGTCGCAGCTGCTGATCGACATCAACGCTCAGATCGACGCGACGATCTTGATCGTGACGCACAACATCAATGTGGTGCGTACGGTGCCGGACAACATCGGCATGTTGTACCGCAAGCACCTGGTCATGTTCGGTCCGCGTGAGGTGCTGCTGACCAGTGAGGAGCCCGCCGTCAAGCAGTTCCTCAACGGTCGTCGTATCGGCCCCATCGGTATGTCGGAGGAGAAGGACGCCGCGACCGCTGCTGCCGAGCAGGCTGCTGTGGATGCCGGTCACTCCGACGGCGGTGTGGATGAGATCGAGGGTGTGCCGCCGCAGATCGTGGTGACGCCGGGTATGCCGGTGCGCCAGGGTGTGGCTCGTCGGCAGGCGCGGGTGCGCTCGATCCTGCACACGCTGCCGGCCGCCGCGCAGGCCGCGATCCTCGAGGACCTCAACAACAACCCGGCCGCTTGAGCCGAAATCGACTCAGGTGCAGCGTGAATTGTGATGGATCCGCAGCGGCGGTAGTGCAGTGACCACGATCCGACCGGCCGCGGCGCCCCTGAATTTCGAAGCCGAGTTCGACCGCGTGGTCAGTGCATTCCTGCCCAACCGGGGGCACGGGAGCCGCCACGACTGCACGCCTGTTGGTGAGACGTCCGGTGCGGAGCCGATTTATCGCCGTGCTCTCGAGATCATCGACGCACATGGGGTGTCGGTGCTGACGTTCCGGAAGTTGGCCGACGATCTGAAGATGTCGACGCGTACCATCCGTAAGCGAGTTGGATACCGAGACAAGCTGATCCGTGCCGCCGTCGAGCAGTACGCCGGTGCGCTCATGGTCGATTCGGGCCTGGCCGGGCCGTGGGAAGTCGCCGTTCAGAGTTGGTGCAGTGACCTGCATGGGCAGCTCATGGATCATCCACGGATCACCGAGTTGATGGTCGACACCGATGGTGAACTGATCGACCGGCAGGTCCGACGAATCGCCGACTACGCGGTGGGGGAGAGCATCCCGTTCGACGTCGCCTACCAATGCTGCAAGTCCCTGGCCAGATTGACGATCAACGACGCGGTTGCGCGCTCGCGTGGCGGTGCAACAGGTGGCGAACCATCAACGCATGCTGGGGCTGACGCGCCACTGTCAGACACCATCCGGTGGGTGGTGGCCGGAGTCCGTGTCGAATCGGCGGTGCGCGGCCGGGATGGAAGTCGTGAAGCGTGACCAGGGGAGGGACCGGTTGAATCACAACGCGAGAAGGCTACGTATCTGCCAGTCGGAACCCGATGCCGCCGACGGGCTCGCTGAGACCGTCGAAACCTGCACGGAAATCATAGGTTCAGCGATCGCCGATCGTATTCGGCAGCTCGGTGGCACCCAGCGTGAGATCAACGAACTCGCCCAGTCCGCAGCGTTCGCGGTATTGGCGTGGTCGGCTGGACGGGCGCTCGGAGGCTAGGCAACGGTCCTGCCGGGTGCGCTCGGCAGAGACGCGCTGATGTTCAAGTCGAGAGCGGTGAACGTCAGGGTGGCGCTGGGCCAGAGCACTTCAGGCGGAGCAGTGAGGGAGAACTCGGGTACTCGTCGCAGCCACTCCTGAACCACCACCCGCAGTTCCAGGCGGGCCAGGTGGGAACCCAGGCACCGGTGCGGCCCGCGTCCGAAGGCGAAGTGGTTGTTCCGTTGGTCACCAACCGAATTCGGCGATTCGAAGCGTCGCGGGTCGCGATTGGCGGCCCCCATCATCAGCCAACACGCCGAGCCGGCGGGGATGGTGACACCGCCGACCTCGATATCCGTGGTCGTTCGGCGCGGGACAGACGGCACCGGGCATTCGACCCGCAGAATCTCTTCGATGAACACCGCCGCTGCGGCATCGTCGGTACGCACAGAATGTCTGAGCGCGGCATCCTGTGCCAGCGCGTGCAGCGCGAAACCCAAAGCGGCCGTGACGGTGTCGAGACCGGCCAGGATGAAGATGAAGCACAGCCCCAGGATTTCCGCGTCGGTCATGCCGTCGTGCCCACGGTCGGCGAGCAGTTGACTGAGCAGATCGGTTGCGTGCACATCCCGTGGTTTGGCGATGTGCTCGGTCAGATACCCGAGCAGCTCGGTCGCGGTCTGCACCACATCGGGACTGGGTTCCGTGGACTGCACATCGGCAAGTTTGACGATGGCGTTCTTCCATTCGATCAGTCGATCGCGGTCGGCCAACGGCAGACCGAACAGCGTGAGGAACACTTGAGACGGGAATGGCACGGTGAGTGAACTGACGGCATCGCAGGCGGGGCCGCCTACCACGATCCTGTCGATGAGTTCGTTCGCCTGCGCGCGTAGCTCCACTTCGTGCGCTGCCACACTGCGCGGGCTGAAGAACTTGTCGAGCATGTGCCGGAACCGGGTGTGCTCAGGCGGATCAACGGCAATCGGCACGAGGGGGAACGGGCTTGCCAGGAGGCTGAAAGCGTCCGACGACGAGAACACTGCGGGATTCTTGGCTGCAGACTCGACGGCGTCGGCTCCGATCAGGAAATACGTGCCCGCGTCTGATACCGCCACATCGCCGGCCTGCTGAATCTCCAGCCATGCTGAGGTGCGGTCTCCCTTGAACGGCAGCTGCTCGAGCCGGGGGAGTGCGGGGCAGGTGTGAGTCATGTGGCGGGCTCCTCGTCGGGAACCCCAGTATGCGCCAGCGTCAATTAATAGTCTCGCAACTTGCGATTATTTCTCGATTAGTATCAGAATCGTGGACACCACATTGCCGGTGCGGGACCGGCTCATCAGTGCCGCCGACGCCGCGCTGCGGAACGGCCGCGTCGATGCGGTGACAGTAGAAGCTGTCGCGCAGGCCGCGGGCATCTCGCGAGCCACGGCATTCCGTCAGCTCGGAAAGCGCGACGACATGATTGTGGCGGTAGGGGTGCGGCGGGGCGCTGACTACGCCCGTCGGTGCGCAGTCGAGATGGCCGGCGAGGCAACCGCATCCGAAAAGCTGCAGGCGGCATTTCAGTTTCTGGTCCGGGAACTTCCGGAAGATCCCGTCATGCGTGCCGTCGTCACGGTGCGCACCGCCGCGGATCTGACCGCAGATGTCCACGATCTGCTGATCGAGACGTTCGGCCCGGTGATCGAGAGCGGCCGGCTCAGCGGCGAGATCCGCAGCGACGTCCCTGCTGAACAGGTCATGCGGTGGATCGTCGAGCAACTGTATCTGGCAATACAGCAACCCGACCGTGACGCGGATGCGGTCCGAGACCGGTTGCGGCTCTTTGTGCTTCCCGCGCTGGTGCCAAACGCCGTGGCCAGCGCGACGTCGGCCACGGTGCGGGCGCACGTCGATGGTCTGTCGTCAGCTCTGCGCGATGCGGTGCGGACGGTGTCGGCGTTGCGCGAAGAACTGGCAGCCGGCATCGGCTAACGCGGGGCGGAATCCAGCTGCGCGAGAAAGCCCGCCACGACGAAGCGGGTGACCGCATCGGTGAGTCGGTCGGGATCGCGGTTGGCGGTATCGACCGAGAAGAGGACGTCGGTGAAGAACACGACCGACAGGATCAGCCCCATGGAGAGCGCGACGGCCATCTCGGCGTCGTCGCCTTCCGTGCCGGTCAGCGCGGAGGCGAGCCGGCGCACCCCTTGGCCGTGATTGCCGTCGGTGGCGATTTCCGATGGGCCGTGCCGGCCGGCGAGTGCCCAGGCCAGGATCAGACCTTGGTACTCGCGGATGAAGTCGAGCAACTCGACGACGAAAGCCCGGACCTTCTCCTCCGTCGTTGGTGCGGATTCTCTGTTCTCCCACTCCGCCAAGAACCGGTCCACGAACACCCGGCCGGGATTGATGATCGATTCTTCGAAAAGTCCTGTCTTGGAACCGAAGTAGCGGTAGACGAGGGTCTCGGACACGTCGGCCCGGGCGGCGACCTCGGAAAGGCTGGCATCGTGATAGCCACGTTCGGTGAACACGGCCTTGGCATGCTCGAGGATCGCCGGGCGGGCCTCGCCGCGGCGATAGGGACTGCGCCGAATCGATGCCACAGTTAAATACCCAGCGCTGCAAAAGAATCCAGGTCGACGATGGCGTTCGACAAGCGGTGAAGGATCGCCAGGCAGACGGCCTCGGGTTGCATCTTGGGTTGGTACCAGGCTCGGCCGATCGTCATGGCCCACGCCGAGTAGGGGTAGAACATGGACCGGCGGTAGGAGTCCCACGCGTCCTGGAAGCTCGGTGCCTCCCCACCTGCGTCGGTCAGTTTCTGCAGATAGTGCTCCAGCAGTTCGCGTTCCCAGGCCCGCCGGTCGGCCGGGTCGCACGCGGACCCGAGGAAGTACGCCACGTCGTAGGCCCAGTTGCCGCGTTCGATGACTTGCCAGTCTGTCCAGCCCATCCGGCCATCGCCGGTCACGTAGGTCTGACCGACGTGGCTGTCGCCGTGCAGCAAGGTGGGTGTCTGCTGGGTCAACAGCTGCAACGAGGTTCGCGTGCCCTCCCACAGTCGGTCGGCCTCGGTATGGAGTTCCCCGGGGATCACGCGCTGGGCCCGCGTCAAGCCGACCTTGCACCGGCCTTCCATGTCGATGAAGTTCGCGACGTTGTTGTAGTGATCGGTCGGCGTCTTGAGCTTGTTCAAGGCCGGCGAGTTCCACCACGTGCCATGCATGGCGGCGAGGTTCGAGAGCGCGTCACGTACCTGGTCGCGGGTGAGTCGTTCGGTGGCGTCGACGAACTGGGCGCCGCGCGTGGCTGCGATGTCCTCCATGAGGATCATCGAGCGCCACGAGGCGTCGTGTACGCCACCCCAGTAGCCGACCGCGGCTTCCATGTCGATCTTCGGCCGGTAGTCGAGGTAGAAGTAGGTCTCGCCGTGCACGCAATCAACAGCGCCGAGCAGCAATCGCTGACTGAAAGCCTTGGTGCTCTTGGTGAACAGCTGGGCCGGTAGGCCTGCCGCTTGCCCGGCGGCGTTGTACTCCACCCGCAGTGCGGCCCGCTCGGAGGTACCGCTGGAGCCGCCTGGACTGTGCCAGGACACCACCCGAGCGCCGGGCGCTTCGGCGCACAACACCGCTGTCAGCCATTCGGTGGTCAACGACACGCCGTCGCTCGGCACGTCGGTGGCTGTGCGCGGCAGCGCGCTCCGCGTCTTCTCTGCGACAACGTGAGCTCCGACGGTCGCAGCGCGGCCGGCCAGCCAAAGTTTCTTGCTCATGCCGATAGTTTAGGCACGCTCAACTATCTTTGTGAAGTACTTAATCTCAAAAATGTGGTCGGAGGGTTTGTGGGGCGATTCAGTTCGCCGCGCGAACAGCCAGCGCACCCAACCCCGCAGCCGCTCCGGCGGTGATCATCCCTACCGCCGTCGCGGTGCGGGGAAGGGCGCCGCGACGGGTCTCGTCGGCGACGGTGGCTATGTCGATGACGTCGACGGCGAGGTTGAGTTTTGCCATCAGCGGTTGCGCTTGCTCGTCGGCGAGCAGCAATCCCACCCCGAGGAGCAGGTTTCGCGAAGCCATCAGCCGCGTGAGTTCGGCGCCGGGTGTGTGGGTTTTGAAATCCAGGCCGTAGAGGCGTCCCGCTGTGCGTGGAATGAGCAGTGCCACGAGTGCGAGCGCGATCCGATGGGCCGCGAGATATTTTTGAGCCGGAAAAGTTCTCATATCGGTCACCATATCGGCTCGGTCAGTGAATGAACCGAATCTGGCCGTATTCGACCAGCCCGTAGCCGGTTTCACCGTTCTCGTCGGTCCAGTCGGTGATCTGGTCGAATGCGCTGAACGCGGGGCCTTGCCGCTCAGGCAGGCCGATGGGGCACCAGCCGCCCCAGACCTGCTCTCCGCGTTTGAGCGTGAGCGTGGTGCCGTCGGCGAGGTCGACAGTGACTCTCTGGTTGAAGCCGGCGCGGTTCTTGACCAGGTGGACGTCGGAGACATAGGTCATCTTGCCGTCGCGGACCAGACCGCCGCCGCTGATCTGAGACCCGTTGGGATGCAGCTGTTTGATGAAGCCGACTGCGTAGTCCTCGAATGCCGCCCACAGGAAGAAGTACTCGGTGAATTGAAGCGAATCGTCGCGGAAGCCCCAAGTGCGAGTGCGAAATCCGACGGCATCGATGTTGTAGGTGTCGCCGTCGAGGGTCAGGGCGCCCGTCAGCCGCAGGCCATGTTCGAAGTGCTGTAGCGGTTCGTTCTCGCCCAGCGGCGGCAGGGTCCCGCTGGGGCCGAAGTCGATGATCTCGAACGCCGGGGTCATGGTCAGGGTGCCCGTCAGCCGCTCGTGGTGATACTCGACGTGGCCTTTGAGGTCGAAGTTCGCCGATTCGCTCGAGAACTGAAGTGCGGCGGTTGGCAACGGCTCGATGAAGTCGATGGTGTTGCCGCGCAACGAGATATTGGCCTGGACTTTGGTGGTGTCGTGGTTGGGTGAGGAATTCCAGTGCAGGAAGCCGTACGCCTCGTTCTTGGTGTCCCAGAACGCGACGTAGATGTGGTCCTTCCACGGCGGGCTGCCGGCCTCGATTTCCGTGCGCGCCGGATGGCTCATCGCACCCCAGGATGGGTCGCGCTGGTATTCCTCGATTTGGACGGTGGTGGCTTCGGTTGTGGTCATGCGGTCCTCGGTTCTTCCGGCTTCGATTGGTGTTCAGGCAGTTCTGGATTCGGAGACGCGTTCGAGCACTTCGATGGACCCGACGGTGCCGTTGATGCGGATCAGGTCACCGGTCTTGAGCGTCTTGCTGGCGCTCCCGGTGTTGACGACGCACGGCAGGCTCAGTTCGCGAGCGACGATCGCGGTGTGGCTCATGACGCCGCCGATGTCGGCGATCAGTCCCGATGACAAATACATCAGGGTCGCCCAGCTCGGATCGGTGTCTCGTGCGACGAGGATTTCGCCGTCTTCGACGTGTGCCTCGTCGGGCCGGGTCACCACTCGGGCGCGGCCTTCGACCACGCCGGGACTGGCGCCCGTGCCGACGATCGTGTCGGCGCCCCCAGCCACCGCGGCGATCAGCGGTGTCGGCTCGCCTTCGAACACGGACGGCACCTCCATACCCTCGTAGGCCGCGCGTTCCGACCTACGCGCAGCGATGACCGTGGCCACGTCGTCGTCCACACCGGAATGGATTTCCGGCAGGGTCAGGTAGAACACGTCCTCGGCGTCGGCAAGTGCTCCAGTAGTGGCGAGGTGCTGCCCGAGGCGTCGTGCGGAGGCCCGCACCACGTCGAGCATCTGGACGAAGGAACCCTTGGCGATGCCTCGCAGTGGTATGAAGGTCCGCGCCAGCTGCAGCAGCAGGTGGCCGAGCGGCCGGTGCAGCGGGGAGAGTGCGGCGAGGAACTGCCGCTCGAGCTCCACTCGCCTGGCCGACCGGAGAGCCTCGGCGCGGGCGGGCTCTGCCTCGTCGCTGCGAGCCGCATAGCTGGTGATGAGATCGCGAGCGGGCCTGGGGTCTTCACGCCAACTGCGAGAAGACAATTCACCTTCCTGCCAGGCGTGGAAGCCGTGGCGATCGATGAAGGTGTCGAAGTCGAGTCTGCCGCGCGATACTGCCCACATGTCGTCGACTGCGGCGGTCTCGTCGTGCCCGCCGTATCCCGCCATCAACTCGGCGCCGGACACCCCGACGGAATCGGCCATGCGCAGCAGGCGATCCACGATCGGCTGACACACCGCCATGGTCAGCAGGGTCTGCGTCGAAAGGCACTGGCGGTGCAATGCGATCGACTGATCGAGAAGGTCGCGGGTGCGGGCCTCGTCGGCGTTTGGCAGTTCTGCCAGGGTGCGGGCGCGGAACTCCTCGGCAGTACGGCGGTCGTCCAGGACCATCGAGCGCACCCGCAGCATCGGTTGGCCGGCTTTGAATGCGACACGTGGGTAGTGGCGAAATTGCCGGCGCGGTGCGTACCCAGCGGGCCGGGCGGAGAAGATCTGTTGAGCCATCGCGACGGGATCGGTTCCCGGCACCCGTTCGGACCACTCACACACCAGACTCACGCTGAGCGAGGCCCGACCGTAGAAGATTCCGAGCAGCCAGTCCTCTTGGTGCTGAGGAAGTTTCGTTTCATCGTCGGACAACGCTCCGATGGCCCCGAACGCCGACCGCATCGCCAGCTCGCCGGCAACCGACCACACCGACCAGCCCAGAGGAGTTGGCACGCCCGGTACCGATTCTCCGACGTTGGTCGTCGTCCAGGTCGTGTCAGGGCGGGTGGTTCCATGTAGGCCGGATCCAGAGTCGCTGCCCGCCGGGCGATTTGCCCATACCGTCTCGGGGCGAGCCTGCAGCAGCCTGACAGTGCGGGCGCCCTGTGGGTCAGCGTCGACCGCCCATTCCAAATCTTGCGGAACCCCCTGCGCGTCCTCCATCTGGATGGCTACACGGGCCAGCTCCACGGCCTCGGCATCGCTGATCGACGGCGCTGCGCCTTCTACCTCGGACAGTGGGACGAGCTCAACTTCTCCTCGCGTTCCGGTGTACCTATACGCGCTGCGCTGCAACTGATCTGAGCGACGGCTGACGGTCAGCGACTTCTTGTCGACCCAGATGCTGTCCGATTCGACGTCGCCCTTCACGACGCCTTCACCGAGGCCGTGCGCAGCGGAGATGAACACCGTGCGCCGGTCGCCGGACAGCGGATCGAGGGTCATCATGACCCCGGCGGCTTCGGCTTCGACGAGTTTCTGCACAACGACTGCCATCGCAAGGCCGGCGCTGCCGATGCCGATCCGCCGTCGGTAGGCGATGGCTTGGGGCGTGAAAAGGCTGCTCCAACAACGCTGTACATGGGCGAGCACGGCCTCGACACCTCGAACGCCGAGATAGGTGTCCTGCTGGCCGGCGAAAGAAGCGTCGGCCAAATCCTCCGCGGTGGCGCTCGACCTGACAGCGACCACCGCCTGGCCCGATGGATCGAGCGCGAGGTAGGCCGCGGTGATCGCGCTGCGGACGTCGCCGGGCATGTCGGCTGATTCGACCAGCGCGCGCAGCGTCGTGGACGCCTCGGTGTCCGACCCGCCGGCGGCACCCAGTGCGGCGTCCAGGTCGCGTTCGATCGTGGCGATACCCGCCCGGTACGCGTCGGTGGTCACCGCGAAACCGTCAGGGACGGGCAAGCTCTGGCGTAGCAGGGCACCCAGTCCGATGGCCTTTCCGCCTACCCGTTCGCCCATTTCGAGACCGCATTCCACGAGTGGAAGTACGTGTCGTGACATCCGCATCTCCTAGCGCTGACTCGCGATGTTGCCTTTGATGGTGCCACATCCCCGTACGCATGTACATAGTACGTACGGCCGTACGGGGATATGCTGTTCCCGACTGCCGGACAGAACACGGAGGCGAAGGTGAGCGAAGCGCGCACGAGGGTGTCACGGCGTCGTGTGCAGCGGATCATCACGGCTGACGAAATCTTGGACGCCGCAGCCGGACTCGTCGATGCCGAAGGTCTGGCAGCCCTGAGCATGCGACGTATCGCCGATGCCACTGGCGTGGCCCCGATGACGATCTATGGGTTCTTCGAGAACAAGGACGAGCTGGTCGCGCGATTGCGGGTCCATGTACTGCAGGAGCTGCCCGCGCCGCTCGATCCCGACCGGCCGTGGAAAGACCGGATCGTGCACGAGTTGTCGTCGGTGCGGGCGGCGCTGCAGCGTCATCACGGACTGTTGGAACTGCTGTCCGACGGTGCTGATGCCGTTCCGATGCTCGATGGGCTGCGGGAACGCCTGGTCGCGATCTTGCGGTCAGCGGGGCTCGATGACCACACGATCGTGGACGGGCTGGGTAGTTTGGTGGCCCTGACGCTCGGTTTCGCTGTCGGGGAACGGGCGCGGCAATCGGTGTCCGGTGGCAATGCCTATGAACGGCTGCGGAATCTGCCCAGTGATGCGTTTCCGAACCTGAGCACTTTGGCAGTCGAGTATCCATTGCATTGGTCGGACAAGGCATACGACTACGGCGTGGCCGCGGTGCTGGCTGCCATGGGGGATTCGGTCGACCGCGGTTCGGTGTAGGCACGGCCGTCCCAGGGCGGTACCTGGCGGAGCAGCCACACGTTCGCCAGCGACCAGGTCACTGCCATGGCCGTGAAGACGACGAACGGCACGGACCGGAAGAACGGGTCGACGTGCCAGAGCGCGCCCTGAAACCCGAGCACGATGGCGGCGACGCAGGGGTCCTGAAGTATCGACTGGCCCCCGCGATTTCCACGGCGCAGGAAGATCGCGGTACTGAACGGGACCGCCCAGAAGGCGGTGATGGGAAACGAGATCAGATACAGCGGGTCGTCCATCGACTGTTTGACCAGCCACCACAACACAGCGATTCCGGCGACGATCCCGCACACGCCCACGCTGAACGCCGTTTTGGTCAGATTTGGCGCCAGTTCACGCCACCCGTACCGGACCACCATCGAGACCAGGATGAATTCGATGACTGAGGTGGCGATCAGCAGGACCCACCAGGTCTTCACCCACCAGTGGTCGTAGACGTGGAACCAGGTGTCGTATTGGAGGACGAAGCCGAGGTCGTGAACGGCAAACCAGCCGACGGCCGGCAGTGCTGCCGAGAATGCCTTGTCGCGCCGTACCAATCGGAATGACTCGATGAGGTAGGTGAACGTTGCGATCGCCGTGATGGAGAAGAAGCTCAGGATCACGACGAGGTTGTGGTCGATGGCCGCGAGGGCGTCCGCGGGATCGTAGGTCACAGGAACTCCAGCTCTCGGGTGTCGGTTGGTGCGCTTTCACCGGCCGCCCGACAACCATATTATGAGATGGCACGGGTCACAATATGCGGATTTCGTCAAGCTGGGCGGCCTGGTAGGCCCCTGTCGGGGGCGCATGGCCATCTGGGAGTCGGGAACCGGCCAACTGGGGGTTGACCCGGCGTAGGCCCGCTAGCTAATATTGGACACCACGGTCTCATAAATAGATCGGGTGTAACGGGACAACTGGACCGGATGTACGTGGACCTGTGTCACTGCACGTCAATGCCGTTGACGGTGCGCGTCGCAACAATATCTGGAACGTCGGCTGTTGTCGGTCGGGACGTTCCGGCTCTTCAGTAGGAGTGAAGGGAGTCGTACCGATGAGGATCGGACTACTACCACCAATGGAGACGGTCGGCGCGCCCTCGGTGGGTTCCGCTGGGGCTCTCGAGTCGCGGCCTCGGACTGCCGCGGTCACACGTTTGCGGCATCCGCTCACGGAGACGGATGCGGTGCAACCCGTGAATTACGGCGGCGGCTATGTGGACTTTGATCACCAGTGACGGGCGCCGTCTGATAGGCATCGGCTCGGAGGAGATCGCTCGCCGCGCCGTACACACACTGGGTGCGACTCAATGGCGTGGACCGTTCTTGTGGGACGTTGTCGGTAACGATGGGCGCCGATTCACTGCCGAGATCAGGCACCGAGCTGACGGGAACGGATCGCAGTGATACACGTACAGGAAACCAATCTTGCCTGGGCGCTCATCGATGTGGCGAAGCCGGAATTGGACGTCCGTGAGCGCAACCATGTGTTCATCTGCGTCGGGGCCGGCGACGCCTTCACGGCGATTCGGATACTGGTGAAACTGATTGCGG
>Ga0207671_10005156_pt1 | contig 12161 bp, 9 predicted proteins | sample KBSC24metaG_FD_184352 | JGI IMG/M metagenome (GOLD analysis project Ga0207671, IMG submission 184352) | Corn rhizosphere microbial communities from Kellogg Biological Station, Michigan, USA - KBS C2-4 metaG (SPAdes) (version 2) | ecosystem: Host-associated > Plants > Roots > Rhizosphere > Soil... | reverse complement strand
TTACCATGAATGAGCTTATCTGGAACAAAGTGGGTAAGCCCCGTCACATATTCAACATTCCCGGTACGCCTGCCAAGGCTGCACCGGTGCTCGATTAAATGCCCAGGAATTGGTCTTCTCAAAAAAATAGCCCAATTCCTGCAAAACAGACCTTCGGCGGAGCTGCTTCGTCACGCTCCTTCTCGTTCAGAACCTACGGTTCTGGACGAGCCGCCTCCTGCGGCTTCTGGCCCTCATGATTTACTAAATTAATTAAAACAACTGGCAATGAAAATCGCGATTACCGGCACACGGGGTGTGCCTAACTACTACGGTGGATTCGAACAGTTTGCGGAACACCTGTCCGAGTTTCTCGTAAAAGACGGTCACGACGTGACTGTCTACAACTCCCACACCCATCCATACCAGGCTGCGGAATGGAAAGGCGTGAAGATCCGGCATTGTCACGATCCGGAAAATAAGCTTGGCACCATCGGCCAGTTTTTTTATGATCTCAACTGCATCCTGGATTGCCGGAGAAGGCATTATGACATCATCCTGCAATTGGGCTACACCAGTAACTCCATATGGGGTTTCCTGCTGCCAAGGAAGTCCGTCATCATCACCAATATGGACGGTATGGAATGGAAGCGGTCAAAGTACAGTCCGCGTGTTCAGAAGTTCCTTCGCTGGGCGGAGAAAAGAGCCGTGAAGACCAGCGACTTCCTTATTTCCGACTCCATCGGCATACAGGACTATCTTCTCCAGAAATACGGTGTTCGTTCCCAGTACATTCCTTATGGCGCCAGTCTTTTTGAGGAACCCGAGATCGAAGTGCTTGCTCCATACGGACTGGAGAAATATACCTATGATATGCTGATCGCCCGGCTGGAGCCCGAAAACAATATCGAGACCATACTGGAAGGAGTGACGACAGCAAATTGTGAACGGACCTTCCTCGTCATAGGCAATCACAATACGGCCTATGGCGCCTATCTCAAAGAGAAGTTTGGACGTTTTAACAAGGTCCGCTTCGTCGGAGGTATCTATGACATGCGTATCCTCAACAACCTCCGCTATTTCTCCAACATCTATTTCCATGGCCATTCCGTGGGGGGCACCAACCCTTCCCTGCTGGAAGCTATGTCCTCCAATTCCTATATCTGCGCCAACAAGAATATTTTTAACTTTTCCATATTGGGTAATGACGCTGCCTATTTTACCAATTCCGCAGAAGTCAGGCAAATGGTAGAGTCCATGGAAAAGAACAGCGAGGAGGCGCGCTTTTCAATATTCAACAATCACCGAAAGATACGGACGACCTATTCCTGGGACGATATAAATGGCCAGTACATACGATGCATGATCGACGCCTACAAGGAAAAGAATTTCTCACAAAAAGGCCTCGATGTCTTCCCTCCGGGAACTTCTTTTGGCCGGCTGAAGAAAGATGTCCAAAGTCCCGAAGAACGTGTACGTCAGCTGGAAGAGGAGAACGCCCGGCTAAAGACCATGTATGCAGACCTCAGCCTTATCCATAATACGTTTAAAGAGGCCGTTACAAAAAGCATGTCATGATCTTAAGATCAATACTTACTAACTGCTATATGAAATTTTGCTTTACATTCCTATTGGGGCTTATCGTTACAGGGGGTATGGCACAGACGGGCACACTAAATGGCAGTATCGAGGTCCAGGGGATCGGGGCTACTGCCCACAATACCCCTTTCTGGTTCCGCAGCAACCAGTTTGGCAGCGTACCGTTGCCAGGGACATCCGCCTCCGTCATTGGCGCTATTCATATAGATTATGACACTATGCGTTCCCGTCTCATAGATTGGGGCGCATCACTCGAGGTAAGAGGCGATATGGGCGAAAAGGCCAGGGCCACCCTGATCGAGGGCTATGTGAAATTGAGGATCGGTGTCTTCGAGCTAAAGGCGGGACGAGTAAAAGAGATGATGGGACTGGTGGATACCGCCTTGTCTTCCGGAGCACTTGCCATTTCCGGCAACGCCCTCGGCATCCCGAAAGTAGAACTGTCCATTCCCAACTATTACCAACTGCCCTGGTTTGGGGATCTGTTCGCATTTAAAGGGAATTTCTCACAGGGATGGATAGGGGAGTTCCCCAACCAATACGGACATCTCACCAGCCATGCCAATACCTATTTCCATCAATCCTCCCTGTACGTTCGGATGGGGCGGCCGGAATGGGCGCTAAAGCTCTATGGCGGATTCAACCACCAGGTGATGTGGGGGGATGAGCGCGAGGTTTTCGGCCCGGGATACAACCAGCCCGGTTGGAAGACCTTTTTGTATGCCGTTGTCGGGAAGACCTGGCATAATTCCAAAGTAGGCAATCACCTGGGCACCATCGACATGGGTTTCGATTATGATTGGGAGGACCTGCGTCTGTCCGCCTATCACCAGTTCATATACGACGAGGGAGGGCTGTATCATCTGGCAAACATCAGCGACGGCCTCAGCGGTATTTCCCTGACCAATAAGTACGACGAGCAGCGGGTATTCCATTGGAGCAAAGTCCTTATCGAATTCCTCTATACAAAGAACCAGGGTGGATATCCCTCCTCCAGATACTCCCCGTCGGGAGATGAGAACTATTATAACAACTATGAATATGCGCAGGGATGGTCCTATAAGGGCCTTGGCCTTGGTACTCCCTTTATAAGCACCCGTACTTCCACCCGTCCTGGATTACCCGATGACTCATCCGACTATTTTAATAACAACCGTGTAGTAGCTTTTCACCTGGGATTACAGGGCGCTGTTGATAAATGGTATTTTACGGCGAAGCTTTCCTATTCCATGAACTACGGCACATTCGGTACCAGCATTTATGGGCATAGCACCGGACGCCTGTATGTTCCTCCCAAATACGGTATCTGGCAGGAAGTATCTCAGCTCTCGTCTTTCCTGGAGGTCAAAAAAGAACTGGGAGGGGGATATACCGTAGGCTGTGTCGGGGCCCTGGACCAGGGCAAGCTGCTGAACAACTCCGGTGGCGTCATACTCAAAATTTCAAAGACTTTTTATTAAGGTAACCAAAAATCATCATTACCATGAACAGCCGTTATAGTAACCTATTCAGGTTCTTTTTCGTCTGCGTAGACCTGCTCGCACTCAACGTAGTCTACTTTTTGTTGGTACTTAGCACCAATAAGATACAATTAGGCGCCGAACACCGGTATATGATCTTATTCATCGTGGCCAATATGGTCTGGCTGCTGACGTCCTATTCCACGGCCCTCTATGTAGACAATGCCAGTCTGGATCTCGACAGGTTTGCCCGGCGTACCGTAAAGACCATGATACTTTTTGTCGCCTTCATGATCTTCTTTATTTTTCTCTTCCACTATTCCTATTCCCGCGTATTTGTACTGCTGAGCTTTTTTGCTTTTTGCACCGTCCTGCTGCTCACCAGGGGCCTGCTGATGGCTTCGTCCTTTTACAGACAGAAAAATAGCAAGACGGGTAAAAAAGTGGTCATCGTGGGCTATAACAATGTGGCGAAAAAACTGGCCTATAGCTTTTCGGGACGGGATCACCGCATGTCCGTGGAGGGGTTTTTTGAAGATCCCCGTCATATCCACGAGCTGTCCGACCTCCCCATCATCGGCAACATCGATGAGTGTATCAACTACGCCATCAACAATCGTATCAGCGAAATTTATTCTACCATCTCCCCGGAGACCAATACATCCATTTACGATATGGCCCAGACGGCGGAGAAATCCCTTATCCGGTTCAAATTTGTACCTGACTTTAAATTCTATGTCAACCGGGATACCCATCTCGAGTACCTTGACGAGCTTCCTATCCTTTCCTTGCGGCCCGAGCCCCTGGAAGATATGAGCAACAGCATCAAAAAGAGGGTCTTTGACATCGTCTTCAGTCTCGTCGTCATTGTCTTTGTCCTCTCCTGGCTGACGCCTATACTGGCAATATTGATCAAGCTCAGCTCGAGAGGGCCCGTCTTCTTCGTTCAATGGCGTTCGGGCAAAGACAATAAGCCTTTCCGTTGTATAAAATTCCGCAGCCTGGCTGTGAATGATGACGCCAATGTCCGGCAGGTCACCAAGGGCGATGCCCGTATCACGCCGTTGGGAAAATTCCTTCGTAAATCCAATCTGGATGAGCTGCCTCAGTTCCTGAATGTGCTGGCAGGCTCCATGTCCGTCGTAGGTCCGCGTCCCCATATGCTGCGCCATACCGAGATGTATTCAAAGATCCTGGGCCAGTATATGATCCGTCATTTTGTAAAGCCGGGCGTGACGGGTTGGGCGCAGGTCAACGGCTTCCGTGGCGAGATCAAGCGGGAAGACCAGCTGCGTAAAAGGATCGAGCACGATATCTGGTATCTTGAACACTGGAGCTCATGGCTGGACATCCGTATTATCCTCCTTACACTTTATGTAACATTCAAAGGAGATAAGAATGCTTTTTGATCCAGTGCCTGCGGACCCGCGGACAATAGGGGCAAGATCCCGTCTCCTGAACTTGCGGACAGTGCTCAGCAAGGACAGTACAGCCGTGCTCTCCCTGACAGCCGTATGGTTGTTCGTCGAGCTGCTGATATATCCTGCGGGTGAATTCCCCCTGAATGACGACTGGTCCTATACACGCAGCCTGCAGCAGTGGTACGAGATGCATCATTACAACCTCCTTGGCTGGACCTCCATGCCGCTGGCGGGCCATCTTGCCTGGGGTATGCTATTTTGTAAATTATTTGGGTTTTCCTTCACCGTATTGAGATATTCCACGCTGGTGCTGGGATGCATTGGGGGTGTCGGCGCCTATTTCCTTTCCAGGGAATTCTCCGAGAACAAAGCGGCCTGCTTTTTTACAGCCTTGCTTCTGCTGCTCAACCCCATTTATCTCAACCTGTCCAATACTTTCATGACGGATGTTCCATTTACCTCTTTTCTCATCCTCTCGATATTATTCTTTGTTAAGGGACTTCGCCAGGACAGGCTTGCATATATTATCCAGGGCATTTTCTTCATCCTGATCGCAACGATGATCCGGCAGCTGGGTCTGCTGGCAGCAGGAGCCTTCTCATTGGCGCTGCTGATAAAGGGCGGGTTTACAAAAAGAGCAGTGCTTATCTCCGCCCTTGCCACAGGACTTCCTCTGTGTGCCTACCTGCTGTACAATCACTGGCTAGGGACACAGCATATATATCCCATCCGATATGATGAAGGTTTCCACCGGATACAGCAGAATCTCTTTGGGGGGGATCATTCCACGTTCAAATACCTGCTCAGACAGGCATTGAATATCTTTGTCTATGCAGGCTTTTTTATCTTTCCTCTTATCTTCCGGGCCAACTGGGCAGCAATCTGGAGAAGCCGGAGATCTGCCGCCTTCCTGATCTGTATTGTTGTAATGACAGGCATCGGCATCTACTGCCTCGTCCATCGTAACAACATTCCCCTGATGGGCAATATCATGAACCCTTATGGCATAGGGCCTGTGGATATGCGCGATGTCACCGTCCTTCGTATGGATCATATACAACCGCTGCCAGCCATCGTATGGCAGATGCTGTGCCTGGTGGGGATCATCGGCGGCGGCGTCCTCCTTTGGGCAATGATCAAAAGTATTCGCAACGTACAAAAGAATGACCGGTCTTCACGGTGGTTCCTGCTCTGTTTCGCCATTGCATATTGTCTTGTCATGCTGGTAGGAGGTACCTATGATCGTTACCTTATCCCTCTCATTCCCGTCCTGTCTGTCCTGTTGCTGACAGGTCTGCCGGAGCAGGATAACCCGGCTCCTGCGATGGGCAAACAGCTGGGCCGTTATGCCGCCGTCTTCTTTTTCCTGGTGGGAGCGTGGTTCTCCGTAGCCGGCACGACCAACTACCTGTCCTGGAACAGAGCAAGATGGAATGCCCTCCGCTATCTCACCCATGAGGCAGGTATACCGCCCACACATATAGACGGGGGATTTGAGTTCAATGGCTACTATAATTACAACGACGATGACATCACCACCCTGAAAGAAAAAGCAGACCCCGCTAAAAAAAGCTGGTGGTGGGTACAGGACGATGCATATATGGTCACATTCGGACCCGTCAAAGGATATACGGTGCTAAAGACCTTTCCTTGTTACCATACTTTCTTTCCCTTCTCATCTTCTTCAGAAAACATCTTTGTCCTGAAGCGAATGCCCTGATCCTCCGGGTATTTTTCCCTTTATTATTCATTATTCCCTTTTTGGGAAACTTTCCACTTCCCAAGTATCTGATTCATAGACAGATACAAATTGGCATATTCATAGCACTAAGGGTAATACCTTAAAATATCCAAGCTATGAATTCCAGTGTCTACCGTTACCTCTGTTTGTTCTCCCTTTTGCTGGCGCAATTTGTTTATCCCCCACAAAGCAAGGCTCAATCTTCCGCAAGCGTTCCGCTGGTCACTACGACCCCCTGGCAAAAACAAGAAGATTATATGGAATCCCGTCTGCCGGGAAAGCTTGCCACTGAAATGAAAAAGATAGTCGGCAGTCTTGCTTCCTGGGCGCAGCAATCCGCGGTAGACTCAATGGGATGCACACCTGCCTGGTGCGGCGCTTATTATTCCAACAAGGCCAATACATTCCCTTTGTTCAAGTATGAGATGCGGGCCGGCTTTTACACAGGTGATATGGGCGCATTGGATGCCGACGCCGGAAAAGAAAGCCGCCTCGTGATCACGGCCAATGACCTGTCCCTTCTTCAGCAGACCTTTACCCTGGATGGGAATGACTATCTGTCACTGCCTTCACTGACACAACAATACGATGGTATAGAATATGGTGAGTGGAAGGGTGACACCGTGGACGCACGTCAGACAAAGGCCTTTCTTCTTAGTTATGCCGGACGCCTTCCTTTTACGATACTCAGCCGCAAACAATATCTCGAAGAGGCGAAGAAAGAGATAGCCGCTGACAAGCTCAGGCTGAAGGAAGACCTGCAGCAGCGCATCCCTGTAAAGACGGCGGAGCAGGAAGAAGCTGCCCGGAAAAGAGAGATTGAATCCATCGAAAGTATGTACAGCGGCGCTACGCGGGACAGCCGGGTGCGCAGCTATCTTGCTTCCTATAAGCCCGACTCTGTATATTTCAAAGAGGTCTTTGCCAGCCAGTCCGCCGCGCTGGACGCCGACTCGGTACTTTTGGACTCTGTTTTGGTAAAGTCTTCTCCCGACTATTTACAAAAGCCCGCATTTGTATCTGTCCCCGCACATGCGTTCAGGGAGTTTGAGGACGGCAGACCCGGCGGCAGAATGCTGGCAAAATGGGATATGTCTTATTTCGATAAAAACCTCTCTCTGACAAGACCTCAATTCATGGTCGTCAGCTGGCAATATGACCCTGCAGACCCCGTTGCTATCCGCCTGGATAAGCAATTTCAATCGAAGCTGGACTACTGTGACCTGGCTGGACTGCTGGGCAGGTAACGGCTATACGCATTTTATTTATACCGGATCTTGTATCCCAGTATGATCAGCGCAAACGCCAGCGTGATCCCATTGGCAAGATATACAGGCAGATTGCTCGTGAATACGCCATAGATAAGCCACAATAAGGTTCCCGTAGTGAATAAAGCGTACATGGACAGCGAGATGCTTTGCGTATCCTTTGTACGAATGGTCTTGATAGCCTGCGGCAGAAAGGAGAAGGTCGTACAGGCTGCAGCCAGCAGACCGACAAGGGTGATAAAGCTCATAGCTCCACTAGCACTCCTTCCTTGCTGGCATCCTTTTGGGTATAGGTCACGCCATCGATCTTCAATCCATCCTTATTCAGTAAAGTGATAATGCCGCCTTTGTTGGATAGCTGGGCGCCTTTGCCGGTGAGCTTGATCTTCAGCGTATCGCCGGCTTCAATGGCCTGATTTCCGATGGTGTCCTTGTTCTTTTGTTTGTCAGCGATCTTCCATCCTGAGAGATTGATATTATCCGTGCCGGTGTTGAGCAGGATTACATATTCTTTACCGGGATCTCCACCTTTAGGATTTACCAGGGCGGCTACGATCCGCACAGGCGTGCTATTTTCAGGCTGACCCGGATCTGTCGGAGGGAGGCTGGTCAACGGATCGCCGGTAGTATCGTCCGTATGGAAGGATTCCGACTGGAATGCCGTAAAGACAGCGGCCCACCTGTTGCGGGAAGGCAAATGGAAGATAAGCCCTCCGTCCTGGTAAATTCCATTGTCCTTAAAATAGTTTCCTTTCGGATTGCCCTGGTTCATGTGTATATCGTGAATACCTGTGCTGGGATTTATTTCCGAAAAGTATTGATCGGCTCCTTTGTCATCTACCCAATGCTGCCCAAAGGCATAAACAACGGCATCGTCATCCGAAATGGCCTGCTGTACAAAGAGGTCTAATTTATCGTTCAGATCATTGTCATCACCCGGAAGAATGCCATCCAGCGGTACCATTTGTGAGACCTCGAATAAATTCATCCGGATAAAATCCAGGGCCAGGCCGCCGGGATGGGAGGGAAGGGCCGTAAAGCCATCCCGCAGTTCTGCCTGCAGGATCATATCCGTGATGGCATGGTGAAAATCGTCGTTGGCATAAAAAAGCACCTGGCTGGGCGGCTCGCTGGACTGAGTATTGATGGCGATGCGGTGTGGATCATTGCCGTGATTGACAAGTATCTGATAATGTTCACTTTTTTTTGTAGCAAGGATGCGCTGGGAAGCTTTTCCCTTCAGGACGCCGTAATCTTTTATAGGCATAGAATAATAGTTATGCCCACAAGGTATCGCATCTCCCCGGCAAAAAAAACCGTGAAAATACCCAAATTTCCACCTGGCATGTTATCATTCTATGACCAGCTGCTCTTGTATTAGCTTGCGAAAGACGGCATAGGACGTCTCGTGGATATCCTCGCAGGTATCCAGCAGCAGTATATAAAATATTTTTCCCTGGAATCTTGTCCGCTGTGCGGCGGGCATGTAATAATTCACTTTTCCTGCCTGTCCGGCCGGTGTTTTTTGTGGATATTCCAGCAGCAGCCCTGGATAGGCCGGCGCATCCCGCTCGATGCCGATGACATGAAAATGTCCGCCCCCCCAGTCAGGATATGTTTTTTCGCTACGGATGGAATAAGAGAGCGTATTCTTCCAGGGGGTGGGCAAGGGGTCGGCGGTTCGCCTGCCTCCTTCAAATTTAAATTGGGACATATAGGCATCCAGCGTCTCGTCAGGGGCTGCGACCTTCATAAGCAGTGCGATGGTAAAGCCTATCTTCTTTCCCTTATTGCTTGTCGCCATTGACGGCTTTAGTATTACGGCAGTCTGGTGTTTACTGTATTCCATGACCTGCAGCCCCCAACTGGAGTCTATCCTGAGCTTTAGCCCCAGGGCCCGGCTGAACAGATCAAGCTTCCGTCCTGTGAAATCTCCCGTCCATAGATCCTCCTTTTGATAGCTGCTGTCCACATCGATGGATTTCCAGCGCAGCTGCAAAAGCTTTTCCAACTGGCTGATATAATCCGAGCCTCCGGAGATCTTTTTCGCGGTGTCCAATGCCATCCTGCAATGGGAGATCATATTGGACAGCAGCATGGCATAAGCATATTCGGCCCAGAAATCCGCCGGTGCCCCGGGCTGCAGCAGTTCCTGTGCTCGTTGAAAAAAGAACACTGACTTATCCTGTACATCAGCATAGGTATAATGATTTGCCAGGAACCAATAGCCACGGTAATCCTTTTTATCCAGCTGTATGGCTTTTTGATAAAAGGACTCCGCCTTTTCGTAATATTCCTCCACACTCAAATTGTATAGAAAGCGGGCGATCTCGCCCACTAACAGGTCTGTCTCCACGTTGTCTGTCTTTGCCTGTACCTGGGCAAACAACTTGTAACACCGGGTCAGTTCCTGTATCAGTGAATCCTTCTTCACCGTGTATGTCCAGTCAGGGGACCAATGATCGTAGTATTGGACGTTATCGGATAGGAAATTGATCTCTTTGTTGTATTGTCCTGTTGGATTCACCTTCTCAAGATGAATATACCGCAGATCGGCATAGCCTCGGAAACAGACGGAGAGGAGCAGGAAGGTAAGGGCCTTTTTCATACATGGGGGTTTCCCACAAGATAAACATTTGGATCATGAATTTCCATCCATCTGTCCGGATGCGCAATCGACTCCCAGCCAAACTGTCTATACAGCTCATGGGCATCCCTTGTCAGTAGTATCCATCTTCTTAATCCCTCCAGGTCCGGATGGGCCATTACCTGCTCCATCATCCACTTTGATAATCCTTTCCTACGATGTTCCGGAATGATAAACACGTCTCCCAGGTAGCATATGGTAGCAAAATCTGATATGATCCTGGCGTATCCTACCTGACTGCCGTGATGGAATACTCCAAAATTCAGGGAATGATCGAAAGCGCGCTGTACTGTCGCGAGGGGAATATTCTTGCTCCAATAAGCTTCTGTAGACAGGAAATGATGAATGAACGTGATATCCATTTTGGCCTTATCCGTGGTGATGAGATAATCACCCTTTGTTGCTGTTATGATCTGCATGCTTGCAAGTTCGTTCATTTGGGGGACAATGACTGTTCGTTTCTGATACATTGCCACGGGTTGCAGGATTGGTAAGTTGTTTGTAGTCATTTGATTATGTCTTTGGAATGAAATTTATTGCCTTTCATGTAAATACTGCCCCATGTTCAGGAATTATTTTCTAACTGCTATACGGCATCTTCGGAAGAATAAAGGATATTCCTTTATCAACATCTTTGGTCTGGCGGTGGGTATGGCTGTAGCCCTGCTCATCGGACTCTGGGTCTGGCATGAAAAGAGCTATGACGCCTTCAATGTTAATAAGGAATGTATTGGCAGGGTGATGAAAAAGACCGAGTTCAATGGGGAGAAACATATCGCGCCGGGCGTGATGCTGCCTTTATACGATGAGCTGAAGACAAACTATCCCGAGGTAAAATATATCACCCGTCTGGACTGGGGTGAGGGTCATAGCCTGCTGGTCGGCGACAAAAAGATCCTGAAGCATGGACACTTCGCAGACCCTGATATCCTAAGGATATTCTCCTTTCCCCTGGTAAAAGGCAATGTGGACAATGCCCTGAAGGATACCTATTCCATCGTGATCACCGAATCGCTTGCCAAAGCCTTGTTTGGGGATGCCGATCCCATGGGAAGGATGGTGAAGATGGACAATCATTCTAACCTGGTCGTCACCGGCATATTAAAGGACATACCGGAAAACTCAACCGTCAATTTTGACTTTCTTGTTCCTTACGAGCTCGATATCGCTACCAGTGACTTTGTAAGAGGCGCCAAAGGAGAATGGGATAATAATTTCCTGCAGAACATTGTCCAGCTGAAAGAGGGCGTCTCCATAGGTTCCTTCTCCAATAAGATAGCGGACATTGCACAAAAAAAGACCAAAAATAAAAAAGAAGCAGCGCTCTTCCTTCACCCTATGGAGAAATGGTATCTGTATAGCAATTTCGATGGCTGGACCAATACAGGCGGCCCTATCGATTATGTCCATATGTTCACATTCGTAGGGCTGTTGGTGCTCTTCATTGCCTGTATCAATTTTATGAACCTGAGCACGGCCCGCTCGGAAAAAAGGTCCAGGGAAGTGGGCATACGAAAAGCAATTGGCTCGCAGCGCAGCCAGCTCATCGCACAATTCCTTGGAGAAGCTATGCTCACCGTCTTTATTGCCTTTCTGTTGTCGCTGCTAATCGTGAAATTATCGTTGCCCTTATTGAAGAGCGTCGGCTTTCAATACATTACGCTCAATCTTGCCAATCTTCCTCTGCTGGGCATCGCCCTGGCTGGGTGCATCCTCACCGGACTGCTGGCGGGCAGCTATCCAGCCCTGTATCTTTCAGCCTTCAAACCTGTCAAGGTGCTAAAGGGCGCCCTCACGCCAGGCAAAGGCGCCAGTCTGCCACGAAAGATACTAGTGGTGACGCAATTCAGCTTTTCCATTGCGCTGATCATTGGCGTGATCATCGTATTTCAGCAGATACAACATGCCAGGAACAGACCCCTGGGATACAATCCAAATAACCTGATAACACTGAATCTTTCTTCCAATCTGAAGCAGAATTTTCTTCCTCTGAAAAGGGACATCCTGGCTACAGGCTACGCGGCAGCCGTCAGCCGGAGTTCCAGC
>Ga0207671_10005154_pt1 | contig 12165 bp, 9 predicted proteins | sample KBSC24metaG_FD_184352 | JGI IMG/M metagenome (GOLD analysis project Ga0207671, IMG submission 184352) | Corn rhizosphere microbial communities from Kellogg Biological Station, Michigan, USA - KBS C2-4 metaG (SPAdes) (version 2) | ecosystem: Host-associated > Plants > Roots > Rhizosphere > Soil... | reverse complement strand
GCCCGCGCACTGGGATCCGATAGGGTCGAGGTCGTGCGCGGCCTGCCGCTCGCGCCCGGCTGGACCGGCAAATTATGGGCGGTCTCGCAAGGCATCGAGCGCGCCGGCAGCGGGCCGATCTGGCTGTGGCTCACCGACGCCGACATCGACCATGCGCCTGACACGTTGCGCACGCTCGTCGCGCGCGGGGAGGCACAAGCACTGACCTTGGTCAGCATGATGGCCCGGCTGCGCTGCGACAGTTTCGCCGAGCGGATGCTGATCCCCGCCTTCGTCTTCTTCTTCCAGATGCTCTACCCCTTCGGCCTGGTGAATGGCCCCGCAGGCCTGGGTGGCGCGGCCGGCGGGTGCATGCTGGTGCGGCGCGAATCGCTCGAGGCGGCGGGCGGCATCGCCGCGATTCGCGATGCACTGATCGACGATTGCACGCTGGGCGCGCTGCTCAAGCGACAGGGGCGCATCTGGCTCGGCCTCACCGACCGCTCGCGGAGCATCCGGCCGTATCACGGCTTCGGCGCGGTGGCGGCGATGATCTCGCGTTCGGCCTATGCGCAGCTTCGGTATTCGCCGTTGCTGCTCGCGGGCACGTTGTTGGGTCTGGCGCTCGTCTATGCCGCGCCGCCGTTGCTCGCGCTGTTCGGTCACGGCGCTGCGCGGGTCGCGGGCATCGCCGCCTGGGCGCTGATGGCGATCGCGTTTCAGCCGATGCTCGCTTTTTATCGCCGCTCGCCGCTTTGGGGGGTGGCGTTGCCGTTGATCGCGGCTTTCTACGCCGGCTGCACCTTGCTATCGGCCTGGCAACACATGCGCGGTCGTGGCGGCATGTGGAAAGGTCGGGCGCAGGCAGCGGCGGGGCGATGACAGACGTAACCGACCTTGCTTCGGGCAAGAATCACACCGACGAGAATTTTCCGGTGGCGAGCTTCCTGCTCCGCCCCGAACATCGCGCGCCGGTCATGGCCTATTATCGCTTCGCCCGCGCCGCGGACGACATTTCCGACAATGCGGACGCCTCGCCGGAGACCAAACTCGAATTGCTCGCGCAGATGCGCGGCGGGCTGGACGGAAAAGGCGCGCCCGAGGCGATGTCGCTGGCCGAAGTGATGACGGCACAGCGAATCGACCCGGTCCATGCCCATGACCTGCTCGACGCGTTCGTCCGCGACGTGACGGTCACTCGTTACCGCGACTGGGACGAGCTGATCGGCTATTGCCGGCTCTCGGCGATGCCGGTCGGGCGCTACGTCCTCGACGTGCACGGCGAAAGCCGCGCGACCTGGCCCGCCAACGACGCGCTGTGTGCGGCACTGCAGGTGATCAACCACCTCCAGGACTGCGCGAAGGATTATCGCGAGCTCGACCGGGTCTACATCCCACTCGATACCGGGCTGCAGGTCGAGGATCTCGGCGGCGCGTGTGCCACGCCGGCGTTGCGGGCAATCCTCACCGATCTCGTCGGACGCACGCGGCAGCTGCTCGACGCGTCCGCTGGGTTCGCCGGGCTGATCCGCGACCGGCGGCTGGCGGCGGAAGTCGCGGCAATCCACCGGCTGGCGACGAGCCTTTGCGATCGTCTGGATCAGCGGGATCCGCTGAGCGAGCCGGTTCATCATGGCAAGGTCGAGGCCGGCTGGCTGGCGCTGGGCGCGGCCCTCCCAGTGCTGTTCCGGCGCGCGGCATGAGCGCCGACACCGCCTCCGCGCCGGCGACGCAGGCGTCGGGCAGTTCCTTCTATGCGGGCATGCGCGTGCTGCCCAAGGCCGAGCGTGAGGCGATGTATGCGATTTACGGCTTCTGCCGCGCGGTCGACGACATCGCCGACGATCAGGGCGGCGCGCGGGAAGATCGTGCGGTGGCGCTCGATGGCTGGCGGCGCGACCTCGACTCGCTTTATGCCGGAAACGATCCAGGGCAGGCTGCATTGGTCGCCGACGCGGTATGCCGTTTCGACCTCGATCGCGCCGATTTCGAAGCCGTGATCGACGGCATGGCGATGGACGTGGCGCGCGATATCCGTTGGCCGGCAATGGCGGAGCTCGACCTCTATTGCGATCGGGTTGCCTCGGCGGTCGGCCGGCTGTCGGTGCGCGTGTTCGGCATGCCGCGCGAGCCCGGCCTCGAGCTCGCGCACCATCTCGGTCGCGCGCTCCAGCTCACCAATATCCTGCGCGACATCGATGAGGATGCCGAGATCGGCCGCGTCTATCTCCCCGCGGAAGCGCTGATCGATGTCGGGATCGCGTTGACCACCCCCGACCAGGTCGCCGCCGATCCGCGCATCGACCAAGCGGTCCGCCCGCTGGTGGCGCGTGCGCACGATCATTATCGCGCCGCCAATGCCATTCTCGCCGCGCGGCCCGCCGGGCATCTGATCGCGCCGCGCCTGATGGAAGCGGTCTATTCGAAGCTGCTCAAGCGCATGGAAGTTACCGGCTGGGCGCCGCCGCGCCAGCGGGTGAAAGTCAGCAAGCCGGCATTGCTGTGGACGGTGGCGCGGCTGCTGGTGACGCGGTGACCTTCGCGCGAGCGACGATAGCGGGGGCCGGTCTCGCCGGGCTGTCGGCGGCGGTGCGGCTGGTCGAAGCGGGACTGACCGTCCGCATCGCCGATTCCGCTGCCCAGGCGGGTGGGCGGTGCCGCTCCTATCACGACCCGCAACTTGGTCTCACGATCGACAATGGCAACCATCTGGTGCTGGCGGGGAACAGGTCGGTAGCGACATTCCGCGCGACCATCGGGGCATCCGTGCCACTTGCCGGGCCCGACCATGCCGATTTCGCCTTCGCCGATCTCGCCAGCGGCGAGCGCTGGACGATCCGGATGAACGACGGGGTGCTACCCTGGTGGGTGGTGTCGAAGCGGCGGCGCGTGCCGGGAACGGGGGTGATGGACTATCTCAGGCTCGCCGGGTTGCTAACCGGCGCTCCTGCGGACGCAGTCGGCGACCGGATCGATGCGACCGGGCCGGTGTGGGACAAGTTGATCGCGCCGGTGCTGCTGGCGGTGCTCAACACGCCGCCCGAGATCGGCTCGGTGCGGCTGACCGCGGCGGTGCTCCGCGAATCGCTGCTGCGTGGCGGCAAGGCGACCTTGCCGCGCATTGCCGAACCGAGCCTTGGGGCGGCGTTCATCGATCCGGCTTTGGCCTGGCTTGCAGCTAGCAACACGCCATTCACGGCGGGCAGGCGGCTTCGCGCGATCGAGGCGGTTGGCGATCGCGCAACGGCGCTGGACTGGGGCGCCGGGCCCGAACCCGTGGCCGATGACGAGGTCGTGATCCTTGCCGTGCCGCCCTGGGTCGCGACCGCATTACTGCCGGAGATTTCGGCGCCCGACGCGTTCCACGCGATCGTCAATGGCCACTTCGCGACGCCGCCGCCGGAAGATGCGCCGGCGATGCTCGGCGTGCTCGGCGGCACCGCGGAATGGCTGTTCGCTTTCCCGGACCGGATCTCGGTCACGGTCAGCGCTGCCGACGCGATCGTCGACCTAGATCGCGAGGATCTGGCACGGCGTTTCTGGGCGGACATCCAGGGCGCCTATCGTTTCACCGCACCGATGCCCGCGTGGCAGATCGTCAAGGAAAAGCGCGCCACTTTCGCCGCGACTCCCGCTCAGGACGCCAAACGACCCCCGGCGCAGACGCGTTGGCGCAATCTGTTCCTGGCTGGCGACTGGACCCGCACCGGTCTCCCCGCGACGATCGAAGGCGCGCTACGGTCGGGAGAGACCGCCGCGCGCTTGGCGATTGGCGTCCGGACGCGCTAACGGATCGGCATGGCTACCAAGCTTCAGTCAGCCGATCCGCTTGCGGCGATCGATCAGGCGGTCGATCGCGCTGCCGCCGCGTTGACCGCAGCGCAGCGCCCCGACGGCCACTGGGTGTTCGAGCTTGAGGCGGACTGCACCATCCCGGCCGAATATGTCCTGTTGCGCCATTATCTCGGCGAACCGGTCGACGAAATGCTGGAAGCGAAGATCGGCCGCTATCTGCGCCGCATCCAGTCGCCGGTGCATGACGGCTGGAGCCTGTTTCATGCCGGCGGCTTCGACGTCAGCGCCAGCGTGAAAGCCTATTACGCGCTCAAGATGATCGGCGACGATCCGCAGGCACCGCACATGGTGCGCGCGCGGACGGCGATCCTGGCGGCGGGCGGCGCGGCGGCGGTGAACGTCTTCACCCGCATCCAACTCGCCTTGTTCGGTGCCGGCCCCTGGTCGACCGTGCCGACCATGCCGCCCGAGCTGATCCTGCTGCCGCGCTGGTTCCCGATCCATCTGTCCAAGATGAGCTATTGGGCGCGCACCGTGGTGGTGCCGCTGCTCGTGTTGTGTGCGCTCAAGCCCGTCGCGCGCAACGCCAAGGGCATCAGGGTCGATGAACTCTATACGGGCGAGGCGGTTCGCGCCGGGACCAAGGCGGCCGATCCCAAATGGCTGTGGACCAAGGGCTTCAACGCGCTCGACCGGTTGCTCAAGTCGGTCGACGGTTTGTGGCCCGCCAGGCTCCGGCGACGCGCGATCCAGGCCTGCGAGGCCTGGGTAGTCGAGCGGCTCAATGGCGAGGATGGGCTCGGCGCGATCTATCCGGCAATGGCCAACAGCGTGATGATGTTCGACCTGCTCGGCTATGCAGAGGACCATCCGGCCCGCGCGATTGCCCGGCAGTCGGTCGAGAACCTTCTCGTGATCAAGGACGACGAGGCTTATTGCCAGCCCTGCGTGTCGCCGGTGTGGGACACGGCGCTTGCGGCGCATGCGATGCTGGAGGCGGGGGGCGAGGCCAATATCGCCAGCGCCGATGCGGCGCTCGACTGGCTCAAGCCGCGCCAGGTCCTCGATGTGGCGGGGGACTGGGCCGAGGAACGTCCCGGCGTGCGCCCGGGCGGCTGGGCCTTCCAATACAATAACGCGCATTATCCCGACCTCGACGATACCGCAGTGGTGGTGATGGCGATGGATCGCGCCGGGACGGCCGATCGGATGCCGATCGACCGCGGGGTCGAATGGACCGTCGGGCTGCAGTCGAAGAATGGCGGCTGGGGCGCGTTCGACGCCGACAATGCGTACGATTATCTCAACAACCTGCCATTTGCCGATCATGGCGCGTTGCTCGACCCGCCGACCGCCGATGTCTCGGCACGCTGCGTGTCGATGCTCGCCCAGCTCGGCGAGCGGCCGGACAGTCCACGCATGGCGGCGGCGATCGACTATCTTCGCCGCGAGCAGGAACCCGAGGGCAGCTGGTTCGGCCGTTGGGGGGTCAATTACATCTACGGCACCTGGTCGGTGCTGTGCGCGCTCAACGCCGCGGGGTTCGATCAAGATGATCCGATGGTGGCGCGCGCTGCCGCGTGGCTCAGGACGATCCAGAATCCCGATGGCGGCTGGGGCGAGGACTGCAACAGCTACGATCTCGATCGCGCCGGTCATGTTCCGGCGCCCTCGACCGCGTCGCAGACCGCCTGGGCGCTGCTGGGGTTGATGGCCACGGGAGAGGTGGACAGCGAGGCAGTGGCGCGCGGGATCGACTGGCTGGCCGCCAATCAGGATGCCGACGGATTGTGGGGTCAGGAATATTATACCGGCGGCGGGTTCCCCCGAGTCTTCTACCTCCGCTATCACGGCTATCCGAAATATTTCCCGCTCTGGGCGATGGCGCGTTACCGCAATCTCAAGCGCTCGAACACCAAGCGCGTCACGGCCGGCATGTGACCTTGATCTTCGCCTGCGGGCTCAAGCGCGAGGCGCGGATTATCGAGCGGGCGGGTGTCGGCTCGACGGTCGTGGTCGGTGGCGGCGTGTCCGACCGGCTCGAACGCGACCTGGAGGCGTGTGTCCGGCAGCGGCCTGGCGTAATCCTGTCGTGCGGCGTGGCCGGAGCGCTCGACCCGTCGCTGCGGCCGGGTGACGTGGTGATCGACGGGGATGACGCGGTTATCGCGTTGCTCCACGCGGCGCTGCCCAGTGCATCGGTCGGCAAGGTGGTTGGCAGCGATACGATCGTCGCGAGGGCAGCAGACAAGCGTGCCTTGATCGGGCGGAGCCGCGCTATGGCGGTCGACATGGAAACGCATGTCGCCGCGCGCGTGGCCGTCAGGACTGGATCGCCGTTCGGCGTGGTCAGGGCGATCGCCGATACCGCGGAAGAAGACCTGCCGCCCGGCGCCCTGGTCGGGATGCGGCCGGACGGCGGCATGGCGCTGGGCGCGGTTCTGGCATCGCTGGCGCGGCACCCCGGTCAGTTGCCGGCGCTGATCCGCACCGGGCGGCAAGCCGATCGCGCCTTCGCCGCCTTGGCCGAGGCGATGACAGCGATCGGCAACGCCAGGATCGATCGTCTCGACTGAACCGTGCTCCTGCGGAAGCAGGAGCCCAGGATCACAAGCGTCGTCCCCGGTTACTCTGGGCTCCTGCTTTCGCAGGAGCACGAGTCACGATGCCATCGAACAGGGGCGGCGAAAGGAGCTCAGGCCGCGCGCTGGACCCGCTTGAAGCCTTCCGGATCCGCCTGCTTGATCTTCTCCAGCTCCAGCTCGACATGCGAGGAATAGACATCCTCGGCGGGCCGCGCGGTCGACAGGTCGACATCGGGCGCCATCGGGCCCTCGGTCTTCACGCCGTTGCGGCCGACCTTGAACATCTTGAGCGGGTGGCGGATCGCGTCGGTCGCGGCAGTGCCTTCGAACCCGCAATGCGTCATGCAGTTCGAGCATTTCTCATACTTGCCGACGCCGTATTTCTCCCAGTCGGTCCCTTCCATCAATTCCTTGAAGGTCGCGACATACCCTTCGCCGAGCAGGTAGCAGGGCTTCTGCCAGCCGAAGATCGTCCGCAGCGGCATCGACCAGGGCGTGCATTCATAAGTCTGGTTGCCGGCGAGGAAATCGAGGAACAGCGGCGAGTTGGTGAAGGTCCAGTCCTTGCCGCCATTGCCGCGGGCGAAGACATCGCGGAAGAACTTCTTGGTGCGCTCGCGGTTGAGGAAATGCTCCTGGTCGGCGGCACGCTCATAGGCATAACCGGGCGAGATCGTGATCTCGACGCCGAGCGATTCCATCTCATCGAAGAAGGTCGCCAGCCGCTCTGCATCGGCGCCGTCGAACACGGTGCAATTGACTTGCACGCGGAAGCCTTTGCTCTTGGCGAGCTTGATCGCCTCGATCGCGATTTCGTAGGTGCCGTCGAGATCGACCGCATGGTCGTGCATCTGCTTGTCGCCGTCGAGATGGATCGACCAGGTGAAGAAGGGCGACGGTTCGTATTCGTCGATCTTCTTCTTGAGCAGCAGCGCGTTGGTGCACAGGATCACCAGCTTCTTCTTGGCGATATAGCCCTTGACGATCCGCGCCATGTCCTTGTGCAACAGCGGCTCGCCGCCGGCGATCGAGACGGCCGGCGCGCCGCATTCGTCGATCGCTTCCATGCATTGTTCGTAGGACATGCGCTGGTTGAGGATTGGATCGGGATAATCGATCTTGCCGCAACCGGGGCAGGCGAGATTGCAGCGGAATAGCGGCTCGAGCATCAGCACCAGCGGATATTTCCCGCCCTTGATATGCTGCTTCAGCGTATAGGCGCCGATCCGCGCGATCTGGGAAAGCGGTAGGGTCATCGGGAAATCCTATTCGGCGGCCGCGCGGGTGACGTTGCGCAATTGGGGGGGGAGTGTGAATTCAACGTCTTCGGTGACGCCGTCCAGCTGTTTTACCGAAACCGGGCGAACCGCGGCGATGGCGGCGATGACGCTTTCGATCAATTCGTCCGGCGCCGACGCGCCGGCGGTGATGCCGACCGTCGCTACGTCGTCGAACCATGCGGGGTCGACGCCGCCGCCATCGTCGACCAGATAGCTCGGCACGCCCATCTCGTCGCCGATTTCGCGCAAACGGCTCGAATTCGAACTGTTCCGCGCGCCGACCACGATCAGCAGATCGCTTTGCCGGGCGAGATCGCGGACCGCGGTCTGTCGGTTCTGCGTAGCGTAGCAGATATCGGCGACGTCAGGGCCCTGGACGTCGTCGAAACGCTGGTTGAGCGCCGCGATCACGCCGCGCGTATCGTCGACGCTGAGCGTGGTCTGGGTGATATAGGCGATCGGCGTATCCGTCGCGAGCGGCAGCGCGGACACGTCTTCGGCGGTCGAAACGAGATGGATCGGCGCGTCGATCTGGCCCATCGTCCCGATCACCTCGGCATGGCCGGCATGGCCGATCAGCACGAGCGTCCGCCCCGCTTTGGCATAGCGGCGACCCTGGACATGGACCTTGGTAACCAGCGGGCAGGTCGCATCGAGCACCGGCAGGCCGCGAGCGACCGCCGCTTCCTGGACCGATCGCGGCACGCCATGCGCACTGAAGATGGTCGGCGCCTCGGGCGGGATCTCATCCAGTTCGTCGACGAAGATCGCGCCCTTGCCGCGCAATCGATCGACGACATGGCGATTGTGAACGATCTCATGCCGGACATAAACCGGTGCGCCATAGAGATCGAGCGCGCGCTCGACGATCTCGATCGCGCGGACCACGCCCGCGCAGAAACCGCGTGGATTTGCCAGCAGAACGTTGATCGAAGGCGAAGAAGGATCGGTCATCTTGTCCTGCATGCAATTCCGTCTTTCGAAATGCCGCGACCTGATTACGCCAGGCCCTGGGCGCACAGATAGTCGTTCACCCCCGGTTGCAAAAGACGCAATATTGCAACGCGGCGAAGACTTTGCGTGCGACAAGGGTGGACGCCCTCACGCCGGGCGGGGTATTGCCCAGCGGCCGATCAGGAGTGTTTCGATGCGTATCACTGTCTCCTCCGCCGTGTTGCTGGCGCTTGCGATTCCCGTCCCTGCCTTCGCCCAGACCGATCCCGCGCGCACGACGGTGCAGGCGCTCGACGATGGCCTGATCGCGATCATGAAGGCGAAGGGAACGATAAAGAGCCGTTCGGCTGCGATTGCACCGGTCGTCGACCGTGCATTCGACTTGCCGCTGATGACGCGACTCGCCGTTGGATCGGCCTGGACGACGACTGCGCCGGCCGATCAGCAGGCGTTGGTCGCCGCCTTTCGACGGATGACGATCGCCCAATATGCCACCAATTTCGATAGCTGGTCGGGCGAGCGTTTCGCGATCGCGCCGCAGATCGAGGCACGCGGTGGCGACAAGCTGGTCCGCACGACGCTGACCACGCCGGGCAAGGCGGATATTCCGATCAGCTACCGCCTGCGCGCGAGCGGCGGCACCTGGAAGATTATCGACGTCTTCTATCGCAATTCGATCAGCCAGATCGCAACGCGGCGGTCCGATTTCGCGGCCGTTCTGGCCAAGGGAGGCGCCAAGGCGCTGGTAACCCATCTCGATGCCCTGGCGGCGAAGGGCGATTTTTGACGATCCCGCTTCTTCTTCCGGCGGTGGCACTGATCGCCGCCCCGGCCCAACAGCAAACGGCACCCCCTCCGGCACCGCCGGTCGTCGCGCCGGCGCCTGTCGCTGAATCGACCCCTGTCGCCGCGCCGCCCGTCACCGACTCGCCGGCAAGCTCTTCGGCAGCGATTCCCGAATTTGCGGATCCGTTGGCCGATCCCGCAACCGCCGGCCCAGTAACCGTCGGTGAGGCGCCGTTCCGGGCAACGGCGGTCGACCCCGATCGCGGCGACCCGCTGGAAGGGTTCAACCGCGCGATGTTCGGGCTCCATCAGGCGCTCGACAAGTCGATCTACCGCCCGGTCGCGATGGGCTATCAGCATGTCGTGCCCAAACCGGTGCGATCGGGATTGCGCAATTTCTTCGGAAACCTGACCGAGCCGGTCGTGTTTCTGAACTATCTGCTCCAGTTCAAGTTCGGCAAGGCGGCCGAGACGCTGGCGCGGTTCACGATCAATTCGACCCTGGGCGTTGGCGGGCTGTTCGACATCGCGAAGACGAAGGAATTCAACCTCCCGCACCGCAACAACAGCTTTGGCGACACGCTGGCTTATTACGGCGTCGGACCCGGGCCGTATCTCTTTCTGCCATTGATGGGCCCAACCACCTTGCGGGATGTGCTGGGCGGACCGCTGGACGGGGCCGTCCTGCCGCTCGCGGTCGGCAAGCCGTTCACCGACTGGCGCTATCAGCTGTCGAGCGCGGCGATCACCGGGCTCGACTTGCGCGCCGAATCGGACCCCGAATTGCGCGCATTGTTCGGGGGCGCCGTCGATCCGTACGCCACCTTGCGGTCGGTCTGGCTGCAAAATCGCGCCGCCGAGGTCGCCGGCCTGCGACACCGTCGGGTTGAAGTGCAGAGCCCGTCGGAACTCGATGACCCCTTGCGCGACCCCGGCACCCCGACCGCGTCTCCGCCCGAATCGGACGCGCGGGAATTGCAGGACCCGATGGCCGACCCCGCCGCGCCGGCACCCGCAGAAATGCCACATTGATTTCTTCTAATGCTCATCAACATCCCGCGGTTTTCCGAAGAGATGGTCGTTGTCCGCACGATTGTTTCGCGGCGCTGTTGGGTTAAGTTGGGCGCAGGAGCCGATACTAGATGACCATTTCCTTCGAGACGCCCTTGCTCGACACCGTTTCGACGCCGGCCGATCTTCGCAACCTGAAGCCCGAGCAGCTGCGGCAACTGGCGGACGAGTTGCGCGCAGAGACGATCTCCGCGGTGGGGACGACTGGCGGCCATCTCGGCTCGGGGCTGGGCGTGGTCGAGCTGACGACGGCGATCCATTATGTGTTCGACACGCCCGACGACCGGCTGATCTGGGACGTCGGGCATCAATGCTATCCGCACAAGATCCTGACCGGGCGGCGCGATCGCATCCGCACCTTGCGCCAGGGTGGGGGGCTGTCGGGCTTCACCAAGCGCAGCGAGAGCGAGTACGATCCGTTCGGGGCGGCGCATAGCTCGACCTCGATCTCGGCGGCGCTGGGCTTTGCCATCGCCAACAAGCTGGCGGGAAGGCCGGGCAAGGCGATCGCGGTGATCGGCGACGGCGCGATGTCGGCGGGCATGGCGTATGAAGCGATGAACAATGCCGAAGGCGCGGGTAATCGCCTCGTCGTCATCCTCAACGACAATGACATGTCGATCGCGCCGCCGGTCGGCGGCCTGTCGGCCTATCTCGCGCGGATGGTCAGTTCGAGCGAGTATCTGGGGTTGCGGAGCCTCGCCAAGCGGATCACCGCCAAGGTCTCGCGCCGGGTCCACAATGCCGCGCAAAAGGCCGAGGAACTGACCCGCGGCTGGGTTACCGGGGGCACGTTGTTCGAGGAACTCGGCTTCTATTATGTCGGGCCGATCGACGGCCACAATCTCGACCATCTGATCCCGGTCCTGGAGAATGTCCGCGACAGCGAGCACGGCCCGATCCTGGTCCATGTCGTGACCAAGAAGGGCAAGGGCTATGGCCCGGCCGAGGCGGCGGCGGACAAATATCATGGCGTGCAGAAGTTCGACGTCATCACCGGGGCGCAAGCCAAGGCACCGCCAGGGCCGCCGGCCTATCAGAACGTGTTCGCCGATCAGCTGATCAAGGATGCGGAACGCGATCCGACCATCGTCGCGATCACCGCCGCGATGCCCTCGGGCACCGGCATCGACCGCTTCGCCAAGGCGTTCCCCGAGCGCACGTTCGATGTCGGTATTGCCGAACAGCATGCGGTGACCTTTGCAGCAGGCCTGGCGGCACAAGGCATGCGGCCGTTCTGCGCGATCTATTCGACGTTCCTGCAGCGGGCGTACGATCAGGTCGTCCACGACGTCGCGATCCAGAACTTGGCCGTCCGCTTCGCGATCGACCGCGCCGGGCTGGTCGGTGCCGATGGCGCGACCCATGCCGGCAGCTTCGACGTCACCTATCTTGCGACCCTTCCCAATTTCGTCGTGATGGCGGCCGCCGACGAGGCTGAGCTGGTGCATATGACGCACACCGCCGCGCTTCACGACAGCGGGCCGATCGCGGTGCGCTATCCGCGCGGCAACGGGGTTGGGGTCGCGCTCCCCGAAATCCCTGAGCGGCTCGAGATCGGCAAAGGCCGGATCGTGCGTGAAGGCAAGAAGGTGGCGATCCTGTCGCTCGGTACGCGACTGCAGGAGGCACTCAAGGCAGCCGATGCGCTCGACGCCAAGGGATTGTCGACCACCGTCGCCGATCTCAGGTTCGCCAAGCCGCTCGATGAGGAG
>Ga0207671_10005151_pt1 | contig 12167 bp, 12 predicted proteins | sample KBSC24metaG_FD_184352 | JGI IMG/M metagenome (GOLD analysis project Ga0207671, IMG submission 184352) | Corn rhizosphere microbial communities from Kellogg Biological Station, Michigan, USA - KBS C2-4 metaG (SPAdes) (version 2) | ecosystem: Host-associated > Plants > Roots > Rhizosphere > Soil... | reverse complement strand
CTTGGCAAGGCCGCCGCGAATGTAGGCGTCGGCGGTCGTCACGGCATAGACGAACCCGGTACAGACGGCCTGGACGTCGAAGGCGAAGCCATGATGCATGCCGAGCCGGTTCTGGATATTCACCGCTGTGGCGGGAAACGTGTTGTCGGGCGTCGAGGTGGCGACGATGATCAAATCGAGATCGTCGGGCGTCAGCCCGGCGTTGGCGAGGGCGGCGCGTGCCGCCTGCTCACCCAACGAAGCCGTGGTTTCGCCTTCGCCTGCAATGTGGCGCTGGCGAATGCCAGTGCGCTGGACAATCCAGTCGTCGTTGGTGTCGACAACCTGTTCCATCTCTGCATTGGTCATGACACGCTTGGGGAGCGCCGCCCCAAATCCGCGGACAACTGAACGGATCATTCTGCTTATACCCCGTCGCTCATGCCGCTTCCGGCCCGATGGGGGGCAGCCGTTTAGCATGATACTTCTTCAAATCGTTTTCGATTTTCTGCGTAAGCCCGTTCTTGGCCATGTCGTAGCCGACATCGATGGCGGCTGCAAAGGCTTCCGCATTCGCGCCACCGTGGCTCTTGATGACAATGCCGTTGAGGCCGAGGAAAACGCCGCCATTGACCTTGCTGGGGTCCAGCTTCTCGCGCAGCAGGTCGAAAGCTCCCTTGGCGAAGATATAGCCGATGCGGGCCAGCAGCGTGCGCGTCATCGCCGAGCGCAAATAGGAACCGATCTGCTTTGCCGTACCTTCCGCAGCCTTCAGGGCGATGTTGCCGGAGAAGCCTTCCGTGACCACGACATCGACCGTACCCTTGCCGATATCGTCGCCCTCGACGAAGCCGGAATATTCCAGCGATTCGAGATTGGCCTCCCGGATCAGGCGGCCAGCATCCTTGACCTCCTCCTGCCCCTTGATTTCTTCGACGCCTACATTGAGCAGGCCGACGGTCGGGCGCTCGATCTCGAAAAGCGCGCGTGCCATCGCACCGCCCATCAGGGCAAAATCAAGCAGCTGCTGCGCGTCCGCGCCAATGGTGGCGCCGACATCGAGCACGATGCTTTCGCCGCGCAGCGTCGGCCAGATTGCGGCGATCGCCGGACGTTCGATATTGGCCATGGTGCGCAAGCAGAATTTCGCCATTGCCATCAACGCCCCGGTATTGCCGGCAGACACCACGACGTCGGCGGCCCCCACTTTCACCGCTTCGATGGAACGCCACATGCTGGACACGTAGCGGCCGCGGCGCAGCGCCTGGCTCGGCTTCTCGTCCATGCTGATGGCAACATCGCATTCGTGAAAGGCAGATCTTTCCCGAAGCTTCGGATATTTGGCAAGGATCGCCTCGCAGCGATCCTTTTGTCCATACATGAGGAAAGTGATGTCGGGATGCCTATCCAGCGCCTTGGCCGCGCCGGGAACAACAACCTCAGGGCCGAAGTCGCCACCCATTAGGTCAAGAGAAATTCTGATCACGCGTCCCTAGTCCTTTTTGTCCGCCGGGCCTGGCGAATTTGGCGTCAAAATACCGTTTTCTCCCTCGGTTACAACTGAATTGTGCTCAGTTGCCATCGGAGTCTATTCCTTTTTCCAGTCTTTCAGAACGGCGAATGGGGAAGGTTTCCTGTCATTTTCGCCGGCGTCTTCGATGTGTCCTTCGAACTCGACATCGGGCTTGCGCGGATAAGGGTCGATGGCAAGCGCCGCGAACTCCGCAACGACCGCACCGGCATCGATCGTGTCGCCTGTGAACGTGTCGGGAAGGTCCGGTCCATCGGGATCGAGCACCATTTCACCCGCAGCCACCGAGGGCGCGCGCGCCAGCTTGGAATCCTCAGGTACGAAAATATGCTCGAAATTCTCGTCGATGTCAGATTCGACCGGATCAAGCGTGACGACGCACGCCTGGACGAGCTTTGCCCTTACATTGCCCTTGATCCGCACGCCGTCGCGCTTCCAGCGCGAGATCTTCAGATCCGCTTCGAGCTTTTCCACGGAAAGGACATCCCAAAGCGCCGCCAAGCCCGCAAGTTCGCGATCATCCGCCTCGACATGCACATCCACCGGATTGGCGGAGATATGGCCAACCTTCACCGGATAGGAAAACGGCGTTTTATCGGAGTTGTGTGTTTTCATTTTTTGCCCCTTAACCTACCTTTTGGCCGAGCTTGCCTGGCTGCGGCAGCGTCGCCGAGCCCGTGGCGATATCGGCCTCCGTCACGGCGGCCAAATGCGCCTCGGCGTCCATCATCCAGTCGGCCAGCGCCGCCATCGAGGCTCCCTCGTCCGTCTTCGGATAGATGTTGCGACGAAGTGCTGCGGCAAGTGCAGCACGATCATTGCCGTCCATGGCCGTCGCATAACTTTCGAGCCGCCCGTAAAACATGCCGGCGAGTTTCTTCATGCGCTTCGGCACGCTGTTGTCACCAATTCCAAGCTCGCGGATCGAATAGTCGATATCCTCGAAAAACGCATCGACGATTTCCTGTGCAAGCTCTTGGCCGCTGGTCGCGGACGATCGCGTCCGCCGGAAAAAAAGGATCATGACAACCGAAAGCAATTCGAAGCGCCCCATCACCGTATCCGGCACGTTGTAGCCGGTATAGAAAACCGGCTCTCGCGCCATCGATGTCAGGACCTCATATTGCCTGACGACGATGATCTGATTGTGATTTCTTTTGCGGAATAGCCCAAAAATCATGAAAATTCCCGGAATTGGCTCCTTCAGAGCGCCCCGTTTTTGCTTGGCCTTGTTGCATCCACGCCAAAGCTGGTTTACCGAAGCAGGCGCGAATTGCAATGCCGTTTGTGCCCGCTTCAAGGCTCCCGCCCTTACCTTCATCACCCTGTGGATGTCGGTGAAGAAGAGTGACGAACAACACCATTGTAGCTTTTTCCATCGCGGAAAGGCCACAATGATGTGCGCAGCAAGATCATACCGGCCGCTCGGCCATCGGATTGATTCATTAGGGGAGATGAGATGTCGTTGACCAGACGGTATTTCAAGTCTGACATTACTTTCAGCAGCAGTGCCGCCATCGCCCTGGTGATTGCGACCGTAGGACTTACGGCTTGCCAGACCGGCGAGGTCATGAACAACGGCTACATCTTCGATCAGCAGTCGCTCGCCCTTGCGCCCGTCGGCTCGAGCCGCGAGCAGGTGCTGCTGTCGCTCGGTACGCCCTCAACCACAGCGACCTTCGACGGCGAGGTATTCTACTACATCTCCCAGAAGCGCACGCGCGCCGCCGCCTTCATGAAACCGAAACTGGTCGACCAGAACATCCTGGCGATCTATTTCGACAAGGACGGTATCGTGAAGCAGGAAGCCAACTATACGCTGAAGGACGGCAGGGTCTTCGACATGATCAGCCGTACGACACCGACCGGCGGCCGCGATATCACCTTCCTGCAGCAGATCCTGCAGGGCGGCGGCCAGGGCGTGAACGGCGCGAGGAACTTCCTCAACAACCTCAATCCGGGCCAATAGGCCGGGAAGATGCTCCAACGAAAAACCCGCGAGGCATAGCGCCTCGCGGGTTTTCTTTATGCGTTCGGTTTTTTTCGGCTAGAGCGGGTGATTTTAGGTCGAACCGACCTAAAATCCGAATCCGCTCCATAATCAAAAAAGGTGGAGCATGATGTCGTCCTAAAACCGCTCCACACTTTTCGGCATCACGCTCTATCCCGCAAGGACGGCCAGCAGCAGCAATGCAACGATATTGGTGATCTTGATCGCCGGATTGACAGCCGGGCCGGCCGTATCCTTATAGGGATCTCCGACGGTATCGCCCGTCACCGACGCCTTATGCGCCTCCGAGCCCTTCAGATGACGCGTGCCGTCCTTATCGACGAAGCCATCCTCGAAGCTCTTCTTGGCATTGTCCCAGGCACCGCCGCCTGACGTCATGGAAATGGCGACGAACAGGCCATTGATGATGACGCCGAGCAGCGACGCGCCGAGTGCGGCGAAGGCCGAAGCCTTGGAGCCGGAGATCAGAAGCACGCCGAAATAGACGACGATCGGTGCCAGCACCGGCAGCAGCGACGGAATGATCATCTCGCGAATGGCCGCCTTGGTCAGAAGGTCGACGGCGCGGCCATAATCAGGGCGTTCGGTGCCCTGCATGATGCCTGGTTTCTCGCGAAACTGCCTGCGCACTTCCTCCACGATCGAACCGGCAGCCCGGCCGACGGCCGTCATGGCGATGCCGCCGAAGAGATAGGGAATCATGCCGCCGAACAGCAACCCGGCAACGACGTAAGGGTTGGAGAGATCGAAGGAGATCGCGCCCACATTGGCGAAATAGGGGAATTGATCGCCATGGGAGGCAAAATATTTCAAGTCGTTCGAATAGGCGGCAAACAGCACCAGCGCGCCGAGACCGGCCGAACCGATGGCATAGCCTTTCGTCACCGCCTTGGTGGTATTGCCGACGGCGTCCAGCGCATCGGTCGACTTGCGCACTTCCGGCGGAAGATGCGACATTTCGGCAATGCCGCCGGCATTGTCGGTCACCGGGCCGAAGGCATCGAGCGCTACGATCATGCCGGCAAGCCCAAGCATGGCCGTCACGGCGATACCCGTGCCGAACAGGCCGCCGAGCTGATAGGTGGCAAGAATGCCGCCGACGATGACGAGCGCCGGCAGTGCCGTAGATTCAAGCGAGACGGCCAAGCCCTGGATGACGTTGGTGCCATGGCCAGTGACGGACGCCTGGGCAATGGAATTGACCGGCCGCTTGTTGGTGCCGGTGTAGTATTCGGTGATGACGACGATCAGCGCCGTGACGATCAGCCCGACGATGCCGCAGAGGAACAGCTTCGTTCCGGTGATATCGAAACCTGCGACAGTGCCGATCGAACCCCAGCCGATGGTCAGCGACGTGGCGACTGCGAGGCCGACGATCGACAGGAGACCCGTGGCGATCAGCCCCTTGTAGAGCGCGCCCATGATCGAACCGTTGACGCCGAGCTTGACGAAGAAGGTGCCGATGATCGAGGTAATGATGCAGGTGCCGCAGATCGCCAACGGATAGATCATGGCGGAGTCAAGCATCGGCGTGCCGGCGAAGAAGATCGCGGCAAGAACCATAGTGGCGACCACAGAGACTGCATAGGTTTCGAACAGGTCGGCCGCCATGCCGGCGCAATCGCCGACATTGTCGCCGACGTTGTCAGCAATGGTCGCGGGGTTGCGCGGATCGTCCTCGGGGATACCCGCTTCCACCTTGCCGACGAGATCGCCGCCGACATCTGCGCCCTTGGTGAAGATGCCGCCGCCGAGACGGGCGAAGATCGAAATCAGCGACGCGCCGAAACCGAGCGATACCAGGGCGTCGATGACATCGCGCGAGCCCGGCTCATGACCGAGAATATCGGTCAGCACATAGAAGTAGATGGAGACGCCGAGCAATGCGAGGCCGGCAACCAGCATGCCGGTGATAGCGCCCGACTTGAAGGCGATATCGAGACCGGCCGCCAGGCTATGCGACGAGGCCTGAGCCGTGCGGACGTTGGCGCGCACGGAGACGTGCATGCCGATGAAGCCGGCAGCGCCCGAGAGAATCGCGCCGATCAGGAAACCGAAAGCGGCTTCGGCAGACAATAGAAGCCAGGCTGCAATGAAAACAATGACACCGACAATTGCGATGGTTCTATATTGACGCGCCAGATAGGCTTGGGCGCCTTCCCGAATATAACCCGCAATCTCCTGCATGCGCGCATTGCCCTGATCGGCAGCAAGCACCGACCGGGTCGTCCAGATGGCGTAAACCACCGAGAGCAGCCCGCACGCTATAACACCTAAAAGAATTGACATTTCGCTTTTTCCCTCCAAAAAAGCCGGCGGTTCACTCCTCGCCCGGCCGCCTGCGACAACCGTGACCGCCCTCCTCCAAGACGACCGACAGATGTGCAATGCGAGATTGCTGTTGGGAAAACGTCGCGTCAAGACCGCCCGCGGGTAAAACACCCGCTGGAGGTTCAAAAGAATATCCGTAACTGAAATCAGGCGCGAACGAAGGAAACGAAAGTGCAAACCGCAGCGGTCAGCGCCTCCAAGGAAGCCTATTTCTTGGCTTCGCCGCGAACCTGCTTGGCGATTCGGTCGAGCACGGCGTTGACGAGTTTCGGCTCGTCCTCTTCGAAGAAGGCGTGGGCGATCTCGACATATTCGGTGACGATGACCGGAACCGGCACGTCCTTGCGGTCGAGAAGCTCGAATGTGCCGGCGCGCAGGATGGCGCGCACGGTGCTGTCGAGACGCGACAGCGCCCAGTCGTCCTGAAGGGCGGAGCCGATCAGCGGATCGAGCCGGGTCTGTTCGCGCACGACGCCTGATACGATGGAGCGAAACCAGGATGCGTCGGCCTTCAGGTAGGTCTCGCCATCCAGCTCCTGCCCGAGACGGTGTGCCTCGTATTCGGCCACCACCTCCAGCACGCCGGTTCCGCCGATATCCATCTGATAGAGCGCCTGAACGGCAGCAAGGCGAGCTGCCCCCCGCTGGTTCGCGGGCTTTGCCGGTCGCTCGTTATCCTGATTGCTCATGAACTTATGCACCCAACTTTTGTCTCAGCGCGATCATCGTCAGCGCCGCGCGGGCGGCAAAGCCGCCCTTGTCCTTTTCCGAGCGGCGCGCCCGCACCCAGGCCTGATCGTCATTCTCGACGGTCAGGATGCCATTGCCGATCGCAAGCGATTCACTGACGGCCAGATCCATCAGCGCGCGCGAGGATTCGTTGGCAACGATGTCGAAATGATAGGTTTCGCCGCGAATGACCATGCCGAGAGCGACATAGCCGTCATATTGCGTGCCATCATTGTCCGCACCGTCGAGAGCCATGGCGATCGCAGCCGGAATTTCCAGCGCGCCCGGCACGGTGACGACATCATAGGTCGCGCCAGCCTCTTCGAGCGCGGTCTTGGCGCCGTCTAGCAGGGCATCGGCCATATCGTCGTAGAAGCGGGCTTCGACGATGAGGATATGGGCATTGGGAGAGCTGGACATATATCACCTGCGAATTGAGAGGGGGCGGCACCTTGCTAGGCCGGGTCAAACCACGGCGGGCCTCGCTTGGCAAGTGTTTTTCAATGGCCGCCGCCGATTCTCGCCCTATTTGGGGGCCATCGGAACAGCCATGGAAATTGTGGCTTCCGCGCACCCAACTGCTTCGATAATAATTCCGGACCTGGGAAGGGTGAGGCTCATGACGAAAAAATCCAGACCCGCCGTCAATGTCGGCGAACTTCAGTTGGATCATTGGCAACAGGGGAGCTTCTTCGCCGGCAGCGACACCTCCTTCGGTGCGTTGCTCGGCCTGAAAGACATCGGCATCAGCTACAACGAAGTGCCCCCCGGCAAATCGGGCTGTCCATTTCACAATCATCATGTCGAAGAGGAGCTCTTCGTCATTCTCGACGGCGAAGGCGACTATCGCTTCGGCGATCAGCGCATCCTCGTCAGCAAAGGCGATGTGCTGGGCGCTCCGACCGGCGGCCCGGAGACTGCGCATCAATTGATCAATACCGGCCCCGCGGTGCTGATCTATCTCGCGATTTCGACCAAGGCGCAGACGGAAATCGTCGAATATCCGGACTCGGGCAAGTTCCTGGCGAAAACCTATCGGGGCGGCGAAGCGGCATTCCGGGTCATCGGCCGCGCCGCCAGCGTCGACGTGGACTACTGGGATGGCGAGCCCGGCGCATCGAACGACTGATCACACCCACGGAAATACATACCTGATAGCAAAGACATCATAACTACATGACCATGATTCCGACATTGACGACTGAACGACTTCTGCTCCGCGGCCACAGGCTGGACGATTTCGACGAATTCACAGCCATCTGGAAACAAAAGGACCTTGTCCGCTTTATCGGCGGTGAGTCGCCCACGCGCGAGCAGGTCTGGGCGCGCCTGCTGCGCTATGCCGGCATGTGGCATCATCTCGGCTTCGGTTTCTTTGCCGTAGAGGAGCGCGAAAGCGGCAGGCTCATCGGCGAGGTCGGCTTTCTCGATCTGCATCGCGATATGAGCCCGACGACGGAAGGCACGCTGGAAGCGGGCTGGAGCATCACGCCGCCGATGCAGGGCAAGGGCTATGCCACGGAAGCCGTGAGCGCGGCGATTGCATGGGCGGACAAACAGTTCGCAGGCCGGCGCATGACTTGCATCGTCGACCTGGAAAATGCGCCGTCCCTGCGCATCGCGGAAAAGGTCGGCTTCCGCCGGATCGGCGAAGTGAACTACAAGGACAAGCTCAACGCCATGTTCGAGCGATAGATGCGAAACCGATCGCCACTCCAGAAAGTGTAACGAAGATGGCTTCGCAGGAGCTCTTCTCGATTAAGGCCTACGAGCCGGCCGATGCGCAAGCCACGATCGAGATTTTCCTCCGAGCCGTTCGCGAGGTTGCGTCGAAGGACTACAATCCGGCGCAAATCGCTGCATGGGCGAAAGTCGATGACATCGACGTCTGGGCGCAATGGCGCGCGAGCCGACCGACCTGGCTTGTAATGAACGGCTCGGTGGCAATCGGCTTTGCCGATCTGAAGGCGGACGGTTGCCTCGACATGATGTTCGTCCACCCCGATCATCAGGGCAAGGGTGTTGCCAGCCTGCTGCTAACAACGGTGGAAGCAGCTGCCCGCAATCAGGAGCTTCCGCGAATTTTCACGGAAGCCAGCCTGACTGCTCGCCCCTTCTTCGAGCGACGCGGCTTTGTCGTGGTGGCTGCGCAGCAGGTGGAAAAGCGTGGGCAGACGCTGGCGAACTTTCGCATGGAAAAGACGCTTGCACGAAACGGCTGATCGCCTTGCAGGTCGATCGACTGAATCTGCTTGCGCTCGCAACGCGCCGAGAAGGGGCATTCATGGGCACCCCTACTCCGCTACTGCGTGACGTTCACCCTTCACGAGCGACCGGAAATTCAGCCAGCCGAGCGGCATAGCGCGCCATGGTATCGACTTCGAAATTGACGAAATCCCCCGCTTTGCGCTCGCCCCAGGTGGTGACTTCCAAGGTGTGGCGGATCAGCAGCACGTCGAAGTCGGTGCCGTCGACGGCGTTGACCGTGAGCGACGTGCCGTCGAGCGCAATAGACCCCTTGGGCGCGACGAACTTGGCAAGATGCGCCGGCGCGCGCAGGCGATAGCGGGTCGCATCGCCTTCCGCCGTCACGGAGAGAATTTCCGCCTTGCCGTCGACATGGCCGGAAACGATGTGGCCGCCGAGTTCGTCGCCGATCTTCAGCGAGCGCTCGAGATTGATCTTGGCTCCGGCTTCCCAGGTGCCGATGGTGGTCAGCCGCAGGGCTTCCTCCCAGGCTTCTACCTCGAACCAGCGTCCATTGCTGCCCTCCTGCGGCAATCCGGTGACCGTGAGGCAGACGCCGGCATGGGAAATCGAGGCGCCCATGTCGATCGTGGTTGGATCGTATTTGGTAGCAACGCGCAGCTTGATGCCTTCCTTGAGCGGAGAAACGGATTCGACCGTGCCGACATCGGTGACAATTCCGGTAAACATCAAAAACCTCTTTCGTATTCGTCGCAGCGATCGTCGCCGAACTGGCTCTCGCTGATATGCATGAAACTGGGTGGGATATTGGATTTGACGATAGGCGATTCAATACCGCCTTCGCCGATATCGGCCGGCCCCTGGAACAGCAGGATGCGGTCGACCAGATCAGCATCGAGGAAATGTCGCGCAGTCTTCGCCCCCCCCTCGACCAGCAGGGAGGAAATCCCCCGCGTGCCCAATGCTTCCAGCAACTCTCCCGGCTCGCCCGAATTAGACTGCAACACCTCGACGCCGGCGGCATCGAGAGCGGCACGGCGGCCTAAAAAGGCGCTGTCGGTATTCTCGTCGAAGGGTGGCGGATGGCCGGCAACGGCGATGACCGGATATTGCCGCGCCGTCCTCACCAACTTGCTGCCGAGCGGAAGCTGAAGGTCTTCATCGATGACGACGCGCAACGGCGAGCGGTCCTCAAGGCCGGGAAGCCGACAGGTCAATTCCGGATCGTCCGCTATCGCCGTGCCGATGCCGACGAGAATGGCGTCGCTTTCGGCACGCAGCATCTGCACCTGGGCGCGAGCGATATCGCCGGTGATGCGCACCTGCCCCTCGCCTGTCCTGCCGATCATTCCATCGGCGGAAATAGCAAGCTTCAGAGTTACATAGGGCCTGTTTCTCGTCTGGCGCATGAGGTATCCTGCCAGAGACCGCCTGCCCTCTTCCTCCAGAATGCCTGTATCGACTTCAATGCCGGCGTCGCGCAGCATCTTGATGCCGCGCCCGGAAACGCGCTGATCAGGATCCGTGACGCTGATCACGACGCGCGCGACGCCATAGGCGATCAGCGCCTCGGCGCAGGGCGGCGTCTTGCCATAATGCGAGCAGGGTTCGAGCGTCACATAGGCCGTGGCGCCCCTCGCCAACTCGCCCGCCTCGGCCAGAGCCTGGGGCTCCGCATGGGGGCGGCCACCGACGGCCGTGACGCCACGGCCAATGACCACGTCGTCTTTGACGACAAGGCAGCCGACGGATGGGTTGGTGGAGGTCAGCCCGAGATGCGTGCGCGACAGGCGGATTGCCGCAGCCATGAAACGCTCGTCCTCGGACCGCTGCGTCATGGTCAAGGATCCAGCGGATCGCGGGCGATCTTGGCGTTGATCTCGTTGATCACATGCTCGAAATCCTCGGCATGCGAAAAATCGCGATAGACCGAGGCATAGCGCACGAAGGCGACGTCATCGAGGGTCTTCAGCGCCTCCAGCACCTGGAGGCCGATCTGTTCCGAGCTGATTTCCGTCTCACCGGAGCTTTCGAGGCGGCGAACGATGCCGGAAACGGCGCGTTCGATACGGTCACGGTCGACCGGACGCTTGCGCAGGGCGATCTCGAAGGATCGCACCAGCTTGTCGCGATCGAAGAGCACCTTGCGGCCGGTCTTCTTGATGACCATCAGCTCGCGAAGCTGCACGCGCTCGAACGTGGTGAAACGGCCGCCGCAATCGGGACAGATCCGCCGCCGGCGGATGGAGGTATTATCCTCCGCCGGGCGCGAATCCTTGACCTGGGTATCTTCCGTACCGCAATAGGGGCAGCGCATCCGCCCTCCTCAGCCCATATAGCCGTACATCGGGAAGCGGTCCGTGAGCTTGACCACCTTCTCGCGCACAGCGGCCTCGACGGCAGCATTGCCCTCATCGGAATTGGCGACCTTGAGACCATCGAGCACTTCGATGATCAGATTGCCGATTTCGCGGAATTCGGCTTCCTTGAAACCGCGCGTCGTGCCGGCCGGGGTGCCGAGACGGACGCCGGAGGTGACGAAAGGCTTTTCCGGATCGAATGGAATGCCGTTCTTGTTGCAGGTGACGTAGGCGCGGCCAAGAGCGGCCTCGGCGCGCTTGCCGGTGGCATTCTTCTTGCGCAGGTCGACCAGCATCAAGTGGTTGTCGGTGCCGCCGGAGACGACGTCGACGCCGCCGGAGATCAGCGTTTCGGCCAGCGCCTTGGCGTTCTTGACGATCTGCGCGGCATAATCCTGGAATTCCGGCTGCAGCGCTTCGCCGAGCGCCACGGCCTTGGCGGCGATGACATGCATCAGCGGGCCACCCTGCAGGCCGGGGAAGACTGCCGAATTGAACTTCTTGGCCAGATCCTCGTCATTGGTGAGGATCATGCCGCCGCGCGGGCCGCGAAGCGACTTGTGGGTCGTGGTCGTCGCAACGTGGCAATGCGGGAATGGCGACGGATGTTGGCCACCGGCGACGAGGCCCGCGATATGGGCCATGTCGACCATCAGGTAGGCGCCGACGCTGTCGGCGATCTCGCGGAAGCGCTTCCAGTCCCAGATGCGGGAATAGGCGGTGCCGCCGGCGATGATCAGCTTCGGTCTGGTTTCCTCGGCCTTGCGTTGAACCGCCTCCATGTCGAGCAGGTTATCGCCTTCGCGCACGCCGTAGGAAACGACGTTGAACCACTTGCCGGACATGTTGACCGGCGAACCATGCGTCAGATGACCGCCCGAATTGAGATCGAGACCCATGAAGGTGTCGCCGGGCTGCAGCAGCGCCAGGAACACGGCCTGGTTCATCTGCGAGCCGGAATTCGGCTGGACGTTGGCGAAGTTGACGCCGAACAGCTTCTTGGCGCGCTCGATGGCAA
>Ga0207671_10005149_pt1 | contig 12170 bp, 14 predicted proteins | sample KBSC24metaG_FD_184352 | JGI IMG/M metagenome (GOLD analysis project Ga0207671, IMG submission 184352) | Corn rhizosphere microbial communities from Kellogg Biological Station, Michigan, USA - KBS C2-4 metaG (SPAdes) (version 2) | ecosystem: Host-associated > Plants > Roots > Rhizosphere > Soil... | reverse complement strand
ACAGTCTTTGTCGGGCGATGGACGATTCAGCAATCCGGGCGCGGCGCGGTCGGAGTCGTCCAAAGTGTTTGCCGTCAGCTTACCGGCGGTTAACCGGAGGGGTGGGGGCGCGGCAACCGCCACACCGCTTGGCGCGCGACCGGGGCGGCCTGCCGGCAACACACCGGAAATGGGCCCTGCTTTGCTGTTAACCCACTGTTGGGTCAGGCGGCAAGCAGCATCGCCAGAATTGCGGTATCGGGGTGGCTGATGGGATCCACGCCGACCCTGCTGACCATCGAGGTGATGGTGCCGTCCGCCTCGGCTTCGACCCAAGCCGCGCGGTGATCGAGCCCCAGGTAAGGAAGTCCCGGCAGCAGCAGGCAGCCGGACGCAGCGCCGCGGCACTCTGGAAGGGAAGGCGTCGTCTCGGCGGGCGGATGGAGCATCAGCAGTGCCGTCGGCTGGTGGCTGGCGAAATATCCGGGGGGCACCGCTGCTTCGCCAACAACCGGGCCTTCGGCGAGAACCAAACCGACCGTGCCCGGCTGTGGATGTTCTGGAAGTTCGTCGCGCGTGCCGAAGATGGTGGTGGTTGCCAGCAGTCCGGGTAGGGAGGCCACCCGTACCGCGACCATGAGTAGCTGGGCCCATTCCTTGGTGGAATCCGGCCACCGCCCGGAGACCACGAAACCCTTCAGTGCACCGCCGGAATGGAAGGGTGCAATCTCGACCGCTTGCCCAGACCCGCTGTCCATGGCCGCCTCCGGTGCTCAATCAGCAATCTTGCCGATACGACAGTGGATCGCTGATTCCAGGGTGCGGCAGTGACGGGTTAGCACGCAAGATGGCTCGAGTGCCAGAAGTGCCTCATGAGCCGAAAGTTGCATTTCGGCTCGCGTGCTTGACGATTCAGTGGTAACGCGAAACGGGGCGCCGCGCACAAGCGCGACGCCCCGTCATCCGGAAACGCGGGATCAGCCGAAGATAAGACCGTTGGTCTTGGTGGTGGCGGCGGCGAAGCGCTCCTGAACGTCGGCCCAGTTGACGACGTTCCAGAAAGCCTTGACGTAGTCCGCCTTGACGTTCTTGTACTGCAGGTAGAACGCGTGCTCCCACATGTCGACCTGCAGCAGCGGGATGATGCCGAGCGGCACGTTGGCCTGCTGGTCGTACAGCTGGAAGGTCAGCAGTCGGCCGCCCAGGCTGTCGTAGCCGAGCACCGCCCAGCCCGAGCCCTGCAGGCCGTTGGCGGCCGCGGTGAACTGTGCGCGGAACTTGTCGAACGACCCGAACTGGTCGTCGATCGCCTGCGCGAGTTCGCCGGTCGGCTTGTCACCACCGTTGGGGGACAGGTTCTTCCACCAGATCGAGTGGTTGACGTGGCCGCCGAGGTGGAAGGCCAGGTTCTTCTCGTTCAGGAAGATCGCGGCGTGGTCGTCGCCGGCCCGCGCCTCTTCAAGCTTGGCCACCGCATCGTTGACGCCCTTGACGTAGGCCGCGTGGTGCTTGCTGTGGTGGATTTCGTTGATCTGACCGGAGATGTGCGGCTCCAGAGCGCCGTAGTCGTAGTCCAGTTCCGGCAAGGTGTACTCAGCCACAGGATTCCTTCCTTAGATGATCGCGTGCGGGATCAACGACCCTAGTTGGGGTTCGTCCACAGATCCGAGACCACATTGCTCCATCGGTGGACGCACCGCAAGGACACCTCCTCAACGGGGGTGTGATCGATGCGTGTAGGGGCTTTAGACCAGAACGATCAGAACGAGCACGACGAGCAGGAACAGCGCGATGATGCCAGCACGGACGCAGGCGACGAGTTGGCTGTGGGTGCGGGATGGGAAAGCGGAATGCCACTCGGGCGATGCGCCCGAACCCGGACGCAACGGATGTGCCGCCATTGCATACTCCCTGACCTGCCAGAACAATCCCGAGTTCCCGATATCGAGCGGAGTGAGGATTGTCACAACCGGATGTTGTGACGCCGATCATAACCATTTGCCGGCGAGACGGGGAAATCGGGCGCCATCGGCGGCGGGTCAGATCACCGGTGCCAAAACTACTTAGCTCGACAAGCTTTTTCGCTCGCCCCGCGTGTCGGCCTGTTGATCAATAGGGACCAATGGCCCTTGTTTATCCCCAGTCAATTTCCGGTTTGGCGCGCTGTCGCCGGTACGGACGCCTGCACCCAGTCCGGCGGCCTGTGGATGAACCTGTGGAAACTGTGGATAGTTCGGCGATTGCTGTCATGGCGTGCCGTGGTCGTGGAAGCGTTGCCCGTGCCAGCATGTACCCATGGATGATGTGCACGTGCCGCAGATTGACGTCGATCAGTTGCCCGCCGAGTTCGACTCGACAGCGGTCCTGCTCGACGTGCGGGAAGACGATGAGTGGGCCCGCGGCCATGCGTCCGGAGCCCAACACATCCCGATGAGCGAGGTGCCGGCCCGACTGGGTGAGATCGACGGTGACGCCGCGCTGTACGTCATCTGCCATGCCGGCGGCCGGTCCCTCAAGGTCTCGCACTACCTGGCTCGCAACGGGTTCGAGCCGATCAACGTCACCGGCGGGATGCTGGCCTGGGCGGGATCGGGCCGCGCGATCGTCACCGACGACGGCGCCCCCGGCGCGGTCTGACGGGCCCGTAGGCTGGTTCCGTGATCCAGGTCTGTTCCCGGTGCTCGACGCGTTGGAACGTGCGTGATCGCCAGCGTCAGTGGTGCCCGCGCTGCCGGGGCCCGCTGTTGGCGCCCGTCGCGCAGGCACCGGCCGCCGGCCAGCCGAAATCGTCGCGCGGATACCGGTGGATCGCCGTCCGGCCGGGTCCGGCGCCGAAGCCGCGGCGACACCAGCCGCCGCTCGGGCCGACTCCCCACTACGACCACATTCCGCGCTGGGGCCTGAGCGAGGACTTCACGGAGCAGGCTCCTGGGGAGGCCGCCGGGCAAGACCAGGTTCATCGTGGCCCGTCGACCGCGGTGGTCCAGACGGTCGCGGTCATCACGATGGTCGCGCTCGGCGCCGCCGCGCTGATGCACGTCGTGCGCTACGTCCTGCTGCTGATCAACCGCACCGTGCTGCTCAACCCGTGGGTCGCGATCGCGGGCAGCTGGCTGGGCGTCGCGTCCAGCGTCGTCGCGCTGTTCGCGGTCCTGGCGACGGCGATCGTGCTCACCAACTGGCTGATCGCCCGCCGCGCGGCGGTCTACCACCGCGCCGGAACCACCGAGCCGCGGCACCGCTGGGTGCTGTGGGTGGGCTGCCTCGTCCCGGTGGTCAACATGTTCCTCGCGCCGGTGTTCGTCACCGAGATGGCCACGGCCGAGAATCGCATGAGCACGTTGCGTCGCCCGATCGGCATCTGGTGGTCGATCTGGGCCGTTTCCGGTCTGGTCGTCGCCTGGTCCGTCTGGGACATGTTCGCGACAGACCCTCAGGGCATCGCGGACAGCACTGAGGTGACGGTCATCGCGTACCTGATGGGCATGCTGGCTCTGGCGTTGGTCCTGCGCGTCTACCACGCCTTCGAGCGGACGCAGGCCGACTCTCCCGGGCAGCGCTGGGTGGTCGTCGGCGCTGAGGAAAGCGTTGCGGAAAGCGCTGAGAAACGCGTCGGGAAAGTGGAGGCATCGGCCGCGGATTCGTCCGTTCCGGTTGAGCCCACACCGGAGGAACCGGCAGCATAGGACCATGGGCTCGGACGGGCAGGACGGCACACCAAGTCACCCATTCGTGGTGGCACATCGTGGCGCATCGGCCGAGCGGCCCGAGCACACGCTGGCGGCCTACGAACTGGCCCTGAGCCAGGGCGCCGACGGTCTCGAATGTGACGTCCGCCTGACCCGGGACGGGCACCTGGTCTGTGTGCACGACCGCAAGGTGGACCGCACGTCCAACGGCACCGGGCTGGTCAGTGAGATGAGTCTGGCCCAGCTTGGTGAATTGGATTACGGCGCTTGGCATCCGAGCCGGGCCGACGGCGGTCAGAGTGCGGCCGGGCTCCTCACCCTCGACGAATTGATCAGGCTGGCGCTGGACTGGGGCCGCCCGGTGAAGCTGTTCATCGAGACCAAGCATCCGGTGCGGTACGGCGCGCTCGTCGAGAGCAAGGTGCTCGCGCTGCTGCACCGGTACGGCATCGCCGCGCCGGCGTCCGCGGATCTCGCTCGTGCCGTCGTGATGTCGTTCTCGGCGGCCGCGGTGTGGCGGATCCGCCGGGCCGCGCCGATGCTGCCGACCGTGCTGCTCGGCGAGACGTCGAGGTACCTGGGCGGAAGCGCGGCGACGACCGTCGGCGCGACGGCAGTAGGCCCGTCCATCACGACGCTGCGTGAGCATCCCGAACTGGTCGACCATGCCGCCGCGCACGGGCGTGCGCTGTACTGCTGGACCGTCGACCACTACGAGGACGTGCGCTACTGCGCCGATCTGGGTGTCGGATGGGTCGCCACCAATCACCCGGGCCGCACCAAGGACTGGCTGCAGAACGGGTTGACGGGCGCGGGCCGGGACGCCGGGCAGGACGCAGAAGCCTAGTCCGGCCTAGAGATTGCCGCCGGCAGCCTCGGGGGCGGTCGGGTCGGCGGCACCGGTGCCGGCCAGCTCGCGAGCGACGAAATCCTCGAGGTTGAACAGGTTTTCGCCGGCGCGGTCGGCGATCTTCACCAGGGTGTTGATGGTCGCGACCTCTTCGACCTGTTCCTTGAGGAACCACTGCATGAACTGCTCGCCGAGGTAGTCGCCCTCTTCGCGGGCCACGCTGGCGAGTCGGCTGATCTGCTCGGTGACCACCCGCTCCTGGGTCAGCGCGAGTTTGAGGGCGTCCGTCGGCGAGGCGAACGTGTTGCGCACCGGATCGACGCCGGGGATCTCGACCTCGATGTCACGGTCGAGCAGATACTTCACCAGCATCATGGCGTGATTGCGTTCCTCGACGGCCTGCGCATAGAAGTGCTTGGCGAGCTGCGGAAGGTCTTCTCCGTCGAAGTAGACGGCGACCGCGATGTATTGCTGAGACGCACCGAATTCGCTCCGAATCTGCTCCTGAAGCAGCTGGTGGAATTTCGTCTCGAGGCGCGTCACTTCGGTCATGAAATTGAAGATAGTGCAGGTCAAACGGCCTTGTCATGCAAGGTCAACCTAATGCAGGAAAGCATATCCTTACTCGCTGTGACGTATGCAATAGCCATTAATTCGAATTGCTTAATAGGAATAAAGGTAAGCCTTGGCTGGTGTCGGCGGAATTACGCCGAGTGCAGCCAACCAAAATGGCGGGCGGCCAACGCGTAGCCCACGAATGCCACCGCATCGATCACGCCGTGTCCGATGATCAACGGCCACAACCGGCCGGTGCGGCGCCAGGTGTACCCGAACACCAGACCCATCACGATGTTGCCGAGCCCGGCGCCGAACCCCTGGTACAGGTGATAGCTGCCGCGCAGTAGGGCCGACAGGATCAGCGACTTGGTCTCGGACACGTCCAGTTGGCGCAACCGGGTCAGCAGGAAGCCGACGACGATGATCTCTTCGGCCCAGGCGTTGGCGAACGCCATCAGCAGCAGGACCGGAATGCGCCACCAGGTGTCGCTGAGCGTGCTCGGTACGACGTCGACGCCGATGCCGAGCGCTCGGCCGGCCAGGTACAGCCCGAGCCCGGGGATGCCGATCAGCGCGGCGAGCCCAAGGCCGCCCAGCAGATCGGGACGCCACCGGAAGCGGTCCAGCCCGATCGCTGCGGGCCGGAAACCGGTGCGCCACAACAGGTACAGGGCCAGGCAGCCCCACCCGACGAGGGTGAAGGCCGGGCTGAGATTGAGCAGGAAGTCGATGAAGTCGATCGGCGAGCGACGGTGGTTGAGTGCGACTTTCTGCCCGGACAACCCGAGGATGACCGCTTCGGCCAGGCTGACGACCGCCGTGTAGGCCGACAGGCCGAACGTCACCGCCAGCACCACCACGATCTCGATGCGCAGCGCTCGACGTTCGGTGTGCTCCTGTTGCGGCCCGGTCATCGCAGCAACGGTAACCGGCGCTTGTCTAATGCTCTTCGCGCAAGCGGCTCATCGACGCGCTCAGATTTTGCGTGCGCGGAGCCCGTTGAGGAACGGGCAGCCCATCAGGGTGCGGATGGCCCGGCTGAGGCTCGTGACGTCGTCGACGGGCTTGGTGAACGGCAGACGGACGTCGTGGTCGCCGTCTTCGCGTTCGATGCGCAGCTGGACGCCGTAGCGGTCGAGGCCAAGCGGGCGTACGTGGCCGTGGCGCAGCGTGATCGGCAGCCGGCTGGCGAGCCGGTCGACCATGTCGCGGTGTGCGCTCTCCATGTGTTGCACCCAGTGGGACTCCATGGCGCAGAACGGATCGGGCCGGGCATCCAGGAGCGCACCGACGGGCACCGACTCGGCGCCGGTCGCGTCGGCCACCACAACGGATTCGATCTCGAGCCGGACCAGCGTGTGTGGGTCTTCGTGGTCTGTTCCGGCATTCACCTGGAGCAATGCCGGGTGTGGGTTCTCGGAGGCGACCAGGTCGAGCATCGCGGGCACGCGTGCCTCGGGCACGTCGTGGAGGCGGCCGCGGAACCAGACCAGCGAGCGCACCCGTTCGCGCAGCGGTAGGGCGGCCAGGTCGGTCAGCTCCAGCATGGCGGCGACGCCGCCGGTGCCCGCGGCTGTGACGGTGGCGGCGAGCGGGCCGGTGGCCGGCACGGTCAGGACGACGGATCCGTCGGCCAGCAGGTGATGCACCGGCGTGCTGGTCGGCGCCACGCCGTCGGCGGCCAGCGTCGCATCGGCAGCGCGGGCGCACGCGCTGCGGACGCGTTCGGCTGTGGTCGGTGCTGCGTTTGTCGTCGTGAGGTCGCGCATGTCCCGCCTTCGCTAGTAAGTGAGGTAAGCCTAAGTTAACTATCCGACGGTGTTGGCGCAAGGCCTAGCGAAAGGACCGCGTCGCGGGCATTGGCCGGCCGGCAGCCAGTAGGGTTGCGGCGTGGCACGCATCGCCTATCTCGGGCCGCAAGGCACCTTCACTGAAGCGGCCATGCTGCAGTTGGTCGGCGACGACCCGGATTTCGAACCGGTCTCCTGCGACAGCTCGAGTGCGGCGGTGGAAGCCGTTCGCACAGCGGTTGCGGATTACGCGTGCGTGCCGATCGAGAACTCCATCGAGGGCTCGGTGCTGCCGACCATGGACAGCCTGTCGTCCGGCAGCGGCGTGCAGATTTTCGCCGAGCACACCCTCGATGTCGCGTTCAGCATCGTCGTGCGGCCGGGGGTGACCGCCGATGCGGTGTCGACGGTCGCGGCATTCCCCGTTGCTGCGGCCCAGGTGCGGCACTGGCTGGCCGAACAGTTGCCGCATGCGACTCTGGTGCCTGCGATCTCGAATGCCGGTGCGGCGCAGCAGGTTTCCGAAGGTCTGGTGGATGCGGGGGTGAGTACCGCGCTCGCTGCCGAGCGATGGGAGCTGGACTCGTTGGCTGATGGTGTGGTCGACGAACGTAATGCCAGAACACGATTCGTGCTCGTCGGCCGTCCCGGACCGCCGCCGCCGCGCACCGGCGCCGACCGGACGTCCGTCGTGCTGCGGCTGCGCAACGAACCGGGTGCCCTGGTGGCGGCGATGACCGAGTTCTCGATCCGGGACATCGATCTCACCCGCATCGAATCCCGGCCCACCAGAACGGAATTGGGCACCTACATCTTCTTCCTGGATTGCGTCGGACACATCGACGACGCACCGGTCGCCGAGGCGCTCAAAGCGCTGCACCGGCGGGTGGCCGACGTGCGATATCTGGGGTCGTGGCCGACCGGGGTGGCTGCCGGTGCGGCACCGCCGGTCACCGACGAAGCGGCACAATGGTTGGCGGGGTTACGAAAGGGGGACCGGACGTGAGCGGCCGGTTGGTTCTGGTGCGGCACGGGCAGTCGGAGGCGAACGTCGCCAAGCGGTTGGATACCCGGCCGCCGGGGGCGCCGCTGACGCAGCTCGGTCACCAACAGGCCCGCGATTTCGGCATCGACTGGGCGCATCCCGTCGGCCTGGTGGTGCATTCGGTAGCCGAGCGCGCGCGGCAGACCGCCGCCGACATCGCCGACGGGCTTGGCCTCGATCCGGTCGAGGCGCACGGTATCCACGAGGTGCAGGTCGGCGATCTGGAAGACCGCAGCGACACGGCCGCCATCGAGCAGTTCGACGCCATCTACGAGGACTGGCAGCGGGGCAAGTTGGATGTCGCCATGCCCGGCGGCGAGACCGGCCGCGAGGTGCTGGACCGGTATGTGCCGGTGCTGACGAACCTTCGCGTGCGCAGCTTGGACGATCACGACTGGGCCGGCGACATCGTGGTGGTGAGTCATGGAGCTGCGATCCGGTTGGTCGCCGCCCACTTGGCCGGGGTGGACGCCGATTTCGCGTTGGAGCACCATCTGCTGAACGCCGAGTGCGTGGTGCTCAGCCCGATCACCGATGGCCGGTGGAGCTGCGTGCAGTGGGGCGCGAAGACGCCGCCGTTCTACCCGGGGCACGACCCCGAAGCGCCGCCGGCGCCCGACCCGATGGCCTGACTATCCCGCGACGCGCAGGCCAATCGCGGGCTCTGCGCAGCCGCAGGCGACGACGTCGCAATCGATGCGCAGGGTGTGCTCGGATTCGGGCAGCGCGCACGCCTCGTCGGTGCATTCGGCGGGCAGACCGACGTGCACGATGACCGTGCCGTGGCAGTGCGCCAGCCCGTCCACGCAATTGCGGCAGGTGGTGCTCATGGACTCTGTTGTAACACCGCGGCCCGACAAAATGCGGATGCCGCGCTGCTCAGCCCCAGCCCAGCTCGTGCAACCGCTCGTCGTCGATGCCGAAGTGGTGGGCGATCTCATGGATCACCGTGATGGCGACCTCCTCGACGACCTGTTCCTCGGAGTCGCACATGTCCAGCAGCGCGTCGCGGTAGATCGAGATGGTGTCGGGTAGCGCGCCCGCATAGAACGAGTCGCGCTCGGTGAGCGCGACCCCTTCGTACAACCCGAGGATCTCGGGCTCGTCCGGGTTGCGTGGCTGCACCAGCACCACGACGTTGTCGAGCGCCGCGGCGAGCCGGGGCGGAATCAGATCGAGCGCGTCGGACACCAACTCCTCGAACCGCTGCTGCCCCATGCGAACCGGCATGGCTACGGTGCGGGCAGCGGCGCGGCCGGTCCAGGGGGCGCACCCGCGCCCACCGGTCCGGCCGGCGGTGGCGGTGCGGGCGCCTCCTCGAGCGGCGGACCGTCGAGTGGTGCACCGGCCCCCGGTTGCGGCGCGGGTGCGGGCGCCGGGCCGTTGAGGAACGTATTGCCCTGCTGCTGTTGCGGGGTACCGGGCGTGCCGTTGGCGTTCTGGTTCGACGTGTCGCCCTGGCCCGGCATGTGCTGGTTGCCCTGCGGCGACTGCGACGTCTGCTGGCCACGCTGGTTCTGTCCGGACTGTCCGGACTGGCCGGACTGCGAACCCTGCGACGATGACGACGACGAACCTTGCGACGACGACGAGCCCTGCGACGACGTGTCCACCGGCGGCTCGACGACCGGGATCGGCGGCAGGTTCAGCCGTTCCTCCGGGATGGCCGGCGGCGCGACGGGCGACTGCCCGTTGATCATCAGCGCGCCCTTGGCGCTGTTGACCAGCGTCGACCAGCCGCCGTTGCCGAGTGACGAGCCGATGCTGCAGGACACCTGCCGGCTGCCGGCGGTCCAGCTGGGCAGCGCGATCGAGCTGTAGATCAGGGTCAGCGTGGTGCCGCGCAGCTGCACCGGAGCCAGGTACTCATCGGTGGCCTTGGTGCAGCTGTCTTTGATGTACCCCAGCTGGTCCGGTTCGGTGGGCATGGCGTCGTGGTACTTGTCGGCGAGGTTGACCGCACCGGTGACCTCCATGGCGTGCGGCGCCGAGCAGTCGACCGGGATGTCGATGGGCTGGTTGGTCGCCGGGTCGATGCCCAGGCAGGTGCCGGCCGGCCACACCTTGGACTGGTCGACGTCCGCGACCTTGCCCTTGTAGGCCAGTTGCTGGCTGTTCGGTCCGAGCAGCTGCAGACCGCACAACATGCGGCGCTGGCCCTTGGTCTTCCAGGCCTTGTCGCCCGACCAGACCAGGCTGACCGCGAACTTACCGTTCGGGTCGAAGCGCGGGCCGAGGTAGTCGCGCGCCGCGTTCTGGCACTGCTCCTGGCTGATCTGCTTGATCCGGGAGTCGGACGGCGGCGCTGCGTTGGGGCCGTATTCGCTGCCCGGGAACGTGCGCATGTCCAGGGACTCGGCGACCTCGAAGCGGTGTTCGTTCTTGCAGTCGACGATCTCGACGGCGTCCGGTGAGCGGTCCGGCCAGTTCAGGCAGTCGCCTGGCTTGGCGTGGTCGAGGGTGTCGCTGACCCGGCCGGCGTTGACGCGGCCCGTGTTGAAGCCGAGGCCCGTGGGGCCGAGCGAGCCGTCGGGCAGGACGGTGAGGACGCCGGCGATGAGCAGTCCACCGAGCGCGGTGAGGACGAGCGCGCGTTGAGTCCCGGTGACATGCATGCCGTGCATGCGTTGCCGCCAGGTGGTCGTCGTCTTCGGCGCGTCTGGGGGTGTATCCAGGCCCAGTTCGACCGCCGCGGGTGCGTCCAACATCGGTTCCATTGTGACAGCCGCAGCTGGAGCTGTGACAAGAGTTGCAGTTGTACCGTTATGTGGTTGTGGCCAGGACCGACTACAGGCCCTCGACATACCGCGGTAGCGACGACAAAAGTAGTCTGACGCCCGTGATCGACCTCAAACTGTTGCGCGAAGATCCGGACCGGGTGCGGGCGTCGCAGCGGTCCCGCGGCGAAGACCCTGGCCTCGTGGACGCGCTGCTGGCTGCCGATGCGGCCCGTCGCGCCGCCATCGCCGAGGCCGACACCGCCCGGGCCAACCAGAAGGCGGCGAGCAAGCTCGTCGGTGCCGCCTCGCCGGAAGAGCGGCCCGCGCTGCTGGAGAAGGCCAAGGAACTCTCCGCGGCGATCAAGGAGATCGAGTCTCGGCAGGCCGAGATGGAGGCGGCGTTCACCGCCGCGCACATGGCCATCGGCAACGTCATCATCGACGGCGTGCCCGCCGGCGGCGAGAGCGACTTCGAGGTGCTCGACGTCGTCGGGACGCCGACGGAGATCGAGAATCCCAAGGACCACCTGGAACTGGGCGAGGCCATCGGCCTGCTGGACATGGAGCGCGGCGCCAAGGTGTCCGGCTCGCGGTTCTACTTCCTGACCGGCCAGGGCGCCCTGCTGCAGCTCGGCCTGCTGCAACTGGCAGTCCGGCTGGCCACCGAGAACGGGTTCACGCTGATGATCCCGCCCGTGCTGGTGCGTCCAGAAGTGATGCGCGGCACCGGTTTTCTGGGCGCGCACGCCGACGAGATCTACCGTCTCGAAGCCGACGACCTGTACCTCGTGGGGACGTCGGAGGTGCCGCTGGCCGGTTACCACTCCGACGAAATCCTGGACCTGTCAGCGGGCCCGCTGCGGTACGCCGGCTGGTCGTCATGCTTCCGCCGGGAAGCCGGCAGCTACGGCAAGGACACCCGCGGCATCATCCGCGTGCACCAGTTCGACAAGGTCGAGGCCTTCATCTACTGCAAGCCCGAGGACGCCGAGGCCGAGCACCAGAAGCTGCTCGCCTGGCAGCGTCAGATGCTGGCCATGATCGAGGTGCCCTACCGCGTGATCGACGTCGCGGCGGGCGATCTCGGCTCGTCGGCCGCCCGCAAGTACGACTGCGAGGCCTGGGTGCCGACGCAGCAGGCCTACCGCGAGCTGACATCGACCTCGAACTGCACGACGTTCCAGGCCCGGCGCCTGTCCACCCGGTACCGCGACGAGAACGGGAAGCCCCAGACGGCGGCCACCCTCAACGGCACCCTCGCCACCACCCGCTGGCTGGTGGCGATCCTGGAGAACCACCAGCAGCCCGACGGCAGCGTCCGCGTCCCCGAAGCACTGGTGCCCTACGTCGGCACTTCGGTGTTACAGCCCAAGTAGGAACCACGTCGGCGGGGGCATGACAGTGGAACGGGCGGTGCGGGTCACGGTGCTCGGCCCGGTGCAGGCATGGGTCGGTGACCAACCGGTGGACCTGGGCGCCCGCATGCAGCGGGCGCTGCTGGCCCGGTTGGTGGCTGCCCGCGGGCACACGGTGTCCGTC
>Ga0207671_10005148_pt1 | contig 12171 bp, 12 predicted proteins | sample KBSC24metaG_FD_184352 | JGI IMG/M metagenome (GOLD analysis project Ga0207671, IMG submission 184352) | Corn rhizosphere microbial communities from Kellogg Biological Station, Michigan, USA - KBS C2-4 metaG (SPAdes) (version 2) | ecosystem: Host-associated > Plants > Roots > Rhizosphere > Soil... | reverse complement strand
CCACGGTAGCGCCCTACTTCCTGCGCTTCCTGAAAAGATTTCCGAACCTGCCCGACCTCGCCGCTGCACCGCTCGACGACGTGCTGGCGCTTTGGTCCGGGCTGGGCTATTACAGCCGCGCACGCAACCTGCATCGCACCGCGCGCATCTGCATCGAACAGCACGGCGGCGATCTGCCGCGCGAATTCGATGCGCTCGCCGCGCTGCCCGGCATCGGCCGCTCGACCGCAGCGGCGATCCTGGCGCAGGCACATGGGCTTCGTTTTGCCATACTCGACGGCAACGTCAAGCGCGTGCTGGCGCGCTGGGCCGGCGTGCAGGGCTGGCCCGGCAGCACGGCGGTCGGCAGGCAATTGTGGACAATTGCAGAATTGCACACGCCGCGGCGGCGCGTCGCCGACTACACGCAGGCGATCATGGACCTTGGCGCCAGCATCTGTGCGCGCTCGCGCCCGCGTTGCGCGGACTGTCCGTTGTCCGGCGATTGCGTCGCGCTCGCGCACGGCCTGACCGGGCAGCTGCCGCAACGCAAGCCCGCGCGCGCGATTCCGACGCGACAGACGATCATGCTCGTGCTGCGCGACGGCGATGGCCGGCTGCTGCTCGAGCGCCGCGCGCCGACCGGCGTCTGGGCGGGGCTGTGGAGCCTGCCCGAAGCGGCCGATCGGGACGGCGCGCGCCTGCGCGCCGCACCATACCGCCGCCGATCGAACGAACAGTTCACGCCATTGCCGCCGTTCGTGCACGGCTTCAGCCACTACCGCCTCGAAGTCACGCCGCTCGCGCTGCGCGTGACGACACCCGCTGGAGTCGCCGACGACACCGATCGGCGCTGGCTCCACCCGCACGAAGCGGCGGAACTGGGTTTGCCCGCGCCGGTACGCAAGCTGATAGGCACGCTGGCGCCCGCGTGAGCGGGATCGCGCGCGCCAGCATGACCGTGAAATCGCCACCTTCGCCTGACGATGCATCTTTGTCAGCAATGCCGCCCGCACTTCCGAGCCAACGGAGTCACCGATGTCCCGCACCGTCTACTGCGAAAAATTGAAAACCGAAGGCGAAGGCCTGAACTTCGCGCCGTATCCGGGCGAACTGGGCAAGCGCATCTACCAGCACATTTCAAAAGCCGCCTGGTCGCAGTGGCTGGCGCACCAGACCATGCTGATCAACGAGAACCGCCTTTCGCCGCTCGATCCGAAAGCACGCAAATTCCTCGAGGCCGAAATGGAAAAATTCCTGTTCGGCGATGGATCCGAAGCGCCGGCCGGCTACGTTCCACCACAGGCCTGACCGGCCGCAACCTATTCCTTCTTCGGCGGCTCTTCCGCGCCGTCCTTGAGCATCGCCTTGTAGTCGACCGGGCGGATCTGCGTGATCTTGCAGCGCTGGTCGCGGAACACGACGAAGTCGAACTTTGCGCTGACCTTCATGCGCATCTCCTGCGTCACCGACAGGCCGTGTGTCCACAGCAGGTTGTTGCAGGACTTGTCGACCGTCACGAGCCAGGCGTCGTGGATCGTGCTCCACAGCACGAGCTTGTCGCGCGAGAGCGCTTCCCACTGCCACAGCTCGAACATCGGGAACTCGTCGACCGGCTGGCCGGCGTAGTGCTCGAAGCGCGCCAGCTGCTCCTTCTCGTAGGCCCGCGTGTCGGCCTGCGCCGCGCTGGCGAACACGATTGCCGCCATCGCCACCACTTTTCCGATCTGCATTTTCCTTCTCCTGTTGGCCTGCGCCGTTGCCGATCATGACCTGTGACGCCGCACGATACCTGTTCGTCGCGGCAACGGGCCACAAGGTTCAGTCAGCAAGCATTGCATGGACCACAACAAGTGCTGCAGCGCCGCCATTGTCCGCCCGCGCTGCCCGGCAATGATTCGGGATGCGCAGGCCCTGAAGCCGGAACTCGAACACCGCGAACGGCTTGACTCGGATCAGCCGAGCCGCTGTAATACGCGGCCTTCCGCTGCGGCCCGTTCCGGCCCGCACATCCGCTTCCCACGGCCAGGTAGCTCAGTTGGTAGAGCAGGGGACTGAAAATCCCCGTGTCGGCGGTTCGATTCCGTCCCTGGCCACCATCCAAAATCAATCACTTAGCGACTGTGCACCAGACGCAAATTTGGCCGCTGTGTCAAATTTGTGTCGTCAATCCGGCTCGCTGCTTCACGCAGTTGTTCGGTGGCGAGATGCGCGTAGCGCAACACCATTTCGTAACTCGCCCAGCCGCCCAACTCCATGAGTTCCTGCAGCCGCGTTCCGCGTTGCACGTGCCATGACGCCCACGTGTGCCGCAGATCGTGCCAGCGAAAATCATTGCTGATTCCCGCACGTGCAAGAGCCAGCTTCCATGCCCTCGTCGAACACCGGTCCACGGGCTTACCCTGAAAAGTAAACACGTATACTTTGTGTTTTCCGAGGCGCTCAGCTAACACACTGAGCGCGTCCTGGTTCAAGGGAACGCCAATGGCCCTTCCGGCCTTGGCCTGGTCTGGGTGTATCCACGCCACACCACGACTCATGTCGACCTGGTCCCATTGCAGGTACGACACGTTACGCTGCCGCAGGCCCGTTGCGAGGGAAAATCGCGCCATCTCCGCGAGGTGCGACGGCAACTCCGTGAGAAGTCGCCGCGCCTGCTCTTGCGTCAGGAAGCAAATTCGCCGCTTCGGTTCCCGATACAGCCGGACTTTCGGGATGCGATCCAGCCATTCCCAATCGTCCTTTGCCCGCCGCAGGATCGAACGAATCAAAGCCAGGTAGCGATTCGCGTTGCTCCGGCTGGAATCACCGGCCTTGCACTCCGCAATCTTCTCGATCTCGTCCCGTGTCACCTGATGCAACATCAGGCGGCCCAGGTAGCGATCGAGCCACCGCAACTTCGCCACATCCTTTCCGTGCGAACGTTTGTCGCTGGTCTCCTTCACCCACCGCACAGCCGCTTCCTGCCAACTGCGCTCCGGCTTCACGCCGAGGCGTTGCGCTTCCCAATACCTCACCTTCAACCGGTCGAGGTATTCCTGCGCTTGCCGCGCGTCCGTAGTCCCAGAAGACTCGCGTACTCGCTTGCCGTTCGGTGTGGTGAATGCGACCCACCAGACATCACCGCGTCTTGATAGCCCCATGCAGATTTCTCCACGTTGGAGCCACTTAGCGGCGCTTGCCGTCGACCAGCGTAAAGCGCGCCGAGATAGACAGCAAGATCGTCTTCGAGGAACACCCAGCGCTTGCCCGGCTTGGCCGCTTTGACGAGGCCTTGGCGGGCCTTCTGGCACAGGATTGCGGGCGACATGCGCAGGAATTGCGCCGCTTCCTGCAGGTCGAGCGTGCGCATGGCTCAGTCCTCATCGTCGCCGCCCGGCATGCGCGTGTTGTAGCGCCGCGCCTTTGCCCTCGCCTTCCGCAGCGTGTAGCGATCCACGCCGCCCGACGCGGGGATTTCGTCGAAATAGCGTCCGAGCCGATGCAGGAACTCGCCCAGGCCTTCGTCGAAGTCGGTAATTCCCTCACGTGCCATGAAGGACGACAGCCCCCAGAGGCCGTTCTTGAACAGCACGTCATCGCACGGAGCCCTGCCCTTCGTCACGCGGGTCATCAGCGGAGCATCGGGCGGTACGTCCCAGGCCTTCGCTATGCCCTCCCACACTGGATGTGTCGGCCAACGCGTCCGTGTCTCGTCCGAATCTGAGGGAATCGCAAGCCGTAGCCACTCCGTCGCGAGGTACTGCCACCATGCGCCCAGGTGCGGCAACGCGTCGAAAGCGAACACCTTAAGCGGCTCAGGCAACGCCTCCCGACGCGATTGGAATTCCATCCGCCAGACCGTCTCGTCTTCCTGCCAGCCGTGAGCCTCCCAGAGCGGTTTGAGGTAGTCCTTGCCGGATTTGGTGATTTCCAGCGTCTTGTCGTATAGGCGTGCGCTTAGTTCGTTGCCAGGGCCGAATGAAATTCCCGTGATGCGGTCCGCTTCTTCATGAATGTCTCGTTTCTTGCAGCGCTTGACCCAGGCAAACCCGGGCTGCATCGGCAAATCATGATCGCCAACGAAATCCGCGAACAAATCGACTCGGCTGATCGATGGCGGCCCGCACTCGCCGAACTCAAAGACGATCTCGTTCAGGGTCCGCAGCGCTTCTTCCGGCCCGACTGCCGTCAGGTATTCGCTCCGAATCTGGACGTGCGCCATGGGCAGCGACACGGCGTTGGACAGCTGTATGGAAAACCAGTTGTCCTCGACCACGTACGCGAAGCGCCCGCGCCCCCTGGGCAGCACCGTAAGAATGTGGTCGCCCGTTTCAATGTGGGCGCGGGCGAGTACCTCGTCCGTTGAGGATTGCGCCAGTTCCTTAGCCTGTTGCAGCTCAAGGGCTGCCTTGTCGTCGAGCCTCCCCTTATACGAGACGTAAAGGCTGTCTATTCCATGCCGGAGTACCCGAATGCTGTTAGCGGGTGCTGTGATACTGGGTTGCGCACCCGCCGAACCGCGCGTGGCGCTGCGCGCCACTGCGCCGGGATCGGCGGGGGCGTCGCCATTGCTTTCCGAACTCATAGCCGTTCCTGCTTGACCGCCCGAAATTGGGCGTCATGGACGGTATGCGTCAGGTCAACGAAACAACACCAGGCAAAAAATCGATTTCAGCTGGTCGCTTCTTTCTTCCACTCGTCCCGTCGGGACTGCAGTCCCTTCACTGGGTCTTTGCCACGATCCGAGTACTGATTGAGAACGCCCGATACCAAGTCGTATATCTCAGCGGCAGTAGCCGTACTCCCCGCTTCTATGTCTCTCAACAGAAAGTCTGTCCATCGAAGCAGCCGATAACCTCTCCTAGCTACGTGGGGGCCTTTCAGTGCCGCCCTGTACCGCTTCAAAAACCCGTGCTGACCGAAAATTTTCGCGTGACCAAGCCTGTAGGTGAATGCTTTTGAGCTTGCCGCAGTGGGGTCAATACTGATAGCACTAATAAACCCCTGGTCGTCGCCGGCTTGCCCCTTGGCAATCAGGCTATTCATGGACAAGGAATAGTCTAGGATAGCCCTATCATTGAAATGCCACGCGACTAGCAGCGCGATACGAAGCGCGTCCATTGCCGCCCCTTCGGGCACCTCAATCTCTTCGGATTCCAGCTCTCGCCTCACGGATTCCAGCGCGGCCGCAGTCGGATTTTCTTGTTTGACTGCCTCCCTCAGATCTTCGTCGAGTCCCAAGGTGATAACCATGAGCGCCAACGCCGCCACATAGGGCAGGTCGTACACCCACGCCCAAGTGATTGGACCGAATTCGGCCTCCACATTGGCAGCCATTTTTGACCTAAGAAGATCCGGGAGCGCTTGCTCTAGAAGTTTCGCATACCGTCGGCGAGTCTCAACGGCGAACTCTATTTGACCTCCGGTCAGGCGACCAAATTGCTTGGCTTCTATTGCGCCCTTTGAGCTTTTTTGCATGCGGGCCATGCAGTTCTACCGAAAACTCGTTTCAATCTGGAGGTCAGGCCACCGCTTGTTTTGCAACGACCGCGGTGAGGTTAAGTGCGGGACCAAATGGCACTATCTCCCACTCATTTGTTGGCTCCGAAAGGTTGTGCCGTAGACGTATTGAACCGTATGGCGGAAGACCGGAGCGCAAGGGGGACGTTATAACATTTGACATGATCTCACTGGCCACTTTGTCACGCAGCTTCACGTCTAGGTGTTTTGGCGGACACGTAATGAAAGCATGGGCCGTATGTGTCGTCAGCCGTACAACATCTTCTGGCTTAGGAAGCACCACTCTCCCATGCAGGAAGGGAGTCATAATCGCTATCGCGCCCTTCGCCACCATGTGCTGCCATACGCCATCATGATGCGCATTTGAAGAACCATGGTGAGCTACCTTGAAAACTTTCGAAGGGTTATCGTTCGAAAAAACCGCGACTACCCTATTCCAACCGTCGACGGGCGACGCTACGACTTCAAGATCCGAGCCCAAGAGGATCGAATCATTCGCTACCTCTATCCGGAGCGCAAGGGCAGCATGATTCGGATTTTGGCTCCGCACGCGGGGTTTCGTTGCGTTCGCTACAGGCAATTGACTAGCAAAATGTGCGACTGCCTTTTCGAAAGAAACGTCCGACGGACTTAGAGCTATTGCTCGGACGCTAGGTCCCAAACGTCGCTCCCAAATCTTCCGATTCTCGATCGCATACAAGGGCGACAGGCCATGTCCATCTCCGCGACGTTCCATCTCAACGTATATTTCCTTGAGTTCGTCGATACCCGTTGTTGCCATCATCGCAGGGCCAAAATAACACCCTATCAATTCGAAGAATTCTCTTCGCTGCAACGCGGCTGGGCACGCGAATTCGGCTGCTTCGCACGCACGCAATACCTTTGCTAACCCTCGGATGTGATCATCATGCCAATGTGTGGCTACGATCAGTTTTACGGCTTCCTTTGCATTCACGCCGATCGCTTCGAAATAGCGTAGCGCTGCTGGCTCTTTAGTTTTCGGCGCAATGCATGAATCGACCACTATCCACTCGTTGTTGCCTACATGGATAACAGCGCACTCACCATAACCAGGTCCGAACAAATGGACTTCAAGTTCCGTGCTTTTCGGAGCATCCATCCTTTTCATCCCCAAATTTCTCACACAGCCTCATCGCGACAGCCTTACCTCGGGCGATCTCTTCTCGCGTCCACATTGGAAGCCGACGGAACCTGATCGTTGATTCTCGCCGCCTGCCGCTCGCACTTTGGGAGTACCCGACACTCCAATAGAAAATCGCTCCCGGCGTGGCCAATTTTACTTCTTCGTCATCCAACTCTAGCTTGGAGAAGCTCGTCACTACTTCTACGCCGTCGCGATTGGTTAGGTCAAATAACCTAACCACAATGTCATTACCTTCAATGCTCTCTACTACCCCTTCCCATGCTTGGAGCGAGGTAAAAATATTCAACTGAGATTTCTTGCTCTTCCAAGGAGGCGGCCTATACCCCAACGGGTTCGCTCTTACCTGCTGCGTAGCCGTCTTAATATTTGTAGCTGTGGTCGAACTTGTACTCCTATTATCTGGTTCTGGCCTCAGGTCTAACACAAGCGACTCTCTTGCGACCTGTGCACATCTTTCGACGTATTCAAATGCGTCGCTCGGCGAAGCAACCATGTCGAGGCCAAACTCTGCGTTAGTTTTGTCAAAAAAGATGCTTGATGAATCGGCCATCTTAGAATCCCTTGAATAGTTCATCCGCAACCTGCTGCGGTCGCTGCTCCGATTTGTCCCACGCCGCAGTAATCCTGACCGTTACTTGCTCGGTTGTTGTCATGGGTGACGAACTGTTTAGCTTGAAGTGGTCATTGATTGCGATATAGACGCAAAGAGGAAATTTGTTGTGACCAGATACACTCGTATGTATCTGACCCTCGAAATTGTCATCCCTGTCAGAGTTCACAGTGACTCTAGCAGTAACAGGGTTTTTCAAAGCCTTCATCCATCGTTCTTTTGGGACAATATCATGTCCAAATTTCTGAAAAGACTTGTTGTCTGGAAATTGGTAGTAGGATCCCCAGTTAACTCCGAGTGCCGAGATTGGCGTGTGCGACAGTAGCGTTAGCGTTCCTATCATGAGATCGCGAAGTGGAAGGAAAAAAGCCTCTTTCTCCGAGAAGAACTGCAACCGAGATGTAGTAGCGTGCACTTTCAGCCAATCAAGCTCCCAAAGAGCTACTTCCTTATGGACGACCTCGATGGCGCTGTCCTGCGCCTCCGCGTCTTTTATCAGCCCCTGCGCAGCGAACCACGTCGGATGCAGTATGGCCGGGTTGAGGTCGCCGACGACTACTAACGAAAGTTCTCTAGCCGCTGCTTTGATGGTCATTGTGGTCCCAAAAAAGAAGAAAGGAGGGTCACACCGTGTCCGTTGTCTTGATAGTTTAACGCACGCGTTCTGTACTTGACCCTAGCCATACGTGACTCGTCGCTCCAACGCGACACCGAAAGTCGTGCGGCTCGCTGGCTCAACTTATTTCTTGTGAACTAGGTCGTGCAGGCTCTTTCCCGTGCGTTCGCGCAGCGTGCCTAGCTTTGTGTCGCTGCGAACTCCAGGGGCAAACCCCTGCCCGTATTGTTCACGCAATGTTCTAACAAGTGTATCGCTACGCTTTTCGCGTATCTCCCCCGCCTTCGGCGGATTCTGGTCGCGTTGCCTGCCGTCAAGGCCTTTTGGATAGTGCTTGGTCATTCCGCTCTCCTCTTTAGCACGGTGGCTGCGTCCGAGTGACTTAGCCTAGCTCGACATTTGCGCATATGCGACGGTTTCAATAGGCAGTCAATAGCCGCCGGTCCTAACGCAGCCCTCGGGCCGGAAGACTTGAGCGTGACGAACTGTACTGTCTTGAGTTGCAAGTCAAATTGCATATCGGAAGGAGACGAGCGCCGCAAGTGGATGATTTATCATAGCTTTCTCAAACTTCCGGCTCAAGCTGAAAATCCCCTGCCAAGACCTGTGGCAATCCTGGCTGATCAAAGAAATGGGCGATCATCTGTGCGAACGGATATGATTCTGCGCCACAAGTGTGCCAAGGTCGCCTTCACTCGTAATGTCTACGAAACGCGCTGCATTCGGGCACCCAGCAAGTGGGTTATTCAGCGCTGTCTTCAGCCTCGTCCTGGTTCTTACCGGTGTCTTCGTTCCGATGCTTGGGCATGCCCAGATTCTGCCGCAAGAGCGCGCGGCACTAATCAACCTTTTCAATGCGACGAGCGGCGCCGGGTGGACGCATACCGACAACTGGTGCAGCGGCGTGTGCCCGACATCGGGCTCGGTGACATTCAACGCTCCTGGTACCGAATGCACCTGGTTCGGGGTGTACTGTGATTACTCCCGATCTCGGGTTTGGATGCTCACGCTTTGCGGCAACCATTTGGTAGGCGCCCTCCCAGACCTTTCGCGCTTCAAGGAACTCGGCAGAATCGAAATATGCAATAACCAACTAACTGGCAATCTGCCGGATCTGGCTAGGATGGTTCACCTCGCTGTTTTTATTGCCGGTAACAACCAGTTCTACGGACAACTTCCCCTGCTTAGTCAGCTCAAATCCCTTGAGCTGTTCTATGTTGATCACAATCAATTCACCGGTCCCATACCCGACCTAACCGGCCTGCCCCTCTCCGGATTCGACGTGTCGCACAACTGGCTGACCGGAGCGGTGCCAGCGCTACCCACTCCCACAATCCATCCTCCTTGGATTCAGCTTTGCCCAAACCCATTGGACACAACGCCCCGTCCGGATGACGCAAACTGGAATAGGTACACCGGATTCACGCCGTGGTGGGCTAACCCGTACCCCAACAACCAGTGTGACGATATCTTCACCGGTCAATTCGAACTCATCCCGTTGCCGTCGGCATGAATGCTCACGATGCCGCAGCGAAGTACGCTGAAATGCCAGTGAAGTGACACAACGAAATCGGGCAAGCGCCGCAAGTGGCTGATTTAGTATATTTTTCTCAGACATCCGGCCCAGGCTGAAAATCCCCGTGTCGGCGGTTCGATTCCGTCCCTGGCCACCATCCCACCAGCTTGAACGCAACGGCATTTCGAAATTTGCCCGGCCCCATTTTGGTTTGCCGTATCTCCGTCGATTTCTCCGGTTTCCCACCGCGCGAGTGTGCGCAGCCGGGCGCGCTGAACCTGGATGGCCAGGATCAACCGAACCTTCTCGAGCGGATCAGTGGTGGCCAGCGTCTCCTGGAACAACGGAAGGCTGTCGACGATTTCTTCGCGAAGCGACTCGAACAGTTGCCTGCGACGCTTCGGATCCAGGCTGGTCCAGACGCCGGCACGAAGTCGAAACGGGTCGAGGCCAACGCTGGTCGCGAGCTTGGCGTCGCAGGCCCAGGCGCGCAGGGCGGCAGTCCCGCTGCGAGTGAGCCGCAGTCTGCGTGCGCCTCGCTTGTCGTGCGCGGTAGACGCGGCAATGAAGCCTCTGGCTCGCAGACGTTTCACGGCCGGATAGACGGCCCCTGCACTGCCTTTCCATTCCAGCGAAAGCGAATTGGAGAACGCACGGCGAACCTGAAACGCCGTTTCGTGCCCGCCGTTGTGGATCTCGGCAAGGATCGCACCTTCCAGTTCGGTCAACATCGGATCTCCTGTCCCTCGTGCAAGACAATTGACGCACGCCGCCCGCGTTCAATATAGTACGAATCGTACTATCAAGGCAGACGCCATGAAACGTCCATTGCGGGCCGCCCTGCTCGGCGTTGTTGTCCTCGCGACGTCTTGCGCCAACGCGGCATCGCCGCCCAGCCGCTGCATCGACAACAGCCAGTGCAGGGATGCCGCCATGACGAAGTCGATCGATGCCGCGCGGCATGGACATTACATGCAGGCGTCGTTCGGACTTCTCGCCGAACTCGGCGTCGGCGCGGCCGGACAAATCCATGATCCGGACGTGTTCGATCAATGGAGCCAGGTCTGGTCGGCCATGACCGGTGAGCCGTTTGCCAATGCCGGCAAGGCCCCTTACAGCCACGTGACACCGGGCGACGTCGCCGCGCTCGATGCGGCGCAGGCGCGACCGGCCATCGCCGAGATCGTGGCGCGGGCGAAGCAAACGCGCATAGTGATCCTCGACGAAGATCATTTGTCGCCGCGGGACAGGGCCTTCGGCCTTGAAGTCGCACGCGCGCTCCGGCCGCTGGGCTATGACGTCCTGGCGGCCGAAGCGCTGACTCGTGACAAGGACGATGCCGTCTCTCTTGAAAAAATGGAGCAGCTGTCCAGAGACGGCTATGTGCGCCAATCCAGCGGGTACTATCTCAACGACCCCGTGTTCGCCGATTTTTTCCGCCAGGCGATGCAGATGGGTTACCGCCCGGTCTCGTACGAATCGGCCGGCTTCACCGACGAGAAAACCGATGAGGCAAGAAGTGATCGGCGCGAGCAGGAGCAGGCCGAGAACATTGTTCGTCGCGCGCTGCAGCCTGACCCGGCTGCCAAGGTGCTGGTCTACGGTGGCCGACATCACGCGGCCAAGGCGCCGATCAACGACCCGAAGGTGAAAGAGCGCCTGTGGATGGCCGAGCGACTGAAACGCCTGTCGGGAATCGACCCGCTGGTGATCGATCAGGTCGAACTTGGCCAGACGCCAGCCGACCGGCCGGACGTGAATCTCTACGCGATCGCGCGCGCCAAGGCGGCGACCGAGTCCGTCGTGCTCATGCATGGCTCTCGACCACTCGTTGTCGGCTTGCTGGCGGGCGGCGTCGATCTTCAAGTCGTGCATCCGCCACTCAAGCGGATAGCCGGGCGACCTTCCTGGCTCGAGAGCCTCGGGCGGACGCCGTCCAACATTCCGCCCGCGCTGCTGCCCCGCAAGGGGACTCGACTGATCCAGGCGTTTCTTGCAGACGAGGGAACCGACGCGATTCCGATCGATCAGGTTCTCGCCACATTCCGCAAGGCGACCCCGAAGCTGATGCTGCCGAAGCGTCCCGTCCGCTACGAGTACCAGGACGTTCCGCGCGACACCGTTTCGGGTGAAGCGGGTAAATGAGCGTCAGCTTTCACTCGAAAAGGATGCGTCGGTGAAAGTCGTCTTCCGGCCCGAAGGCGGACACCGCGTTGCGCCGCTTTGACACGGCGCTGGATATCGGCGAACCGGCACGGCGAGAGTCGGCAGGCGCAGCACTCGGCTGGATTTGTATACTTTTTAGCAGTACGCCGGACAGCTATCCGGCGCTACTTTGCCTGTCGCTCCCTCCAGCAACCGGGATCGGCTGCAGGACCTTGAGGTTCGACTGCTTCAACGACGTCCGACGGCCGTGAGAATGCCCTTGAGCAAATCGATCGGCGAAGGCGGGCAGCCGGGCACGGTGACGTCGACCGGAATTACATTCGCGATTGCGCCGGCTACCGCGTAACTCGATGCACCGAATACGCCGCCACAGGCGCCGCAATCACCGACGGCAATGACGAACTTCGGATCGGGCGTGGCGTCGTACGTGCGGCGAAGCGCCTCGACCATGTGCCTCGACACCGGGCCCGTCACGAGCAGTGCATCGGCATGCCTGGGACTCGCGACGAAGCGAACCCCCTGCCCCTCGAGGTTGTAATACGGGTTGTTGAGTGCGTGGATTTCGAGCTCGCAGCCGTTGCACGAGCCGGCATCGACATGACGGATCGCCAGCGCGC
>Ga0207671_10005143_pt1 | contig 12183 bp, 9 predicted proteins | sample KBSC24metaG_FD_184352 | JGI IMG/M metagenome (GOLD analysis project Ga0207671, IMG submission 184352) | Corn rhizosphere microbial communities from Kellogg Biological Station, Michigan, USA - KBS C2-4 metaG (SPAdes) (version 2) | ecosystem: Host-associated > Plants > Roots > Rhizosphere > Soil... | reverse complement strand
AGTTGGGCCCCTTCGCCCCCTTGGCGTCGGCCGTGAGGGCGCCCGAGATAGTAGGTGCGTTCAAAATAATGGTCCCGCCGGCCCCGGCTCCGCCTGCTCCATCGCCTTCGGCCTGGGCAGGGTCCACAGCCAGTGGATTCGGATTGGTAGCAGCAACCCCTGAAGCCAGCAGTTTGCCTCCGAGACCGTCGATCACCGCCGCCGAAAGAATGATGATACCGCCCCCGTTGCCGCCGCCGATGCCATAGCCGCTGTCATCATGTCCGCTGCCGCCGCCGCCACCGAAGAATATGCGATTGATACCTGTGGTATATCCATAAGCAGCAAGGCTGGCGCCGCCAATCCCCGGATATTGACCCGGGCAGTTAAAACCTGTGACGCCGCCTCGCGTTCCCCCGACACCTCCGGCCCCATAGTTGGCGCCACCACCTCCTCCGGTATTGAGGCTATTACCTCCGCCACCGCCATTGGCCTGCTTACCCCGCGCGTACTCCTCATTGAGGACATAAGCGGCAATTCCCTGCCCTTTTTCACCAGCGGTAAAATTTCCGGAAGCGGGAAAAGCCATATAATATTGATTCACCGTCGAGAACACGCTGCAGCTGTATCCCGCGCCAAACTGGAACAAAACGCCTCCCTCGAATCCCTGCCCGCTGACATCGATGTCCGCGTTGAGCGTGATGGTACCCGTAGCCTCCAGCGCCACGACACCTCCGGTGCCCGTGGTAGAGCTCCACGGAGTCGCGTTTACGGTGCCTGCCACAACGATAGATGAATAGGAAGGCATGGTCACCAGCTGCACCTGTCCGGCGACACTATAGGTGTTGACGAACTGGTCTTTCACCAATACATCGTTAGCATTTATACTACAGATAGTATTAAACTCATAGGCTCCCGCATTGTTCGCGGCAGTAATATCTCCAAATGTGGCGGTATTGGTGGACGATGTGATAGCGGCGCCCTTTGCCTGATAAAGAACCACCCGCTGCCCCGGGGTCAGACCGGAGGAATTACTCACGGTCACCGTATTAGTAGCATTATTAACAGCTGTAATTGCGTAGTAAGTGTTCACTACGCCCGATACCGACTGGGCATCCGAGGGATGACAGTTGAGGAAAAAAAAGGTCAATAGCAAAGCTATGTTTGCACAGGTTTTCATATATATTGGACGACCCTCCAAAATACTGCATTTTCCTTACATGTGCAAGGATGATGTTATTCACTCATATTTAATCATTTAGATCAGACGTAAATGGAAGTTTTCGAAAGGGCGGCTTCCGCAAGCCGGGTGCCGTCGATACGGGCCTTGATCTTATCAAAAGCTATCTCTCTGGCGGTGGAAATATCATCCGCGAAAGGGGAAAATCCACAATCGTCCGTCGTACCCAGCTGCCCGATAGGAATGACCGCGGCCGCATCCAGGATGAGGTCGCGAATTTCATCGGGTGTCTCCACACGGGGGCTAAGCACATCGGTAACACCCAGGAACACACGCTGCCCGGTCTTTATATTGCCGGCAATGGATTGCAGCACGGTCCGTTTGTCCTTCTCACCCGCATATTCAAGATAGAAGCTCTTTGCCTTCAGCTGGAATAATAAGGGCAGGAGCTGGACATAATCCACATCTGCGCTATGTGTAGAGTCATGATCCCCTCCGGGACAGGAATGGACACCTATGCGCTGACGTTCGTCCTCAGTAAACCGGTCCAGCACCTGGTTGTTCAAATCGATAAAGCTCTGTAACAATCCTCCGCTGGGATCCAGCTTTAGAGACAACCGGGCTTCGGTGAAGTCGATCTGCACATTATAAGCGCCTCCGTCAAGACATTTTCGGATATCTGATTCCGCCTGATCGAGAAGGTCGCCGATGAACTGCGCCCGGGAGTACCCTTCAATGCCTTCGGCAGGATACAACAGGCTTAAGGCCGACGCCGAGATCACGGCCTGCTTCACCGGCAGACTCGTCAGCCGTCTTGCCTTGCTTAAATATTCGGCGGCATAGGTCTGATATTGGAATGGTCCTGCGCTGATCTTCGGTAACTGCCGCGTATGACCGTCGGCAAAAGGAATGATCACCCCATCCGGTGACAGCGTTTTCATTCCAGCAATAGGATAGGTGGCAAAACTTGGCTTGGTCTGCTCCCCGTCTGCAATGACAACCGAGCCGGTGGACTCCAGCCGCTTAATGGTTTCCGTAAGCGCTGCATCAAATAGCTGTTGCAGCCCTTTTTCATCCAGCTGGCCGGCCGCATGGGCTCTCATACCCAATATCAGTTCCACCGGACGGGGAATGCTCCCAATCTGCTCTGTAGGAATGTTCATGATCTTCAATTTTAAGAAGTTAAATAAATGGAAGGACCTGACGCTGTACGGCGTTACCAGAGGATGATAAGCAGAAGTCTTTTTTTCAGATATCACTAAGGTAACAATATTTACCTTTACGCACCAAATTCCATGCATGATCAGCTATAACCCCAAAAAATGGGTCAGCTTTATCTTCCTTTTTCATAAAGCCGATACCTTCCGGAAACTGTTTTGGCTGATAGCGGCCTTTTGCGCCTATGGCTGGCTCATCGCCTGGCTGGAAGCCAGCGTTTTCCGTTTCATGGAGACCACTCATCTGCGAAATATCTCCGTCCTGCACAGTCTTCTGGGCTTCGTCATTTCCCTCCTGCTGGTGTTCCGGACCAATACGGCCTATGACCGCTGGTGGGAAGGCCGTAAACTATGGGGCTCCCTTGTCAATAACAGCCGCAATCTTGCTATCAAGCTGTCGGCCATTTTGGGAGATGATGAAGAGAATTGCAGCTTCTTCCGGAATACTATTCCGGCCTATGCTGCCGCGCTGAGGGACCATCTGCGCAACAATACCACCCGTATCGAGCTGTTCGACAATAACCCCGTCCTCGCAGACCAGATCGATCATCAAAAGCATATTCCCAATCAGTTGGCCCGCATGATGATGCGCAGGATCATGGAACTCCATACCGCAGGACGTATCAGCGGCGACCAGCTCATCATCCTGAATGCAGAGCTGCAATCCTTTACCGATATATGCGGGGCCTGTGAAAGGATCAAGAATACGCCCATTCCCTTTTCTTATGCGGTGTTTATAAAGAAATTCATCTTCTTCTATGTCCTCTCCCTCCCGCTGGGTTATGTCTTTAGCATGGGCTATCTCGTAGTGCCCGTGACAGGCTTTGTTTTCTATGTCATAGCCAGCCTGGAGCTTATAGCCGAAGAAATAGAAGATCCTTTTGGAAATGATGCCAATGACCTGCCCACAGGGAAGATAGCTCATAACATCCAGGTACATATCCACGAATTGCTGTGATTCAGTAACTTTATCGCCTTATGGAATACGGGTTATTGCTACAGAGTATCGGGAAACATATACAGGTCAGTGAGGAAGATAAAAATTACCTGCTGTCCCTTTTGCAATCCAAAAAGCTGCGGCGTAAAAGCTTCTATCAGCAGGAAGGCGATATTACCAGGGCAGCCGTCTATGTCACCAGCGGTCTCCTCCGCATATATTCCGTCGATAAGAATGGCTTCGAACATATCCTGCAGTTCGCTCCACCCGGCTGGTGGATCGGGGATATGAAAAGTTATGTCACCCAGCAGCCCGGCAATCTCAATATCGACGCCCTGGAAGACAGCGAGATCCTGCTCCTGGAGAAGAAGCACCTGGACAGTCTCTATGAAAAAGTCCCTGCCTTCGAACGATTTTTCCGCATACTGGCGGAAAATGCGCTTGCCACCTATCAGCAGCGCCTCGTCGATAATCTAAGCCTTCCGGCCATCGACAGATACGCCAATTTCTGCCGTCTGTATCCCTCCCTCATAGAATGTCTTCCTCAAAAGCAGGTGGCTGCCTACATCGGTGTGACCCCGGAATTTCTCAGCAAGATGCTGGGTAGCAAACCTGCTTCTTAATCTATCTTAAGTTAATGGCTTAACCTATGTTATTGGCGCCGGACACCCGCGTATTATACCTTTGCGTAAAGGAGTTAACAAAATCATGAACAAACAAATAGAATCGATCATACCTCGTCCCAGCCATCCCAATATGGTGGGCGATGGTTTCAGGGTATTCAACTTTATCCCCGGCGGCGTCCAGCAGCGCAGGATCAGCCCCTTTCTTATGCTGGATTTTGCGGCCGAGCACAATTTCGCCCCTTCTGTCCGGGAGAGAGGCGTGGACGTACATCCGCACAAGGGCTTCGAGACGGTGACCATCGCCTATAAGGGCAGCGTGGCCCATCACGACAGCGCCGGCAGCTGCGGGGTCGTCAACCCGGGCGACGTACAATGGATGACGGCGGGTAATGGTATCCTTCACAAGGAATATCATGAAAAGGAATATTCCCAAAAAGGTGGCCCCTACGAAATGGTCCAGCTTTGGGTCAATCTCCCCAAAAAAGATAAATCCACGGCACCCCACTACCAGGCCCTGACAGCCGGCCAGATGGGCAAGGTCCAATTACCCGATGGCCTCGTCAATGTCATCGCCGGGCAGCTCGCCGTGGCCGGACAGCCCGATAAAGTAAAAGGCCCTGCGGAGACCTATACCCCCGTAAACCTTTTTGACATTAAGCTGAACCAGGGTGGAGAGATCAGCTTCCCCATACCCGCCAGCCATAATACGGCCCTGCTGGTCATAGAAGGGAATATAACGGTGAATGACAGGACGGCGCCGCCGCATAGTTTTGTCATATTTAAGAATGAAGGCGAGGACATCTCGATCAAGGCTTTGGAGAACAGTGTGGTATTGTTATTGAGCGGGGAGCCCATCGACGAGCCCATCGTCAGCTACGGTCCTTTTGTAATGAATACGCAGGAAGAAATTTACGAGGCCATACACGATTTCCAACGCGGCAAATTTGGCACATTGGTGTGAAAAGGAATTTTCGGAACTTTACCCTATTAACAAATCTTAACCGGATGCACTATAAATTCGAGAAACCCATAGCCGGCACCATCGGCACGGAAAAATACCAATGCACCATCGAGTGGAGAAACGGCACGTTTATAGTAGACGAGCCGGAAAAAACAGGCGGCAGGGACACGGGCCCCGACCCCAACACCCTGTTCCTGTCTTCCCTTATCAGCTGTACCCTCGTCACCCTGCGTATGTACATCGACCGCAAGGGCTGGGACATCCCCGTCATCAGTGTAAAAGCCAATCTCTTTCAGACCGTCCAGGATGAAAAGCTCACCACTATCATAGACAAAGAAGTCTCCTTTCCCGGCCCTATCCCGCTGGATGTGGAGAAAAAGAACAGGCTGCTGGAAATAGCGGAGCACTGTCCCGTCTCAAAAATGCTGGAAGGCGAGATCAAAATACGCAGCTTCGTATATCATGATGAGTCTGTAGAGAAGGAGATGAAATACACCAATGGCGATATTACTGTGCACTGGAAACCCGACATCTGCAAACATTCCGGCCGCTGTGTCACCCAGCTGCCACAAGTATTCGACCTGAAAAGTCATCCCTGGATCAATATGCAGGGCGCCGACACGAACGCCATCATCGATCAGGTAAATAAATGCCCGACGGGCGCCCTGTCCGTTACGCGCGACGCCTGAAATTGTCGTAACTTCCTTGTCCTTCCTAATAAAAATTAATAACTATGGCAAACATTACCACAGCCGAACCTACTGTCGGCCCAGTCAAGGACATTGCAACGATCACTCCCCTGGATTATGCGTCCGACCCCGCGATAGAAAGCCATACAAAAGCTTTTTTAAAAGCTCTCAACAGCGGCGATGGCAAGCCCATGGAAACAATGACACCCACCGAAGCCCGCGGGGTCCTGGAAGGAGCACAGGCTATGGAAGTAGACCTGTCCGGTGTCGACATCAAAGAAAAAGACATCACACAGGACGGGCTCGATGTCAAATTGTATATCGTCAGACCCTCCGGCATTACGGGTACACTGCCCGTATTTATGTTCTTTCACGGAGGAGGCTGGGTATTGGGCGATTTTCCCACCCACAAACGGATCGTGAGGGATCTGGTGGTCCATTCAGGCGCAGCTGCCGTATTCGTGGAATATACCCGATCGCCCGAGGCACAATATCCAACAGCCATCAACGAAGCCTACGCCGCTACAAAATGGGTGGCAGCCAACGGCGCCGACATTGATGTGGACAGCTCCCGCCTGGCCATCGCCGGCAACAGCGTGGGCGGTAATATGACAGCCGTGATCGCCCTGATGGCAAAAGATAAAAAAGGTCCGGAGATCAAGCTCCAGGTGCTGTTCTGGCCTGTGACCAATGCCAATTTCGACACCCTCTCCTATCACCTTTACGCGACACAGCGCTTCCTCACCCGGAATATGATGATATGGTTCTGGGATAACTATACGAAAGACCAGGCTGCAAGGAACGAAATATATGCCTCCCCGCTCAGGGCCGGTCTCGATGAATTGAAAGGACTTCCCCCCGCGCTGGTACAGGTGGCGGAGAACGATGTGCTGCGTGATGAAGGCGAAGCCTATGCCCGCCGACTGGATGAAGCCGGCGTGCCCACCACCCTGGTACGCATCGATGGCATGGTCCATGATTATGGGCTGCTGAACCCGCTGGCGACAGTCCCCGCCGTACAGTCTGCCCTGCGTTATGCGGCAGGTGAAATAAAAAATGCTCTCAAATAACTCCCCGGCGCGCCGTCCCGGGTTCGTCTGCCGGGGCGGCGCCTTTAAAATTGAATACGATACAGTATGTCCGGAAAGAATCTTATCTGGTAGATAGGCTCTGCAATCCCCTTGGACTGGTTGTATTGTATGAGAAATATGTTTTTCCGATTGGTCACATTCTGCAGGTCCACATAAAATGTTTGCGTCAATTTACGTTTCCTGCTGTTCGTCCGGAACCCAAATTTCGTGTCCAGCCGGAAGTAGCTGTCCAGTCTTTGAGCATTATAATGCAAGGTATCCAGTATCTGGTATCCAGCCGCCACAGAGGCCGGCACATTGACAGGAGTAGTATAACGTCCTCCAATAGTCGATAGCTTCGTGTCGAAGGTAAAGGCATTATTCCCGCTGCGTCCCACCTTCCACTCTTTGCCCGTCAGGAAATTGAAGACCTGTTTGTAGTTGAAGGCCGTATTCCGTTCGACCCCATCGCTGCCCTTGTATTTAGAGTCGAAGATCGACGCCGTGAACAGGACATAATATCCTCTGCTAAGGAACTTCTCCACCGTCAGCTCGATGCCCTTGTTATCTCCCGTACCCTTATTGATCAAACCTACTTTGTTGGGGAAACCAAAGTCGGCGCCGGCATTCAGCATGGAAAAGCCGCTGAGCTGTCTTTCCACCGGCACATCGAACAGATGCTGGTAATACAACTCCGCCTTGACCCGCCAGTCGGGCAGGAATCGTTTCTCATAACCCAGCACAAAATGATTCGCGCGGGTAAGTCCCAAAGACCGGTTGCCGGGGTCCTTTTGTCCTGTCAGTTCGTTCACTTCCTGGAAATATACAGGCAGGGGCTGCAGCTGGCTGTGCAACCCGTAGCTCAGATATAGTGACTGGCCGGCGGGCAGCTGATAGGACAGCGATAGCCGGGGTTCCAGTGCGGTACTATTGTTGACGCTGAAATGCGTTCCATGAACTCCGCCCAATATGCTGAAATGCTCGCTCACCCGATATTTCAGTTGCCCGAAATACTGTGTAAGAAAAGGTGTCCCATCATAATTGCTCACCGTGTCGAAGGGTGCGGCAGGAGGACGGGACGTCTTGTCGAGTATCCGTACATTAAGCCCCAGCGATTCCCCGACTGCCCCGATCCGGTAGGACCAGCGGCTGTTGACCTTGCTGTTCAGATAGGTGCTGAACCGGAAAGTGCTGGTGGTGTTCTTTGAAGAATAGTGCAGCCATCGGTTCTCGTACGGAGGCACGGGGTCAGGGTACCGGTATTCATCATACGAATCGAGGGTATGAGCATAGGATACCACTGTACGCAGGTAGGTTCGGGGACCCAGGTCCAAGGTATGCCTGACACCGAAGATGGAAAAATTGCTCTTGTCATATCCATCCTGGTCTGCCTGTCCATAAAAATCATTCGAGTCCACCTTGCTGCCCAGAATGTCAATATGGCTCCATCCGCCCATTCCAAAAAAAGAGAACTTTCCCGCCGCACCTCTGCCGGTGGTGATATTGAAGACCCAGTCCTGGTATTTGGGTGTGGCCTTGGTCCCGATGTTGAGACCGATGGAATTAGCTATCTGTGCAAAGGAATAACGATAGCTGGCCAGATAGGCCGCTCCATTGTTCTTACGGTTGAGAGGACCTTCCACCGTAGCTTCCAGACCGCTAAAGGCATTGAGCTGTAAGGTCTGCTCATGCTTGCTGCTGTTGCCGCTGCGCAGGTTGATATCGAATACCGCGGCTACCGCATTGCCATATTCTGCCGGAAAGGCGCCCGTGAGGAAGTCGGATGTCTTGAGCGCGTTGGTGTTCAATGCACTGACTGGGCCGCCTGTAGTACCCAATGCGGAAAAATGGTTTGGATTGGGAGAAGGACTGCCTTCGATGCGCCATAACACACCGGTAGGTGAATTGCCTCTCACGACAATATCATTCCGGGCGTCGCTGTTGGCAGCCACACCGGCATAGTTGCTCACCAGTTTGGAAGGGTCATTCCTCCCTCCCGCGTAGCGGGTCACTTCATCCAGGCTAAAGGACCTCGCGCTGCCAGCCGTAAATTCGTTGGCGGCGGCCCCTTTTTTGGTGACAGGTGCGGTTACGGTCAACGCATTCAGGGTCACGAGCTTTTGCTCCAGGGCGATGTCCAGGATCACCTCTTTCCCTGCGGTGACCAGCACCTCAGGGATCACTGCCGTCTGATAGCCGGCGCTGCCATAGGAAAATTGCTGACGGCCCAGCGGGACACCCTCCAGCACATACCTGCCTGTCTCATCCGTCACCGCGCCGATGGCCGGCACAATACCCGTAACCTGCACTGTCACTCCTGCTATGGGTTTTTCAGAAGTCTTATCTATGACGACACCCCGGACAGTCTGTGTAAGCCGGGAAGACTGGGCCAGACCGCTCAGTCCCGTTAGTATGATCAAGGTAAATAAGGTTAGCGTTCTCATAATGACCACAATACTACAGGCATCCATCCGGGGCTGCAATGTAAAAAGAGTGAGCTGTCGGTTTTTCGGAATGAACCGGGTATCTTTTCCCCGGCGTCTTATTCTGAATGTGTATTTTTACAGTATGCGCTGGGTCAATAGCAAAATAGGATTCAACGACACGCTGGTAATGCTGATTGGTATTCCGCTGTTCTCGTCACTGATACCCATTATCTTCTTTGGATGGCGCATCGGCCGTCCTCCCTATTACCCCTGGCTTGCCTACTGGCCCTGTCTTGTCATCACCGCCATCATCTGGATCAGCTGCCGTTTCATCATGATCTGGACCCGCCGGAGATATGCATCCTTTGCATTGGTGAAAAGGAGACTGGTGGTCCAAAGCCTGCTGATACTTGCAGCCGCACTCTTGACCAATAATGTAATAGGCCTTTTTCTGAATGACATGTGCAAGGACCTCATCAAGCTGAGACAAGGCCAGTTTACTGCCGGAGATGCCGCTATCAATTCCAATGCCGCCACTATCTTTAGTACCATGCTGGTATGTGCCATCTACGAGAGCATTTATTTTATGAGCGAACTCCGCAAGTCCGTGGAAGAGAAGGAAATGCTGAAAAGAGAAAGCCTTCGTGCACAGCTGGAAGCATTGAAGACACAGGTGAACCCTCATTTTCTGTTCAACAACCTCAATACCCTTAGCGCCGTCATCCCGGACAACCCCGGCCAGGCCATCGATTTTGTTCAACAGCTTTCCAAGGTCTATCGTCATATACTGGAAGTAAAAAATGAACAAAGCATCCTGTTAAAGGAAGAGCTGGAAGTACTGCAGGCTTATGCCTTTCTGCTAAAGACCCGGTTTGGGGACAACCTCGACATCAACATCAGAGTTGCTGCGGGTGAGCTGGAACAGAAAATAGTACCGCTGTCCCTTCAGATCCTCATGGAAAATGCTATCAAACACAATATCGTGTCCTCCGCCAAACCTTTACGGATAGATGTCTTTACGGAACAGGGCCGGCTCATCGTGAGCAATACGTTGCAGAAAAAGAATCAGGCCTCCGAATCCACCGGTATCGGTCTGGAAAATATACGCAACCGGTATCTGCTGCTCGGCAGCAGGCCCATCGAAGTGGAAGAAGGGCCTTCCTGTTTTACTGTTTCCATTCCTTTGATGGGTAATTAAAAATTTGATCTATGAAGGTAGTCATAATAGAAGACGAAACCCCGGCAGCCACCCGACTGACCCGTATGCTGGAAAAGATCGATGACAACATCGAGGTGATAAAAAGACTGGACAGCGTGGAGTCTTCCGTCAGATACCTTTCCTCCGCCGGGGAGGTCGACCTTATCTTTATGGATGTGCAGCTGGCCGACGGCTTGTGCTGGGACATTTTCCAGCAAGCCAGACTGGCGCCTCCCATCGTCTTCACCACCGCCTTTGATCACTATACTTTAAAGGCCTTCAAGGTCAATAGCCTGGATTATCTTTTAAAGCCCATCGATGAAGGGGAATTGCAGCAGGCGGTGGAGAAATACAAACAGCTTTATCGCAATGCAGACAAGGGGTTGCCGGACAGGATCGAAAAGCTGTTGCTGGAGATGGGCGCCACCCGATACAAAGAAAGGCTGCTGATCAGAAGAGGCCAGCAGCTGCATTATCTCAAGACGGCTGCTACCGCCTACTACTATGCGGATGGTAAGCTTTGTTATGCCATCGACTTCAGCGGGAACAGCTATTTGCTGGACAATAACCTCAATCAATTGGAAGAGCTCCTCTCCCCACAACATTTCTTCCGGGTCAATCGCCAGCTGCTCGTCAACATCGAGTCCATCAAGAAAATACATACCTGGCTGGGCGGCAGACTCAAGCTGGAGCTTTCTCTTCCCGTGCAGGCCGATCCTATCGTAAGCCGGGAAAGGGTCAGCGGGTTCAAGGACTGGCTTGGCTAAAAGCACGTGCATTTGCCAGGGCCTCCGAGGCGCATTATTGCTTCAGTACTTTTTTGACATATCTTGCTCCGCCCGTGTTTATTTCCACAAAGTAGATGCCTTTGTTCAGGTCGCCGATGGGTATATCCACTCTGCCGGCGCCGGAGGAAGCCTTTACAGTTTTTAATGTCTGGCCTGCCGTGTTCAGGACGAGTATGCTGACATCTTCCGTAGTACCTGCGATCGTGATATGCAGCAGGTCCACAGCAGGATTAGGATAAAGAGTTGGAGCGGTAGAGAGCGTTCCCTGGAAATCCACCAAAACAACAGTGGAATAAGCGCTGGCGCCATCTACGTCCACTATCTTCAAGCGATAGTAGTTCGTTCCGGCCGCAGGAGCATTGTCCGTAAAGCTGTACTGGCTGGACATTGTACCGGCATGATCAGCTGCCACCGAACCCACTGTGACAAAGCCCGTGGCGCTGGTGCTGCGCTGTATCTCGTATTGATTGATATTCGTCTGGTTGGCGACACTCCATTTCAACAGCGCGCTGTTTTCCTGCTTCACGGCAGTGAAACCGGTGATCGATACAGGAAGGATCGATGCGCTGTAGGCGATGGTATAATAACCAGCGGGCAGATTGGATGCGGTGACCAAAAACGAAACTATACCCGTACCCGTATTGACAGTAGGAGAAGACACCAGCTGCACGATCTTATTGGTACCAGTGGCAAAAGTTCCATCCGTGGCATTATAGATCAGCGAGTACGAATTGGCGAGGGAAACCGATCCTCCATTATAGTCCGGAAAATTGAAGTTCAACGTCACCTCTCCTGTGCTGTTGCCGCCGGATTTCTGTACATTCCAGCTGCGGTTCCACATTGTAATGGAGCTGGCGCTGGTGATACCGGGGATCGTAGCATTGGTGATGACAGTATTGCTCTGACCATTATGCGCTGCCATCAGGTAACCGGCCGTCTTCAAAAAATCCGATGCCCCGGTGCCGCTGCTGAATCCAAGCCCGTCGGTAGACCCGGACGGGTTGGCGGTAAAGTTATCCGTACTGCTGGTATAGCCAATGCCTACCAGGTTGGTGATATAAGTGGTAGTGCTCGGCGGTGTATATTTCGATACGCTCACCGCTCTTCCCCAT
>Ga0207671_10005141_pt1 | contig 12184 bp, 9 predicted proteins | sample KBSC24metaG_FD_184352 | JGI IMG/M metagenome (GOLD analysis project Ga0207671, IMG submission 184352) | Corn rhizosphere microbial communities from Kellogg Biological Station, Michigan, USA - KBS C2-4 metaG (SPAdes) (version 2) | ecosystem: Host-associated > Plants > Roots > Rhizosphere > Soil... | reverse complement strand
GCCTCGGCTTCAACGAGCTCTTCCTGATGTTCGGCCAGGGCCACCTCGACCCCCAGGCCAACCACGAAGAACTGGAGAAGTTCATCGCCAAGGTCGCGCCACGCTTCTCCGCCAAGGACACTTCCGGCGTCTTCGTTTGAACGCCATCGAACAAGGACGAAACGCAATGGACCTATCTGACAAGAAGATCATCGTCACGGGCGGATCCCAAGGCATTGGCGAGTCGGCCGTCCGCGCCTATGTCAAAGCTGGGGCCCAGGTCTTCTCACTGGACATCAATGAGGAACTGGGGACCCATTCCGCAAGGCAGGCCAATGAATCGGGGCCCGGCGCGGCCAAGTTCCTCAAGTGCGATGTGAGCAACCGTAGCGAAGTGGACGCGGCGTTCGAGACCGCAGTCGCTGAACTGGGGCGCTTGGACGTACTCGCCCATATCGCTGGAGTGCATTGCCATGCTCCCACACACGACGTTCCGGACGAACTGCTGAGCTGGCTATATGCAGTCAACGTGAACGGAACGATTTATACAAATGGCGCCGCTTACCGGCACATGAAGGACATTGGCGGCGCCATTGTCAACTTCGGCTCTGAATCAGGACTCACGGCAGAAGTCAACAATGCAGTTTACGGGTCCTCGAAGGCAGCGGTCCATACGTGGACGCGCAGTGTCGCGCGCGAGTGGGGCCGGAAAGGCATCAGGGTGAATGCTGTCCTCCCCTATGTTGTCACGCCCATGTACGCCAGGTTTCGCGCGGCGCTCACTCCTGAGGAACTCGCGGCCCATGATCGTGCCACGGCTGAGCAGATTCCGCTCGGTGGCAAATTCGGCGATACCGACACTGACTTGACGCCCGTCCTTGTCTTCCTGGCCAGCGACGCTTCTCGCTTCATCACCGGCCAGCTCATTCCGGTCGATGGCGGGCTCATTTCCGTCCGATAACCCGCCTCTCGGCCAAAGACACTTCCGGCGTTTTCCTTTGAACGCGTACGACCACCCTTCCCTCAAGGAGACAGTGATGCAATGCGGCATTTTTCATACCCCCTACAACCCTCCCGGCCGGACGCCCAAGCAGGTGTTCGACTGGTCGCTCGAGATCGCCCGGGTCGCCGATGAAGCCGGCTTTGCCGATTTCATGATCGGTGAGCACTACACGCTGGCGTGGGAGAACATCCCGTTCCCCGAAGCCATCATCGCCGCGGCCGCGCCGATGACCCGGCGGATCCGCTTTGCCCCGATGGCGCACCTGCTTCCCTACCATGATCCGGCCACACTGGCCATTCGCATCGGTTGGTTGTCGCAGGTTCTGGAGGGCCGCTATTTCCTGGGCGTGGCACCCGGCGGACACCACACCGACGCGATCCTGCACGGCTTCGAGGACATCTTCGGCCTGCCGCCGCGGCAGCTCGAAGCCATGGACCTGATGGAAAAGGTGTGGCGTGGCAAACCCTTCCACGAGAAGGGAAAGTTCTTCCAGGCCGGCTTCCCCGGCCCGGACACCATGCCGGGCTACAACGTCGAAATCGCCGAGAACGGGCCGTGGGGTGGACGCGACGCGTTGGAGATCGCGATGACCGGTCTGTCGATGAAATCGTCGTCGATGAAGTTCGCCGGCGAGCGCAACTACAGCCCGATCTCGTTCTTCGGCGGCACACCTCAGATGAAGTCGCACTGGAACACCTGGGCCGCGGCCGCCGAATCGAAGGGATTCGTCGCCGATCGCAGCCGGTACCGCGTGTGCCGCGACATTTTCATCGCCGACAGCGACGAAGAAGCCAAGCGTCGCGCCATCAACGGCGGGCTGGGCAACACCTGGCGCAATTACCTGTTCCCGATCTACAAGAAGTTCGGCCTCTTCGACGGGATCATCGAGGACTCGGGACTCAAGGTCACGCCCGACACCATCGACGAGAACTTCCTTGCCGAGCATGTGTGGCTCTGCGGCAAGCCCGAGACGGTGATCAGGAAGTTGCAAAAGCTGGTGGACCAGACCGGTGGCTGGGGCCAGATCTGCGCCAATTCGCATGACAACCTGGATGACCACAAGGCCTGGAACGAATCACTGCAGCGCCTGGCCAAGGAGGTCGTCCCTTACGTCGTTGGCGTCCCGTCACAAGCCAAGCGCTGATTCGCGCGTTCGAGGAGACCCGATGTCCAAGAACCTTGCGACGGTCCTCGTCGAGCCCAATCGCGTCGAAACATGGGAAGTCGAAGTCGCCGAGCCCCAGCCCGGCGGTGCGCTGGTGCGTGTGGTGCTCGGCGGAGTCTGCGGCAGCGACGTGCACATCACTTCCGGCGCCGCCGGCGTGATGCCTTTCCCGATCATTCTCGGCCACGAGGGCGTCGGGCGGATCGAACGTCTGGGTGCAGGCGTGTCCACGGATTACGCGGGTATCCCGGTGGTGCCCGGCGATCTCGTCTACTGGTCTCCCATCATCGCTTGCCATCGTTGTCACTCCTGCACCGTGCTGGACGAGACGCCCTGCGACAACTCGCGCTTTTTCGAGCATGCGCGCAAGCCCAATTGGGGAAGCTATGCAGACTATGCGTGTCTGCCCAGCGGGATGGCCTTCTTCCGCCTGCCCGACAAGGCATCGCCCGAGGCCGTGATTGCGCTAGGGTGCGCACTTCCGACCGTGCTGCGTGGCTTCTCGCGTTGTGGTCCGATTCGTATCGGCGATTCGGTCGTGGTGCAGGGAGCCGGCCCGGTCGGGCTCTCGGCGGTGATGGTGGCTGCGATTGCCGGCGCGCGCGAAGTCATCGTCATCGACGGCGTGGACCATCGCCTCGAGGCGGCACGCAGGCTCGGCGCGACCGCAACCATCTCGCTGAAGGAAAGCACGGAGGAGCGCCGGCGCGCGGTCTACGAACTGACCGGACCGGCCGGGCCGAACGTCGTCGTCGAGGCCGCCGGCGCCTTGCCAGCGTTTCCCGAAGGCGTCGAGCTCACGGGCGTGCATGGCCGCTACATCGTTCTCGGCCTGTGGGGCGCCATCGGCTCTCAGCCGATCTCCCCTCGCGACCTGACGACAAAAAACCTGACGATCGCCGGCGCGACTTTCCCCAAGCCCAAGCACTACTACGAGGCGATGCACCTTGCGGCACGGCTCCAGGACCGATTCGCATTGGCCAGCCTCATCAGCCACCGCTTCTCGATCCGGGACGCTCACCGCGCGCTCGAACTCGTGCACAGCGGCGAGGCCGTGAAGGCCGTGATCGACCCGCAGTTGGTGAACAAGGAGACATGAGCAATGGAAGCTGCAAAGGCGACGAACGACAACGTCCAACTTGAATGGAACCCGCAATGAGCAAACGTCTGGAAGGCAAAGTGTGTGTCGTCACCGGCGCCGGCAGCGGCATGGGCCGGGCTTGCGCAGTGGAGATGGCGCACGAGGGCGGCCGGGTCGTGGTGTCGGATGTCAATGCCGCATCAGGCGGCGAAACCGTCAAGCTGGTCAAGGATTTCGGGGGCGAGGCCCTGTTCATCGGCTGCGATCTTCGCGACAGCGCGCAAATCAAGGCGCTCATGGACGGAGCGGCGCGACACTTCGGCGGCATCGATGTCTTGCACAACAACGCGGCCGTGCACGAGACGGACCTGACCCAGCAGACATCGATCGAAGACCTGTCCGAGGAAGTCTGGGACATCGTGTACGAAGTGAACCTGCGTGCCGTATGGCTGACGACGAAGCACGCGGTTCCGTATCTCAGGAAGTCCGGCGCCGGGGTGATTGTCAACGTGGCATCCACCGGTTCGTTCGTCGGCTATCCGATGGCCGGAGTCTATTGCGCCACCAAGGGCGGCGTCCTGCTGTTGACCAAGGCCACGGCGATCGATCTGGCCAAGTTCGGTATTCGCTGCAACTGCTATTGCCCCGGCGCGATCGACACCCCCATGCTGCAGAAATACTACGAGGCGGCCGTCGACAAGAAGGCGATCATGAACGTGTTGACCGGCGCACATCTTGTCCCTCGACTGGGCCGGCCGGAAGAAATCGCGAAGCTCGCCTGCTTCCTGGCGTCGGACGACTCCTCCTTCGTGAATGGTGCCGCCTACGTCATCGACGGAGGCACGCTGGCATGGCGAGGGACCAGGGCGGAAAGCTAGCCATCGATCCAGCAGGCGCTGGTCAAAGGCCGCCAGCGCCGCGGTGCGCTGGCTTCCACTAACATTCGAAGATCCCTTCCGCGAAAAAAGCCACCCATTGAAGCCCACCAGCAACATCTCCCGCCGGCGACGGACCGCGCTTTCCGACGGCGGCCCGGAGTACACCGCCAAGCGTGAAGAGCTCGTGAGGATCGCCGCCACGCTGTTCCGTGAACGTGGCTACACCGCCACGCGGCTGATCGACATCGCAAACGCCGCCGGCCTCGATCGTGCCACCGTCTACTACTACGTGGGCAGCAAAGAAGAGCTGTTCCGCGAATCGGTGGAAGGCATCCTCGATGCCAACCTCGCGCAGGCCGAACTGATATCAGCCGACAAGTCGCTCGATGCGAACATGCGCATCCGCAACATCGTCGTGCAGATGATCCTGTCCTACGAGCAAAACTTCCCGCAGATGTACGTCTACATCCAGGAGCAGATGCATCAGGTAGCCCAAGAGAAGACCCCCTGGGCCCAGGAGATCGTGCGCAAGACCAAGCGGTTCGAGGCCATCGTCAAGAACCTCATCAAGGAAGGCATTGAGCGAGGTGAATTCCGTGCTGACCTGCAGGTCAGGCTGGCCGCCAACGCGCTGTTCGGCATGATCAACTGGATGCATCGCTGGCATGTCCCTCGCCGCCCATCGAGCGCAGAGGAAATCGCCAACACCTTCTCGCAGATCTTTTGCGACGGCATGCTCGTGCGGCGCTGAAGCAGCGGCGCGAGTCCGGGCCAAGGACTCGGCGGCAGGGCCGATCTCGATGCGGCTATTACCCGTGGGCGCCTGTGTGCATCGTCGGAGGGATCGGCGGCGCTGCCTGCCCTGTCGCCGCCGGCGCGACACGCCCTATCGGTTTCAACAGGAAACATGCCAAGCTCGGCACGATCACCAGCGCGCCCAGCATGTTCCACATGAACATGAACGCCAGCAACACGCCCATGTCAGCCTGGAACTTGATCGGCGACCAGGCCCAGGTGATGACCGCCGCGGCCAGCGTCACCCCGATCAGCGCCACCACTTTGCCGGTGAAGGCCAGCGCGTTCTCGTAGGCATCCGATACCGACAGGCCGCGGCGCTGCTGCACCAGGTGCACGGTGAGCAGATAGAGCGAGTAGTCGACGCCGATGCCCACGCCCAGCGCGATGACCGGTAGCGTGGCCACTTTGACACCGATGCCGAGCGTCACCATCAGCGCCTCGGCCAGCACCGAGGTCACGGCGAGCGGTACCACGGCGACCACCACTGCGCGCCAGTTGCGGAAGGTCGCATAGCACAGCAGGATGACCGCCACGTAGACGTACACCAGCATGGCGCGGTTGGCTTTGAACACGGCGATGTTGGTGGCCGCCTCGATGCCCGAGTTGCCGGCCGCCAGCAGGAACTTGCGATCCGCCGTGTTGTGCTCGGCGGCGAACACCTCGACAGCCTTGACGACCCGGTCCAGCGTCTCGGCCTTGTGGTCGGCCAGGAAGGCGACCACCGGCGCGACACTGCGGGCTTCGTTGAGCATCTCGGGATTCGAGTCATAGACGTAGTTGATCGCATCGGCCACGACAAACGCGTCGCGGTTGATCGTGACCCACTTCGGTGAACCCTCGAAGCCCGCCGCGGTGTAGGCCCGACCCAGGCTTGCTGCCGACACGGTGGTCTGCACGCCCGGCAGGTCGCGCAGCAGTTCCTCGAGGCGATCCATCTCGAGCAGCGTCTCGAAAGTCATCACGCCGCTCGGCGGTGTAGTCACGATCACGGCGAACTGGTCGCTTGACAGCCCGTAGTGCCCGGTGATGTAGGCGTTGTCTCGGTTGTAGCGGGAGTCGGCACGCAGCTCCGCGGCGCCCGGATCGAGGTCGCCGATCTTGAGCTGCTGCGCCACCAGAAGGCCCGCGGCGGTCAACACGCCCGTTGCCACCAGCGTCGCTGCGGCCCAGCGCGGCTGAGTGAAGCGGCCGAACCAGTGTGCGAGAGGATGCTTGCCCTCGCTGCTCCGCAGCGCGCGAGACGCCGCGGCGCGGCCCACGCCCGTGTACGACAGCAGAACAGGCAGGAGAATCAGGTTGGTGAAGATCAGGATCGCAACGCCGATGCTCGCCTCGATCGCAAGGGTGCGGATCACGGGGATGTCCACCACCGTCAGCACGCCAAAGCCCACCGCGTCAGCCAGCAGTGCCGTCAGACCGGCCAGAAACAGGCGGCGGAACGTGTAACGCGCGGCCACGTACCGGTGGGTGCCGTGGCCGATGTCCTGCATGATGCCGTTCATCTTTTGCGCCCCGTGAGAGACGCCGATCGCAAAGATCAAGAAGGGCACGAGGATCGAGTAGGGGTCGATCACGAAGCCGCACAGCCTCATCACGCCCAGCTGCCACACGACTGCCACGAGCGAACAGCCGATCACGATGGCCGTGCTTCTGCCGCAACGGGTGTACGCGTAGATGATCAGGGTCGCGATCACGGCCGCGACCGCGAACCAGGCAAAGACCTGAATCAGGCCATGGATCAGATCGCCGACAAGCTGGGCGAAGCCAATCACGTGCACGCGCACGCCGCTCCCGTCGTACTTGGCCCGGATCTGCTCGAGGCTGTCGCGGAAGGCGCGGTAGTCGAGCTCCTTGCCGGTGGCAGGATCCTTGTCAGCCAGCGGCACGAAGATCATGCTGGATTGGTGGTCACTGCCAACCAGCGCGCCGACGATGCCTGAGCGCAGCACATTCAGGCGCAGCGTCTCCAGGCTGCGCGGCAAGCCGTCATAGTTGTCGGGCATCACGGACCCGCCCTTGTAGCCCTGCTCGGTGATCTCGGTCCAGCGCACCACCGGCATCCACAGCGACTTCATGAATGATCGGTCGACACCCGGAATCAGAAATACCGCATCGTTGATGTCGCGCAGCGTCTTCAGGTAGGCCGGATCATAGATATCGCCCCGGGTGGACTCCACGACGATACGCACCGAGTTGCCCAAGCCGCCCAGTTCCGCGGTGTGGGCACGGTAGTTCTGAATGAAGGGATGCGACTGCGGCATCATCTTCTCGAAGCTCGCATTGACCGCCAGCCGCGCGGCCGCAAAACCGAGTGCAAGCGTGACCAACGCACATACGAGCACCAGCATCAGCCTGTTGTTGAAGATCAGCCGCTCGAGCAGATTGCCCGACCCCTTGTCGAAGGACGCCGGGTCCGCCACCACGGGCATGGCTTCCAGCTCGATATCGGACATAACCATTCGAATATCCTGAAAAGGTGTGCGTGAGGAGAATCAGCGCAGCGCCGGCAGCGTTTCCACCGTGACCCCGCCCAAGCCAGTGACGGCCACGCTGCCGTCAGCAAGCGGCAACACGCCGGTCAGCCGCATGTGCTGCTTCGGTTGCACGGCGACGAAGCTGCGGCCCTCGGAGTCGCCGACCAGGATCTGCCCGACGCCATTGACCAGCAGGAAACGGGAATGGTCAGGATCGACGGCCCCGGCGGCGATGGTGGCCTCGGAGGGCGTCTTGATCGCCTGCCAATCAGAGCCCTTGGCATCAGCCCTGTACACCACACCGCGCAAGCCGAAGGCAAGCGTCGCGTTCGCGTTGCCGGCCAGTCCGAAAAAGCTGCCGGCGTAGCCCGTGCTCATCGCCGTGAAGCGCCCTCGGTCGCGGTCCAGCCGGTATACCCGCCCCTGTTCGCCGACGATCATCACGTCGCCGTTGATGCCGCGCACGCCATTCAGGTTGAGCTGTTCGTTGTCGATGCGATCGAACCAGGGCGTCCAGGTCCGGCCGCCGTCGACCGTGGCGATCAACAGCCCATACGACCCGACGGCATAGCCCACGTTCGGGTTCTCGAACCAGACATCCAGGTAAGGCAGCGCCATCCCCGGCTTGAAATTCTGTGCGACCAGCTTGAGCGCCTTGCTCGCCGCCGTGTCGCCCGCATCCGCGCGCTCCTGGTAGAACTTGCGGAACTGGGGCCCCGCGCTTCGCGCGTCGAGTTGCTTGAGCCAGGTGCGGCCGCCATCGCCACTTACGCAGCACCACGCCGTGTGGCCGACGATCCAGCCGATGTCCGGCACGGGAAACTGAACTGCCACCAAATCGCTCTGCACCGGGACAGCGGATTGCTGCCATGATTTGCCGCCATCCACGGACACAATGACCAGTCCGCGCGGACCCACGGCAATCAGGCTCTCGCCGGCACGCGTTATGGCCATGGCCGGTCGCAGCTCCGGCCGCGCGACCGCCTTCGCCGGAGAATCAAGCGGATCCTTGAAGGCGGGCTCTTGCGCTGCGGCGCTACCGGCAACGCCGAAGACGGCAACAACCAATTGAAGCGCCACCGCAAGGCCGGCGCAGAGGCGGGAGTGCAGGGTCCGGGAGTTCATCGGCGTCAATCGGATAGAGACCGCGGCAGCACCGCAGGACAGCGCCGCGAGGTGCTGCTGCTTCATCTCAGCGCACGCTGGCGCCAGCCACTGCCTGCGGCGTCAGTAGCATCTCGGGCAATCCCTCGCCGCTCGAGTAGGAGCGGATGTAGTGACCCGGATCCTTGTGGCCCAGATTGATGGCCGCATAGTTGCTCTTGATCAGGTCGTTGTAGGTCCACGTCGAACTGCTCACGCCGCCGATGTCATAGGTCGGAAACGTGTAGATCTTCGCGACGCGCCACAACTTGCCGCCGTTGTCGTAGGCATCGCTGCCGACGATGCAGGTGCAGTCCTCTTCCACGTAGAAGGTGCGCCGGCTGTAGGCGTGCCGAGCACTCTCCTTGCGGGTCGATTCGACCACCCAGACACGGTGCTTCTCCCAGCGTACGGACTCCGGCGTGACGTGCCTCGGTCCAATGGCGTCCTTCGAGAGGACCTGATTGGTCAAGCCGAAGACGTTGTAGGGAATGATCATCTCCTTCTTGCCGACAAGCTTGAAGTCGAAGCGGTCCATCCGCCCCACCATGCCGAAGATCTCGTCCCAGAAAAGCACGCCACCGTATGCCGCGATCGGGATGTCGTAACTGAACTCGGGGGCGGCCCGCACTCGGCGCTGGCCCGGCGTGTAGAACCACACCTTCTGCGCTGCGCCGTCGGTGATCTTCCCCAGGTAGTAGTTCAAGAAGCGAACGCCTGCGGAAGACGGCGGCGTCTGCAGTTCGGACGTGAAGCCGAAAACCGCGTCGAACGTGTCCTTGCGCAGCTTGCCGCTCTTGTCGTACCAGGGCTTGACGAAGTACTCGTTAGGCTTGGGCAAATCCGATATTCCGCCTGAAGAATCGATCAGGAAGGCGTTGGAGTACTGATGAATGACAGCCGGAGCGAACGACATATGGTGATTCCACATCACCTCATAACCCGTCTTCGGGATGGGGAACGGGATGCCGGGGAACGGCAGGCCATCGGCTGCAGTGCCGCTCAGGCTATCGCCCTCGACCTCGCCGACCAGCTTGGCGGTGGTCGCGTTCTTGACCGTGTTTTCCAGCACCCAGGCCGGATAGGTGACCGAGCGGCGTGTCGGGTAGACATTCATCTTGAACGTCGGGTAAGCGGCCAGCATCGCCTTGTCGCCCGCACCCAACAGCGCGTCGTACTGCGCCGCGTTCTTGGCGTCGATCACGAACAGCGGCTTGTCATCCTTGTACGGATCGACGTACTGGTCGTCGCCACTCTTCCAGCCCGCGGGCGGTTGCGTCAAGCCACCGGTGTAAGCCGGAATGGAACCGTCGCCATTCGGGCCCTTTTCGGCACCCCATTCGGTGAGCGAGGTACCCAGCTTCTTGGCTTCTTCGGCAGTCGCGGCGGCGCCGGCCGTCTCTGCGACAAGGGTGATTGCGCAAGCGGCGATGCAAGTCTCGAGAAGCAGTTTTTTCGTAGACACTTCAGTCTCCTGTGGTCGTTGATGGGATGAGGCGGCGATGAGCCGGCCGCTCAGAAGGAAGTCTTCAACGTGAGCTGTATCCAACCTCTGTCGTTGAGCGCCACCGGGCCGTTGCCGCCAAAGCCGGAATAGGATTCACCCAGTCCCGGAACGACTGCGCTGGAGCCTGTGCGCCACTTGTAGCCGTTGTACTGAAGGGCCACGGTGGTGCCGCCCTTCATCGTTCCCTTGATTCCCAGCGAATAGATATTCGTGCCCTGCGCATAGAAGGAACCGGCCGCATAAGCAGGGTTCCCCTTCACGCCGAACGTGTACGAGAAGGGCATGCTCAGGTCGATACCGGGAAAGGCCTGCAGCCACTGTGGCTCGAACAGCATGGCTACCGCAAGCGCCTGCTTCGTAGCGCAGCCAGTCCACTTGTTGTTGCTTGGGCAGGAGCCGTAGCCGACGCCGTTGAACAGTTCCTGGTGGCGCGTGACCGACACGAGCTGCGTGTACGTCGCCTCGGCGAGCAGGATGCCGGCATCCCACAGCGGCGTGCTGCCGAGCTGAACAAACGTGTTGGCGATGACGTTGACGAGGTCGCCGCGCGCCCCTTCGGTGGTCGGCACTCCGGGAATGCCGTTCGTGAGGGCACTCATCAGCGCCGTGTTCTTTCGGTAGTTGAGCTCGAATCCGGTGCTGACCGTCCCGAAGGTGCGTTCATAACTGACGCCGAGCAGTTTGACCTTGTCTGCGAACGACAGGTGAAGCGCCCCACCGCCCCCTGCCGACAGATCGGCCAGTGACCAAGGCTGCACCTCGTCGAATTGACGGTAGTAGAAGCCCAAGTCGCCTTCGGCCCAAGCGGGCGACCAGGTCGCCTTCAGGCCGAAGTTGCCGTTGTTGTTCTTGGGCCGGTCGACCCGGCCCGCAGTCACCGGACCCCCCAATGATCCGGCCAAGGCGCCGCCGCTGCTCGGACCACCATAGAGGATGTCGAAGGCGCTGAGATAGGTTCCGCCCTCAGGGAATCGATTTTCGCGAAACTCGACGAAGTACTGCCCACTGACGGAGAACTCGGGGCTGAACTCCGCGGTGGCCATGATCTGGGTCCGCGGCAGGAACAACTCCTTGACCTCGGATCCCGGCTGGGAAAAGGCCTTGATGAAGTCGGTCGGATGCTGCGAGTAAGCAATGTTCGAAAAGCCGAAGAATAGAGAGTTGCCCCACTGCTGAGTGAAGCGCCCGAACTTCGCATAGACCGACGTATCTCCGAACTTGGTGTTGTGAAACACGAACGCATCCAACAGCTCACCACCCTGCAGGTGGTACTTGTCTGTCACGCCCGAGTAGTGGCCGTCCGGGTAGGACAGGAAGGTGGAGAACGCCGGGTTCGGATTGGTCTTGACATCATCGTTATAGGCAAAGTCTTTCCAAGCCGAGCCCGATACGCGCAGGCCGGTGCTGCCCTTGTACGTACCCTGGAACTCGAGGATGCCCTGGAAGCGGTTCGTCACCACGTCTCCGCGATCGAACTTGTAGTCGCCTTCGGCGAAGAAGGGATGATTGCCGAGCTTGTCGTCGCGGCTCTGCGCACGCGCGCCGAGCGTGTATTGCACGGACGTGTCGAGACTGAGCGCCCAGTCGTTGCCGGCGTCGAATTTGTAGGCCTGGACTGCGCTCGCACCGCAGGTGGAAACGACCATGAGCGCAGTGACGCGGATTCGGCGGGCACGCTGCGAGGTGCGATTCACTGTATCCATCATGTCTCCATACTTTGTGGGGTGTACGTCGTCGGGTGCATGGCCAATGGACGAGATCCCGGAGTGGGTCCGACGATGTCTCGATCTGCATTCATCGACACCGTTTGGGCCTGCGCAACCAAAGAATACGAGGAGACTATGCGACAGTCAACACAAGAGTTGACGAAAGGCGGTCGTCCGAGGGATGTCCCTAGGTACACGGGCTCGAACGTCCCTGTCTATCGGCAATCGGTGCCAAAGCCGGCCTCTAGTCAACTTGCATGTTGATTTTTACTAGGGTAATCCCTGACGTCGGCGCACAGTCGGCACTCCGCCCGGAGATCATTCTTGACAGGCGCCGACCCGGGATCTATCAACGTATATGTTGACTGCATTGGCACATGAGACGAGAATCGCCGCACGGTGCGGCACCAGGCCAGCCAAGGATCAACCAAGGACCCAACATGAAATTCC
>Ga0207671_10005140_pt1 | contig 12186 bp, 13 predicted proteins | sample KBSC24metaG_FD_184352 | JGI IMG/M metagenome (GOLD analysis project Ga0207671, IMG submission 184352) | Corn rhizosphere microbial communities from Kellogg Biological Station, Michigan, USA - KBS C2-4 metaG (SPAdes) (version 2) | ecosystem: Host-associated > Plants > Roots > Rhizosphere > Soil... | reverse complement strand
CGATGGCCATCATCGGCATCTCCTCGATCGCGCTGCTGCGCACCTTCATCGAGGCCGGCAATCTCGGCTCGAGCCGCGCCAGCTTCACGGAGAGCGGCGTGATGTGGCAGGTGGTGATCCACATCACCTTCGTGGTCTCGGCGATCGGCATCGCCTTCGTCGACAGGTTCAGCGACGCAAGCACGCGCAAGCAGGCCGAGTGATTGGCCGAGGCTCGAAACGAACTAGGCTTTGCGCGATGCGGCCTCGAGCTGCGTCAGCGCCTGGCGCAGGCACTCCTGGACTTTCTGCGCAACCTGCTCGCGCGAAATCCCCTTCGCAGCGAGATCGCCCGACACCTTGTTCAGGGTCTGAACGATCGTCTGGTTGCCCAGATTGTCCGTGACCAGCGCCGTCGCGTAAGCCGACGCGGCATCGCCGCTGAGCCCGAGCTCGCCGGCAGCCCAGAGCCCGAGCAGCTTGTTGGACCGCGCCGCGGCCTTGAACATGAGCTCCTCGTCGTGGGCGAATTTGGCCTCAAAGCCCTGCTCGCGCTTGTCGAACGTGGTCATGGTCAGCTCCCTTTGGGTTGCGCTGATGGGATCCGGACTGGGAAGCGAAACGTCTCCGTGGTTCTCGTCAATTGAGGATCATTTGAAGCTTCGGGCCGAAGACGGGCGGCGTCAAGCCGACGGCGTCAGGCCCGGACCAGTCAGATGGCCATATTTACGATTTATTAAGCAGACTCACGGAGCCATGGATTCCGGGGAAATCGAGAGCCGATGCATGAACAGAGAGCTTCGGGAATTTCGACGGCTTGAGCGCGTGTGCCTGGAGCAGGCCGCGCTGTCGACCATGGACCTCGCGCGATCAGGGCTGCTCAAGGTCGCCGACGATTGCCGCCTGGCGGCCGAAGCCATCGAGGCGCTGCCCCCGCCCCGCGGCGTGATTGCGGTCGCCGTCAAGGCACTCAGAGGCGCGCTGACCCCGGGACGTTCGCCCAGTCATCACTGAACCAGGACGCAGCACAGCGCCGGGCTGAAAAAGCCCGGCTGCGCTGCTTGTCAGGTTTCGGGCCTATGCCTTGGCTGCTCCGCTTCGCGGGCCAGCCGCTCGGCTCTCAATCGCTCGCGATTGGCGTAAAACGCCTTCTGCGCTTGCTCATGGTCGCGCATGGCCTTCTCAGCCTCGATCCGGCGAGCGGCATCGCGTGCCTGGCGCTGTTCAGGTGTCAGGGGTTTGCGTCGGAAAGAAAGGTCTTCAGTCATGGCGTGATAACGCGCCGGTGAGGAGAAGGTTCCACTCGCGGGCACGCGGAACCGCCCACCCCAAAACGTTCGAAAACAACCCCATGCACAGTAGCCGAATCGTGTCAGATCAAGACCTTAGGCGTCAAGGCTGCGCAGGCTTGCGGAAACCAATTGACCCGTCGGGCAAAACACTGGCATAATGCGATTATTCCGAATTTGTCGAATGCCCCTCCCCGTTGGCGCGATCCGCAACGCGGGTGTGATTGAGCCTGCACCAACGTGCCATTGGCTTCGGCCCGCTGAGAGCTATCTTTGAGGGCGTCACACCTGGAGATCAGAGATGCGCACCACAGCCCTCGCCCTGTTGATCCTTCTGGGATCTCTTCCTGCTGCGCACGCAGAGCGCGACTATCCCTGGTGTGTTGTCGGCGACCATCGCGGCTGGCCCGGCGAGTGCATGTACGAGACCCGGGAGCAATGCATGGCTTCAGCATACGGTCGCTGGAACACGACGTGCGACATCAATCCGCGCGTAAGATTCCAGCAGCAGACGCAGCCCGGCACGAAGGCGTTGCAGGAGCGACGGTGGTAGGCGTGGCGACGGGAGATAACCGAAGCACGAATATAGTACGCAAAATCTCCGATCTGTGTTCGGCGCCGCAGCCATCAAGTGCACTGTCAGCGCTCGCGGCGACAGAGGTTTTTGCTCCGCTTCAGAGGTCGCGATGCCAAGTGGCCAGCTCGTAAGGCTCAAGGATGGATATGGCGAGTTCCGCTATCAAGCCGACGGGCAACTCGCTCCCCAGCTCCCGGATCTGAGGCTGCCACGAATGAACGAAGCGGCTCGCGCCGCCTTTCGTGCTGTGCTGGATCATGAAAAGCCAACCGGTAACGGCTCCCTGGTTGATTTTCTTGCGCTGGCAGAGGCCCGCGGATTTTGCGCACATCCATCTGACTGGCTGCCCGCTTTCGACGACGATCCGCAACATCCTCAACTCTATCAGCCGTGGGTCGATTGGCTCTCGGAGAACGGGCTGACGCCGTTTCACGAGGGAAACAGCCTGACCGCAGAAAATTGGGATCGATGGAAACCGAGGCCGCGCCTGCGTGCCTTCGCCAGGATGCTCAGAGAGGATCAGCAATCCTGCTTCGACCTCTTGATGGCGGTGGGTCCCTCACAACCCGCAGGTACGCGTCTGGCCCTGCTTGGCGAGATCAATGCGGGAGGCGCGTTCTACGGCAACTTCCCCCGTCAAGTTCCCATGCTGCGATATTTTTTGGCGGATCGCTCGGCAAGAATCAGGGCCGCGGCAGAAGAAAAGCTGAAAAACATGAACGGCCTGGAGACCGAAGAAGCGTATGCGGACGAATTGGCCAAGCATCTGCGGGTCGGCGACGGCTCCGTGACATACAGGGAGCCTCCAGCCCCGCATACACAGCCATATTCCAGACATTTCGCATGCACGACATTCGATCTGCTCGCGAAGGCCATCGGCCTTGGCTCGCATGATCTGGCGCGACAGAGTGACCTGGCGAAACTCGGCTCCGATTTCATGTTGCTCATCACTTTGACCGGTGATGTCGAGACGCGCTCAATCGTTACCTCGCGTATGCTCGAGCAATTTCCGCCCGACCATATTCCGTCACATGCATTCAGGGAGGTTGCGCGCCCCCTGTGGGAACGCGGACTGCGTGCCCAGTTCGATTCTGAATACCCGTCGTCCGTGCTAGAATTCCCGGGCGCAAAAGCGGGGTCGCTTGACATCGCCTTGATACGGCAGATCAAGCACTACTCGCGCATGACGCCGTCCGTGGTCCAGGAACGCGAGAGAGGAGAACTGCCCGTCAACAACATGTACGATCCGTTGCGCATCCTGGCCCTGGTCGCGAGCAAGGATGCCGCAAGTGAAATGCTGCAAGAGGCCCGGACAGCGGGAATCGCAGAAAGCAATCCTCGTCTGACCATGTTGAAGTTCAACATCGCACTCTAGAAGGTCACGGGTGACAGTGCTGGACCGTCACCGGAGCCCGGAACCGGAAGCGCCCTCGCCCATCAGATGCGGAGACAATTGTACGCTCGATGCCAAGCATCCCGTTATGTAATTGCTTTTTCTGATATTTTGGTGGAAGGGGCGGCGATCAAACCCAAGGCACCCTTGCGGGCACACCGGTTTTCAAGTCCGGCGCCTGATCCCCATCCCGCGCCTTCGGCGCCACGGCATGTTGCGAAATGTGAGCAAGATCGCTGAACTTGTGGCCCGGACGTGCTTGATCATCGCAGGTGACGTCAAGCTGCGCATGAGACGACATGCCACAATCCAGGATTGCAATGATCGGGGTTGGAAAAGGCCGTCGGACGGCCGTGTCATCGACTTTCAGGGGCACCCGGCATGGCCGCGAAATATTGCCCTGCGGAACGACTGCCCTCTCACCGTTTTGCGGCGCGCGGATTTTATGTATCCTCCCGGAAAACTTCCTTGTGGGCCAAGCAATAATTTCCTTCCATCGGGACACGTAACAAGATGGCGAATTATTTCGACCTTGATGCCTATCTCAGCCGTATCGACTATGCCGGTCCGCGCACGCCGACCTACCAAACCCTGGCTGGAATCCTCGCGGGCCACGTCGCGCGCATCCCCTTCGAAATCTTCGATGTGCTTCTGCGCCGCCCCATCAGGCTGGATCCCGAAGGACTGCACGCCAAGCTCGTCGCTGCCCGGCGCGGCGGACATTGCGTCGAGCACGCAACACTCATGTACAACGCGTTGCATGCGATCGGCTTTCATCCCGTCAGGCACTCCTCCCGCGTCGTCTTCTTCAAGCCGCGTCATGAGAGCGTGCGGGAGCACATGTTTCTTTCGGTGATCGTCGATGGCACCAATTACGTGGTCGATCCCGGCTTCGGCCCCTTTGCCTGCCCTCACCCGATACCCGTCGACGGCACGCCCGTGCCCTCGGGAGCCCCGACCCACAGGCTTGCCCACGAAGGGACCGATTGGGTTCTCTACCTGCTGCGTCCCGGCGGAGAGACGCGCGGCTGGATCTCCAAGATGGAGGAGGAATACCCTGTTGATTTCGAGATGATGCACTACTACCTCGTCAGTCACCCGAATTCCTTCTACACGCACAACCTCGTCGCCAGCGCCGTCACCAAGGAAGGCCGCGTCAACATCACCAACCAGGACGTCAACTTCATCAGGGATGGTGTGGTTCAACCCGCCCAACTGCCCGACCGCAAGGCCTTGCGTCTGCTCGTCGCGGAGCATTTCGGGTTCGACCTGCCTGATCTGGAAATGATGAAGGTCGATGGCGTTCCCGGCTGGCTGTAGGTGACGCACGATGCGTCGCTGACTTCGGAGAGGACGACAGGATGCGGGCCGTGATCGTCGGTGCAGGCATGGGCGGGCTGATGGCGGCATTGGCGCTGCGACAGTCCGGCGTTTTTTCATCGGTTGATGTCTACGAGCAGACCAAGGTGCCCAGCACCGCAGGCGCCGGTTTGAACATCCCGCCCAACGGAGCGCGGCTATGCCGTTGGTTGGGCGTCGACCTCGATGGCGGAGATCCCAAAGGGCCCGACGGCGCCATCGACGGCGGCCGGGCGGCCATTCTGGAAGCGACACGGCAGTTCAACGCGGACGGGAGTGTGACCAGGCGGCTGTTCGACCATGTCACGGCCGCGGGTGATGGCGCCGGGTTTCACCACATGCACAGGCTCGACCTGTTGATGTGCCTGTACAAGCGGGTGTTCGAATTCGGTCCCGACAGCGGCGCGCCGTGTCCGATCACCGTCCACATGGACTCGAGGCTGACGGGATTGCATCAGACCGCCGGCGAAGTGACCGCGACATTCTCGAATGGCCAAACCGCCACCGCAGATGTTCTCGTGGGCGCCGACGGCATCAACTCAGCCACCCTCAAGTTGGCGTGGCCGAACCCCCGCCCCAAGCGCTGGACCGAGGTGACTTGTTTTCGTGGACTCATTCCGCGCGCGGCGGTCGCCTCGCTCCGCAGGGCCGACGGCAGTCCGCTGAGCAACAACCCAATCGACTCCTTCAGCATGGACCGTCATCGCAACGACAAGAGCGGGGCGACGACCTATTGGGTGCGCGGCGGCGAGTTGCTGAACGTGTGGATCGCCCGCTACGAACCCGACTCTGCCGCCTTCGAGAAAGAGGAAGGCGACTGGTTTCCCGTCAACCGCGAGGAGATCCTGCGCGAGGTGGGTGAAGCATTCGAAGGGAGCGCCAGTCGCGATGACCTGCTCGCTCTGGCCGGGGCGATCGTTCGTCCGACCAAATGGGGCCTCTACGATCGTGATGCCCTCGAAACCTGGGTCCAGGGCCGCATCTGTCTGCTTGGAGATGCGGCGCACCCGATGCTTCCCACCTTTGGCCAAGGCGCTGCCCAGTCCTTCGAGGACGCCGCCGCGCTTGGCTGCGCCTTCGCCCTGCATCAGCGCGATGTCGCGACGGCGTTGTTGCATTACGAGCGCGTGCGCCATTACCGCGCGACCCGTTTCCAGCTCGGCTCCAAATTCGCGTTTGATCATTTGCGGGCAAAGGACACCGCCGAGCAGAAGGCGCTGCTCGAGAAGCTGGATGAGCGGGTGAGCCCCGCCTTCGCCCACGACAAGCGCGGCGGCGAGGACGATTCCTGGATCTACGCGTATGACGCCCGCAACATCGGCACCGAATTGCCCTACAAGAGATTAGGGCCATGGGACTTCCGCCGGGCCGCCAAGACCAACTACGCCACGGTAACAGGCGCTCTGTGGAAGCCGGCGTCGTCCGCCAGCGGCACGCGTCCGGTCACGCGCGAAGAGGTCGCCCGGCACAATACCCGCGACGACTGCTGGGTGATCATCGCAGGGAAAGTCTACGACATTACCGAATGGGCACCCCATCACCCCGGCGGCGCCGGCATCGCCCGCATGTATGCCGGCAAGGAAGCCACGGCCGAATTTGGCGACTACCACAGCGCCGAGGCCGTCGCGCACATGGCTCATTTCTGCATCGGCGATCTCGTTGAAGCCACGGCCGCCTTGGCGTGAGCAGTCCCCCTTCGGCGCATCCTTCGAGACGCCCGCCTCTGGCGGGCCCTCAGGATGAGGTCGGAATCCTCGCAGCAGTTTCAGCGGGCGCGAATGCCAGATAGCCTCATCCTGAGGAGACCGCGGAGCGGTCGTCTCGAAGGGCGAGGCGTGCGCGCAGATCGCTCAAAATCCCCGAGCTGTCGGCGCATATCTTGGTAGTAGGGATTCTGTTCAATCGGGATTGGCGCCGGCGGCGGTGGTTGGGCACAGCCAACTAGGGCAAGGCATACCGCGACCAGATATCTTTTCTTGGTGCCCCCTTGCCTTGATCCAAGCTCAAAAAGCACCGGATCACAACCGGAAAAGGGAAGAGGGCGAAGCGATCGGGACAACGATTTCCGCACGCACGAGGCCCAGTAGCTCACGGCTGTGCCGAGCCACCACTAATCGACAATTTGACTCCGGCCGGCGCAGCGCTTCGATGGCGGGATGACCAAGGCAGAGAACCGAGCGGCCGCGAAGGCGTGGCGCAAATATCGCGAGCAACAACGTCGTGAGGCCGAGCGCGCCGAAGGTCGAGGGCACGCCGACCTTCTTCGTCAACGGCGGCGAGATCGTGGGCGAAGCCTCCTTCGAGGAATTCGCCAAGCGTATCGACTCAGTGCTGAAGGGCTGACCCGTCAGCTCATCTGCCGACAGCCGACGTCACCTTGCAATTGATGCCGCCGGCGGCGGAGCAATCGGCTAGTGCCCTGAATTTTGCGGCGGTCAGCGTCGGCTCCGACTTTGCGGACGAGAAAGCGCATTTGCCTGTAGATGCCGATTCAGCCCACGCCTTGGGCGGGATTGCGCCGGCATATTCCTGCCGAAGTTCGGCGCAGTTTCTTGCCTGGGCGGCCGCCGGGCCGACACCGCCTACGAGCACGACCACGAAAACGGAGAGAACCAGCGGGAAAGAGCCAAATGAACGGGTTTGAAGTGTCATGATTTGCTCCCATGTTAAATCCAGCGACGGGGTCCGGCTTGCTTGTTCCGCGTCATCCGCCCTGTCCCGAAACTATAGGTCGGCTGCCGGCTTTCTGGAAATGGCAACCCGGCGCGCAAGGCCGCCTCTTACGTGAAGAGGCGCGCTTGGAGGGCGATCCGGACAGACCGCTTAAAGCGCAACAGCATGAGACCGGAATATAGCGGCGTGTTCGCACCCACGACAGACAGTAGCTCGTGCCGTTCCACGACACTAAGAATCGATAATTTGACTCTCGTCTGCGCAGCGTTTCGATGGTGCCATGTCCGTCCGCCTCATCAAGCATGAACCAGTCCCCGCCTGCGGCTGCTTCGAGGTGCGCTTCGCTGATGGCCGCCGGAGCGTCTATTTCTACTTCGACGACCTTCCTTCGCGTCGGCTGCGGCCTTGGCAAGTGCCTCGCGAGCCCGCGCTCGAACGGGCGAGAATGTTCGCGCGGATCATGCGCGGCTTGATCGAGGGTTGGCCTGTAGGCTGACAGAGTCCCGCGATAACAAAATCTTAACTATAAACTTTTACGAGTTGGTCAGTATTTCACGAGAGGTGCCTGGATGAGCTTTCTGCTCTCGGCTTCCACATTTTTGATTGTCGCTGCAGTCGCCATGGCCAACCTCGTTGATGCCGGTCTGTTGCGGCTGCATTGAGCTCCCAGACGCTCGCTGCTTCAAGCATCGGATGAGCTGCTCCCGCGCATTTGACGACCCTATTCCCCTGCCCGGGATTACGGTGACAGTGCACTTAATTCATCATAGTTGCCTCCGGCAGCAGCCTCGGTCGCGGTTGAGTGAGGTCAGCAATTAAGTGCACTGTCACCGTAATTCCACATGGCTCATTTCTGCATCGGCGATCTCGTTGAAGCCACGGCCGCCTTGGCATGAGCAGTCCCCCTTCGGCGCATCCTTCGAGACGCCCGCCTCTGGCGGGCCCTCAGGATGAGGTCGGAATCCTCGCAGCAGTTTCAGCGGGCGCGAATGCCCTGCTCCGTTGGGGTCTCAGTTAAGCCAAAGGGGATAGGGAAGACACGTAAGCTCCCAATGAGTGTTCTTGCTGACGTCCTCGTACATCCAATCGATCTCGACACTCTTGGTGATACGGTCAATGCGGCCAGAGATGGTTGGCCTTCCCTGCGCATACGGGCTGCTAAACCTGACAAGCAAGACGGTCGTGGCCGTGATCGGCATGACGTTGTCATGGAACGAGACCGTTTGATTGCCTGCGTTCACGTCGATGTAGATATTGGTGACGGGGTCGAGTTTCAGTTCTGCTGTAGCCGTGGACCTACTCGTTCCGTTGCAGGCCAGCGTGATCTTCGGGCCCTCTTGCTGCGCATGTGCGGACTGCGTCAGCACCAGGAAAAGGACGGCACAAGCGAACCTCATCGACACTCCATCTATGACGCGCCAGGCGGTCGGCTTCAGTTTGTGACAAGCTTACGGTGCATACAATTCCGATCGTTGTTTAGCGTCGGCAGCAATTATGTGCACTGTCGCCGCAATTTCGGTTCAGCTTTCCTTGGAAGTGGTCCCTGACCGCGACTCGCCAAGCCCGGGATTGATAGCCAGCGATGCTCCGGCGGCGCCGCCGGCTTCATAGGCCGTCATCGACACCATCCGGCCGCTACTGCGCTGGTTGCGGAGCTTGAGGTCGAGCTTGTCGAATTCCGCATCGACCACCGACGTCTTGAGAACCACCAGCCCGCGGCCGGTGCCTTCGTTGACCTGATCGCGACTGGCCTTGATCGCCACCAGCCTGTGCGCGACAGACGCCACCATCCCGAACGCGAAGGAGGCATTGGCCAGATGCCGCTCCTGGTGCCGGAACCTGCTGTAGTCGACCGAGGTCTTGAAGCGGCCAAGTTCGGCGCGCACGGCGCCGTCGATCAATTCGGCCAGATAATGCGCGACCTCGACATCCGCGCCGAGACCGAAGAACACATAACTGCTCTCGCCGGCCGCGTTCTTCTCGCGCCAGACCCGACAATCGCAGAAACGAGCGATCGCGCCGATGCAGTCGTCCAGGGGAATTCGCTTCTTGCGATGGGTCTCAAAGACCCGCCGCTCGCACGGCGACGCACGCAGCTCGACGTCGGACAGCGACAAATCGTGGCGATCCAGCAGCTCGGCGACCTTGGCGGCGGCGGACAGTGCCTCGTCCTCGGTGCAGCCATTGGCGATCGTCTTGGCGCGCAACGCCTGAATGCGGAGCTTGAGCTTGTCGAGGGCGCCCGGATTGAACGTCTGATTCACCGATCACCTGCTCGGGAAAGCCCGATCCGGCAGACCCCGGTCGGGTAGACTGGCGGAAGGGGTGGGATTCGAACCCACGGTACCCTTGCGGGCACGCCGGTTTTCAAGACCGGTGCCTTAAACCACTCGGCCACCCTTCCAAACCTGGCTGTCGCTTAACGCAGTCGGCCGCGCAAGGCAACGCGAAGTTAGGGCTGTTCGCATTGGCCTCGCCACCAAAGGCGCCCTGTCAGGCGGGCGTCAGGCTGGCCCTCTAGCTTGAACGGCACGCGGGTTGATTCATTGGCAATCGACCCTTCAGCCATCCCCGCCATTGGCGATGCCGCCCAGGGCGTCGCTGGTCGCGAGGCCCGGTTGGACTAACCTCCATTTCCGGGCCTCGTTTGGCTTCGCCCGCAACAGAAAACGCGGCGCCCTTTCGAGCACCGCGCGAAGTCCTGATGTTGCGTGATCTTTTGTCGCGTCGGCTCAGTAGCCGCAATGAGCGCAGCTCGGCTGCACCGGCGCGTAGTAGGAATAGCCCGGCGAGACCATCTCGGTGCGCTGGCGCGTGGCGTATTGCGGCGGGATCTGCTCGTACTGGACGCCGGGCGGCGCGACCATCACGGTCTGCGGAACCATCACGGTGCGGTACTGCGCGGGCGTGCGATGCGCGACGGTCGCACCTGGAGACACCATCACGGTCTCATCGACGGTGCGGTACTGCGGCGCGACGTATTGCTGCTGATAGCAGGTCTGGCACGGCTGCGGTGGCGCGTAGCAATTGTAGCAGCCGGCAGAGGCTGCACCCGTCATCGAAATCGCAGCGATAGCGGTCGAGAAGACAACAGCAAGAGTACGAGACATTATGTGGCGCCCCAATTGCCCGAAATGGATTTGCGAAGGTCGCTGGCAGTATACGCCGCAAAATCCATCTCTGCCGAAGTTCGTCGGGGCATCCTTAATGCGAACGGCCTGTTTTCACCGGCCGTTCAGAACTTGTTGACCATGCACTCTCTGTGCAGCGCCTACTTCGTGCGACGCTTCACTTCGCGCACGGCGCCGCGCGCTGCGCTGGTGGTGAGCGCAGCATAGGCCTGCAACGCGGTCGAGACGTTGCGCTTGCGTGGAGCCGGCTGCCAGGCGGCATCACCCTTCGCCTCTTCCGCGGCACGGCGCTTCGCGAGTTCGTCGTCGGAGATCTCGAGATTGATGCTGCGGTTCGGGATGTCGATGGCGATGCGATCGCCGGTGCGCACCAGCGCGATGTTGCCGCCTTCCGCCGCTTCCGGCGACAGATGGCCGATCGACAGGCCCGAAGAGCCGCCGGAGAAGCGTCCGTCGGTGACGAGCGCGCAGGCTTTGCCGAGGCCCATCGATTTCAGGTAGCTGGTCGGATACAGCATCTCCTGCATGCCGGGGCCGCCGCGCGGGCCTTCATAGATGATGACCACGACCTCGCCGGCGACGACCTTGCCGCCGAGAATACCTTCGACCGCCGCATCCTGGCTTTCGAATACGCGTGCGGGACCTGAGAATTTCAGGATCGACGAATCGACGCCCGCGGTCTTCACGATGCAGCCGTCCCGCGCGAGGTTGCCGTAGAGCACGGCGAGACCGCCGTCCTTGCTGAAGGCGTGCTCGAGATTGCGCACGACGCCCTTCTCGCGGTCGGCATCGAGCTCGTCGTAGCGACGCTCCTGGCTGAAGGCGACCTGGGTCGGGATGCCGCCCGGCGAGGCGCGGAAGAAGGTGCGCACGGACTCGCTCTTCGAGCGCTTGATGTCCCAGCGCTCCAGCGCGTCGTTCATGGTCGGCGCATGCACGGTCGAGACGGAGGTGTCGATCAGCCCGGCGCGGTCGAGCTCGCCGAGAATGCCCATGATGCCGCCGGCGCGATGCACGTCCTCGACATGCACGTCGGCAACCGAGGGCGCGACCTTGCAGAGCACGGGCACGCGGCGCGACAGCCGGTCGATATCCTGCATGGTGAATTTGACCTCGCCTTCATGGGCGGCGGCCAGAAGATGCAGCACGGTATTGGTCGAGCCGCCCATGGCGATATCGAGCGTCATCGCGTTCTCGAATGCCTTGAAATTCGCGACGTTGCGCGGGAGCACGCTGGCGTCCTCCTGCTCGTAATAGCGGCGGACGAGATCGACGATGGTGTGGCCGGCCTCGACGAACAGGCGTTTGCGGTCGGCGTGGGTCGCCACGACCGTGCCGTTGCCGGGTAGCGCGAGGCCGAGCGCCTCGGTGAGGCAGTTCATCGAGTTCGCGGTGAACATGCCGGAGCAGGAGCCGCAGGTCGGGCACGCCGAGCGCTCGATCACCTTGACGTCTTCGTCGCTGACCTTGGAGTCGGCCGCAGCCACCATGGCGTCGATGAGGTCGACGGCCTTGGTCTTGCCGTCCAGCTTGACCTTGCCTGCTTCCATCGGGCCGCCCGAGACGAACACGGCGGGGATGTTGAGACGTAGCGCGGCCATCAGCATGCCGGGCGTGATCTTGTCGCAATTGGAGATGCAGACGAGGCCGTCGGCGCAATGCGCGTTGGCCATGTACTCGACGCTGTCGGCGATCAGCTCGCGCGACGGCAGGCTGTAGAGCATGCCGTCATGGCCCATGGCGATGCCGTCATCGACCGCAATGGTGTTGAATTCCTTGGCGACG
>Ga0207671_10005133_pt1 | contig 12197 bp, 10 predicted proteins | sample KBSC24metaG_FD_184352 | JGI IMG/M metagenome (GOLD analysis project Ga0207671, IMG submission 184352) | Corn rhizosphere microbial communities from Kellogg Biological Station, Michigan, USA - KBS C2-4 metaG (SPAdes) (version 2) | ecosystem: Host-associated > Plants > Roots > Rhizosphere > Soil... | reverse complement strand
TCATGATCTTCTTGATGAACGCCGTGGTCTCGGGATGCGCGATGGCCGACTGCACGCCCACGCGGACCAAGCCTTCGGAGTAGTGCACGGGGATCCAGGTCACGCCTTTCATGGCGCCGTTGATCGTGTCGCGGCTGCCGTTGTCATGAGCCTCCAGATCGCCGCCGTGGTCCACCAGCATCTGGATAATCTCGTTGCGACCCTTATGCGCGGCCCCGTGCAGCGAAGTGCGGCCATCTTCGTCGTGGACATTGGGATCCAGGCCCAGGTCCAGTAACATCTTGACGGTCTCGTCGTTTTGCTCCCGCGACCATTCGTAAGTGACGCCCTCTACCCAGGCGATTCCGGAGGCCACCGCCAGAGCGGTGACGTTGCGCTGGGTCATGATCTTGGGATCGGCTCCGTGAGCCAGCAGCAGCTTCATCAGTTCGGTATCGCTCGATTGTGCGGCGCGCAGGAAGGGAGTTGCGCCATCCTCGTTGAGCCACTGCATGGTGAAGTTGGTACGCGTCTCGGTGCTATCCCCGACGCAGGTGGTGGCTGTTGACTGGGTGCCGCACACCCGGACGTTCACGTCGGCATTCTTGGCCAGCAGCAGCTTGATGAAGTCCAGATGATCCATGTCGGGCTTGCGCACCGGATAGTCGCCGCCCTCGATGTTGCGGTTATCGGTAGCCAGATACAGAGGCGACCAGCCGCCGTTATTCTTGATATTCGGATTGGCACCATGGTCCAGCAAATATGCCCCTATCTTGTAGTGGCGGTTCTGCGTGGCCGTCAGCAGAGGGGTCCAGCCGTAGTGCGTCACCTGATTGACATCCGCGCCGGCGGCGAGCAATTCTTTGACGCATTCCATGCAATTCTGCCGTGCGGCGAACACCAGCGGGGTGATTCCGCCGCCGTCGGTGTCACGCGTCCGGCCGAAGGAAAATTCGGCGGCTGCCGCGTCCAGGGCGGCCACTTGATCTTCTTCCCCAGCTGCCCCCTTGGCCTGCTTCGCCTGTTTGCCCTGGCCCGGGAAACCAGGTCCGCTCTGCTTGCCCTGACCCGGGAAGCCGCGTCCCCTGCCTTGCGCCCGCAAACCGCCGGCGCCCTGGTCCGATGCCGCTCTCTGGCGGACGGTCGGAGCCAGATAGGCGCGATTGCCCTTGGTGTCGAAATTCGAGGCAGCCTTGTAATCCGCGCCGCTGGCCAGCAGCAGCTTAATCGCCTCCGGATGCGCCTGTTCAGCGGCCCACATGAGGGGTGTGGTCCCGCGCAGCTTTTCTTTGGCGTTGACGTCGGCTTTGTTATCGATGAGAACCTTGACGGCATCCGGGTTTCCGTTGCGCGCTGCGAACATCAGCGCGGTCTCGCCGTTGGAACTCGCCTCATTCACATCCGCGCCGGCCTTCAGCAGCCTCTGGATCATGGGCGCGCTGCCGTTGATGCTGGCCAGACGTAGAGGCGTCGCGCCATCGTGATTCGGCGCCTTTACGTCCGCCTTGGCGGCGATCAGGAGGTCGGCGATATCCAGGTCATTGCGATAGGCCGCCCATTGGATGGCAGTAGCGCCGTCCGCCTGGGGCAGATTCACGTCCGCCTTTTGCCGAATCAGCGTCTGCACTGCGGCCTTATCGCCTTTCATCGCGGCATCCGCCACGGGACTCCCTGCGGCATTCAGAACCGTAAGATAAATCGCGGAAACCAGGACTACCCCACAAGCGGTCACAGCGTGTCGGATGCGCATCGTCGATCTTCTCCTGAGCATGAGCAAAAGTATTAGGCGAGACGAGCTAGACGACCAGTCCGGCGAGCCGGCCCGTGCAATCGTCCCCGATCTTTTCCTGATTCACGCCAAACATATCCATGACGCTTACCAGAAGATTGGAGGTGGTGACCGTTTTGGTCGGGAAGTGAAGGTGACGCCCGCCCTTGAGCTGTCCACCCGCTCCGCCCGCCAGAATGTAAGGCACGTCGTAGTGGAGGTGCTGGTTAGAGTCGCCCATGTTGGTGCCGTACAGAACCAGGGTGTGGTCGAGCAGCGTACCATCGCCGTCCTGAGTCTTCCTGAGCTTGTCCAGGAAATAGGCCAGGCACAGCACGTGATACCGGTTGATCTTCGAATAGTCGAGGATGCGATCCGGATTCTCGGCGTGATGCGATCCACCGTGGAAGCTGGTGTTGGTGCCGCTGGCCGGGAAGCTGCGACCGGTCAGGTCGCGGGCGTAAAGCAGGGTCGAAACGCGCGTAATGTCACCCTGGTAGGCCAGCGCCTGCAGGTCGAACTGCAGCTTGATGTGTTCGTCGAAGGAATCTGGCACGCCGGCCGGCACCACGATGCCTTCGTGGTTCTCCATGGCTCCCGTGGCCTTGGTCGCGATGGTCAGCCGCCGCTCGATCTCGCGCACGCTGTCGGCGTACTCATCGACACGCAGCTGATCGCTGGGCGGAAGACTCTTCTTGAAGGCGGTCAAAGTTCCGGTGATCGAATCCAGAATGCTGCGATCCTGAGCCCGCCGCGCCGCACGCTCCTCGGGGGTCTTGGCTTGCACGTCGCCGAACAAGCGTTCAAAAACCACCTGCGGATTCAGCTCCATGGGTAGCGGCAGATTGGTGGCCGCCCAGGAAATGGAGTTGGTGTAGGCGCAGCTGTAGCCTTCGCCGCAATTGCTTGAATTGGCGCCCGGATCCTCAATGGCCTGCTGCAGGGAAGGCAGCAAGGATTCCTGACCGATATGATTGGCGATGATCTGGTCGATGGTGACGCCGTTGTGGATATCGGAACCGGTGGCTTTCTTGGGCTTCTCGCCCGCCAGGAAGGCGGCCGCCACCCAGTGATCCGCGCCGGTCACGCCCGGAGGCGGTTCGGCCGATTTCGACCAAAGACCGCTGATGATTACACTTTGGTCCACGAAAGGAGCCAGCGGCTCCATGATGGAAGGTAGTTTCTTAGCGTCGAGGACGCTGCCTTCTGGAATCCAGTAACCGGGGGCCGCCCCGTGGGGCACGAAAATTCCAGTGAAGCGGGTCTTGGGAACCGCCGCAGTTTTGCTTAAGGGCGTCTGTGCCGGAATCATGGAATCCAGCAGCGGCAACGCCAGGGTAATGCCTGCGCCACGCAGAAACGTCCGACGAGGTATGTGCTTCTTAGTAAGGAACATTGTTTCCGCTCTCCTTTACAATTCTATAACTTCTCGCACTCTAGCGGGAGGCTCGCTCTTGCCCGTTTCCGCTTGTTTCCAGTTTCTGATTCATCTGGAAAGGCTGGCTTTTCACCACGCCGATCACCAATGAAGAGAACCGGTACTTGTCCTTCTCCGCCGAGTGCACAATCGAACGCACCAGAGGCATATCGTAGTATTCCGTCCCGCGGCCGAGCGCGTAGATCATCAGTTTTTCGGTGATCACGCGTACAAACTGCGGCGAATATTTGACCAAGGCTTCACGCAGGTCGGTGACCCCGTTCAGCTTGGTTCCATCTACCAGCTTGCCGGAAGGATCGATGGGGCTGCCGTCGTCCAGGGTCCGCCATTGTCCGGTTCCATCGAAGTTCTCGAGGACCAGTCCAATGGGATCCATGATCTTGTGGCAGCTATTACAGGGCTCATTCTTGCGGTGCAGCTCCATCTGCTGGCGCATGGTCGGCCGGGGGCCGCCGCGAATGGCTGCGTCCTGTTTGGGAAGATCGGGGACGTTGGGGGGCGGGGCCGGAGGCTCCACGCCCAGGAAAATCTGCAAAGTGTACTTGCCCCGGTGAACCGGCGAAGTCCGGTCGGGATTGGACGAAATCGTCAGAAAAGCGCCCTTTCCCAGCAGCCCCCGGCGCATGTCGAATTCCGGCGGCAGGATGACCCGGCGGAAATTGCTGCCATAGATGCCCGGGATGCCGTATTGCTTGGCGAGACGCTCGTTCAGGAACGTGTAGTTGGCATCCAGCAGATCCGTCACCGGACGGTCTTCCTGAATCACGCTGGCCACGAACATCTCGACTTCGGTCCGCATGGCCTGACGCAGAACATCGTCGAAATCCGGATACTCGATGGGCACCGGAGTTTGGGATTGCAGGGCGCGCAAGCTCAGCCACTGGCCGGCGAAGTTGCTCACCAGTTGCTGCGACCGCGGATCCTTAAGCATCCGCCGGACTTGTTGTTCCAGAACGGCGTTCTCGTGCAGCTTATTCTGGCTCGCCAGCTTCAAGAGCTCGTCGTCGGGGATGCTGCTCCACAGGAAGAAGGACAAGCGCGAAGCCAGCTCCAGATCGCTGATGCGATAGATCTGTCCGGCGGCCAGATTGGCCGGTTCGGTTTCCCGCCGGAACACGAATTCGGGATCGGCCAGGATGCGGCGCAGCGCCATCTCGACGCCGTCGTCGAAACTCCCGCCATTCCGTCCGCGCTGGTAAAAGCCCAGTAGGGTTTCGGTGTCCTTGTCCGTCAGCGGCCGGCGGAACGCTTTCCGGCCCAGGCTGTTGACGATCTGGCGCGCGCAAGCCGTTTCCTGGCCGGCGCTGGCGGGTTTGCACACGAAAATCCTGCGGCGCGCGGCGGTGTCGCTAGCGCCCTTGGCCTCATAGGGGCCATCGATTACAAACTTGCCGACGTGCGGGAAGAAGCGGTATCCGGGGAGGCCGCCGGTTTCAATGGTGCTGCGCAGGAAGTGCTCATTCAGGTCGTTTCCCGGCGCATAATTCGTCGCCAGGAACGTGACCACCACGGTGTGTCGCCCCGCCTTGGCCGGGAATTTGAAATCGAAAGTTCCGTCGCCGCCTCGTCCTTCGCGATCCTTATCCCAGTCGAACACGTGCAACCGCTCGCCATCCACCAATACTTCCAGCTTCTCGCCCGGGATTTCGCCGAACGGGTTGGTGTTCCCCATGTTGCCTTTGCTGATGGGGGTTATCTTCATGTTGTACTCGCCGTCGGCCGGGAATTCGTGCTGCACGATCATGCCGCCGCGGGTGCCGAAAGGCATTCCCTCCACGTGATAGTCCTGATCGGTGTCTTCCGCCACGCGATAGGTGGTCTGGACTGGAGTGCTTACGTCGCCGATCGCCAAGCGGCTGATTTTGCCGGCGGCCGAAACGTAACCCTCAAGCAGCGTAGGGGAAATGCTTAGCGCGCCCGCGATGTTATCGAATCCGCGGGTGGAATCGTCGGAAGGCAGGAACTTGCTGGGGTCGATTTCGATGTCCAGCAGATCCCGAATCGCGTTGGCGTATTCGGCGCGGTTCATGCGATGGAGGCCGGGGGGAGGAATATGGAGCTTGGCGGTACGGTCGAGTTCGTTCTCCGCGAACACGATGGCCGATTCCAGGAACTCCGGCTTGGGCCGCGGCATGCCCGAGGGCGGCATCATTCCCGCGCGAAGCTTGCGAACCACCTTTTCCCAATGTTCCGGGTCCTTTTCGATGTGGGCCGGGTCGAGGCTGTCGAGCGTGATGCGCAGCGCCGACTCAACGCCACGAGCTTTAGCCGCCTGGTTATGGCAGCCATAGCAGTATTGAGTAAAGAAAGCCTTTTCGGCCTCTGGGGAAGTCACCGTGGCAGCCGGAGCCTGTTTCGGGGCCTGCCCCCACATCCCAATGACGCCCAGTATCGTAGCGGCGCAGCCTACCAGGATTTTTGTTCTCATGATTTCCTTAACCCTCAATCAATCTGACCACTAGTCCAGGACTAAGACGTTCCAAATCGCCCAAAACTTCCCTCGAAATTGGACGCGGCCGAATACCGCCGCCAACACCAGTATACCACCAAGCTATTGAAAATAGGGGGCGTAGCTCGATCTCTCGGAGTGGCATGACTGCAGGGAAACCAAAGTAACCAATAGCATTCGGCGTGCCGGATTGCTGTCAGGTTACACGTCAACAGTTTAGCGTGATACGCCGCGTTTACCAATCGCGCCTGGGTGGGATTTCACCCGAGACCTGCGCCATACGACGCAGTCTGCGGGGCAGCCGCACAGGATAAGCGAAGAGACGGAAGGGATTATCGGGCTGGTGCGTCACATGCATAATGGGTTTTATGCCGACAAAACATTGGCTGATGGGCGCTGGGATAGCCTGTGGGTTAGGCTTGGTTTGGGGGATCGCCGCCCAGACAACTGGCGAGACCACACTGATTCCGATCGATCACCCAGCGATTCAATACGATACACGTCCGGTGGACGACCGGGTCACCCGTCTCAGCCGGGATCTGCTCAGCGGGAAAATTCATCTTACTCCCGGTCCTGAAGGGTACCTTCCCGGACTTCTCAAGGCGTTAGGGATAAATCCCGACTCTCAGTCTCTGGTGTTTTCGAAAACCAGCTTCCAGGCGGCGCGGATCGATCCTCGCAATCCGCGCGCGCTTTATTTCAGCGATGACGCCATGGTGGGATTTGTCCGCGGCAGCGATCTTCTGGAGGTAGCCGCGGTCGACCCCAAGCAGGGGGTAGTCTTTTACAGCTTTAACGGCGCCACGAATCCTCCGAGCTTTGATCGCCGCGATGCATGTCTGCAGTGCCACACCAGTCCCGGGACTCTGGGCATACCTGGCCTGCTGATCGCCTCATCTTACACCGATGCATCCGGGATGCCGGCGTTTCGCGGCGGGCAACGCATCACCGACGACCGAACTCCGTTTGAGGACCGCTGGGGTGGATGGTACGTGACGGGCACTCACGGGGGGATGCGCCATATCGGGAACGCGGTGGGACACGATTCGGCTCATCCCGAGGTGTTGGACCTGCACGATACTCAAAATCTCACCAGCCTGGCAAAGAAATTCGACGATCACGGCTACCTGAGCGGGCTGAGCGATATCGTGGCCCTGATGACCCTGGAGCATCAGACCCGCATGACCAATCTGATGATTCGCGTCGGCTGGGAAGCCCGGATAGCAGAGGCATCCGGAGTGAATCCGACGGCACTCTCTCAAGCAAACCAGGCCCAGTTCGAGACAGATCTCGAATCGCTGGTGACTTACATGTTGTTCGCCGACGAAGCCACGCTCCATGGTCCGGTGAAAGGGGTTTCGACCTTCACCCAGACTTTTGCCGCGCGCGGACCGCGTGATCATCAGGGGCGTTCCTTGCGTGATTTCGATCTTGAAAAACGGCTGTTCCGCTACCCACTCAGCTACATGGTTTACAGCGAAGCTTTCGACGCCATGCCGGCACAGGTGAAGGATCGAGTCTACCGGCGTCTCTACGACGTTCTGACCGGCCGCGACCAGAGCGCGAAGTTCAAACGCCTCTCCGCCGAAGATCGCCGGGCCGTGCTCGAGATCTTGCGGGACACCAAGCCGGGGCTGCCCGAGTATTTTAAAACTGACGCCGTCGCGGCGGCCCGCTAAGTTCCGGTTGGAATTAAGCTAGTCCAGGAGCCTGATGTTCTCGACTTTCATCGAGTCGCCTTGGACTTCACCGGTGACTTCCACGCGGAAATCGTCCTCCTTCTTGGAATCTTTGAAAATTTCCAAGGCCTTACGGTTCCCTGCGGGGTCGAACGCCAGGAATTTGTCGGTGTCGTAGGTGAACACGCCGTATCCGCTTCGTTGGCACTCGGGCATGAGGGCGCATTGCCGGGTGTGAGTGTAGGCGACCAGTATGCCGCCTTCGATCCGCGGTCCCGGCACTACGCGCGTTTCCGCCTTGGAGGAGCACTGCTTGTCGATGAGAACGCCTTGGACCGTGGTTTGCGAAGTTTTCCCGCTGAGGGCGGCCGCGCATGCTACCAGGCCCACCAATATGAGTTTTCGATATTGAGTGGTCATGGCTCCCTTACCATTCTGATTTTTTTGGGTCACCGACGACGCATCGGCAGCCACCAGTTTCTGAGACGATCGCAACGGGCGGTTGTCACGCGCCGGTGGGCGTGCGAAGCGCGTTATACTAAATCGAATCGCCGGGATCACGTCTCGCTGAATCGCGTCTATTCCTTTCAGATAATTCTTTAAGGTGCTTGCGAGGTCAGGAAGATCCAGGCGAGTGAACTGGAGATCACACCATGAAACACATGTTACCGATTGCTCTCAGTATTTTGGCCGTTTCTGCCAGCGCGTTTGCGCAGGCGCCCGACCAAGCCGCCATTGACAAAGCACTGCGCGCTGCCCCGGGTAATTTGGCGAAAGACGCTACGGTTATCAAGTGGAAGGCCGACGACACCTACGACACCTTGAAGAAGGGCACCAACAAACTGGTCTGCTATGACAAGTCAGGGCTTCCGGGAGAACCGGCATTTTTGGTGGAATGCACCAGCCTTGCCAACCTGCCACGAGCTGCTCAGAACCTGAAGTTTGAGGCTATGGGCGCTAAGAAACAAGCCGCACTCGACGCCGCCGAGAAAGACGGAACCCGCGTGAAACCCGAGTTCGGATCGGTATGGTATCACCTGATGGGCGATTCCGAGCACCCGCGCACGCACATGACCATCGCCGTGCCGGGCGCGACTACCAAAACACTCGGATTGCCCGAGAACGGTAAAGAAGGCGGCGTGTGGATCATGAACGCGGGCACCACCACTGCGCACCTGATGACGCCGGGCGAATAAGCGTTCCTTAGCGGGATATAGTCAGGGCCCGGACGCCTGCGCCCCGGGCCCTCACCACGCGATAAGGAGGACTGGATGAGGTCTCTGGCCGCGAGCCTTGTTGCACTGGTTGCCATTGCGGCCCTGACGCGGGCGCAGGGCAAGCAGAAGTTCACGGGCGTCATCACGGACAGCATGTGCGCCACCGGCGATCATTCGCAGATGCGAATGGGACCGACGGACGCCGAGTGCACCATTGCCTGTATCCAGGCGCACGGCGCTTTGTACGTTCTGTATGACGGCAAGGAAGTCTACACCCTGAGCGACCAGACGACTCCCGAAAAGTTCGCGGCCAAAAAAGTGACGGTTACCGGCACTCTGGACGCCAAAACCAAAACCATCCACATGGATAACAGCGCCGGCTCGATCGTCGCGGTAAAGTGACCCGAGTTTTCGGAGTTAGGCCCGTTCGCCCCAAGGACGGATTTCCTGGAGGAAAACTCCCAGGCCTTTTAGGAAAGGGTAGCCGGTGCGCCGATTCGCGCGACGATACGCCTCCCACACATTTCCTGCCAGCACGCCCGCCAGCAGGTAATAAACCACGCCCGCCCATTCGAAAAATACATAACTGACCACGGCGACAATCACTCCGCATACAATCTGGTCGGGATACTTCGCGGGCGATGTGGGCGGGTCGGTCAGGATGATGAAGGCGAAATACAGCGCGGCTTCGAGGTCGGGAGTCCGGAATATCTCGGCCACCGAAAGCGGATCGTTCCCGAAAGCGGTCGCTGCGAACAGCAGGAAATAGGCTCCCAGAAAGGTCAGGACCAGCGGCATCTTGTTGACCCGGTCGGTAATGAACACGCCCGCCGCGAGCAGCACCACTTTGGCGACGGGCGCAACGTCCGGCAGTGCTCCCCACCAGCTCTGGCCGGTGTGAAACACGTAAAAGCTGGCGATCATCGCCAGCGCCGCAGGGTTGAACACGTTCGCCGATCGCGTTCGGAAAAGATACTTGCTGAGAACCGCGGCGACCGATGTGATCGTAGTGACATACCACGGCTCCTGCGCCCGCAGCACCATCGCCACGATCATGGCGGTGAGCACCGCGCCGCTGGGGAACTCCCATACTTTCTTTCTGGCGCGCAGGATCAGGGCGTCGACCAGTCCGGCGGCGGCGGTTGCGGTTACCAGCCCGGCCGCCACCTTGCGGACACCCTGGCCCGGCGCGGCCATCACGATGAGGATCACCAGAATGATGGTGACCAGGCCCTTGGGCGTTTTGAAAAAGTTCCTGATCTTACGCCGCACGGCACAGGCCTCGGGTTTCGTAGCGTTCAAGCTCAGGGGTCACGATCAAGCCCTCGACGCCCAGGCGAGTCAGAAGCTCAATGCCGTCCTTCGGACCGAGCACAAACGCGGCTGTGGCCAGAGCGTCTGCCAGCATCGCTCCGGACGCGATCACCGTGGCGCTGGCCACCATATCCGAGGGCGCTCGTGTACGTGGATCGAGAATGTGAGTCCGGCGCTCATAATCGCCAGAGGTACAGACGGCCTGATTCGAAACACACAGTGAGTCAATCGTTTCTTGGTCGTGCCGGGGATGGCGAATCCCGACAGTCCAGGGTGCGCCCTGGGGGTTCGATCCCCCCAGGTACAGATCGCCGCCGGCATCAATGGCAAAATCCCGGAACGGCTCGAGCTCGCGAGCGGCGGTATCGACGGCCAGCCCCTTGGCCACCGCGCCCAGGTCGAGGATCAGGGGGCGGCGCAGCAGGATGGTTTCGCGGCCCGGATCCAGCTCCACGTCCCGGTAACTGACATCGTCGTCGGGGACGATCGCGGAGGGTACAATTTCGCCCGTGCGATGTTCCCGATTGAAGCCGCGCGCCTCCATCCAGTGGCCAACCGTCGGATCGAACGCGCCGCCGCTCTCTTCCGCCACCATCAAGGCGAATCGCACGGCTTCGAACAGGATCGGACTGGCCGGCACCGGCACGCCGGTCTGGGCGGTGAGCTGCATCAACTCGCTGTGAGGGCTGAAGCGCGTGCAACGCTCTTCGATTTCGCGAAACCATCCCAAGGCACGATCGACTGCCTGACTAGCCTCGGCGCTGGCACGGACGACGTGAATGGTGACCAGCGTACCCATCACGGCCTCGGTGCGGATCTCGCCTTTCACTTGGCCTTGCTGAGAGCCTCGACCACCGCCCCATAGAAGGCGTCGGCGCTCTGGGTGGCGCCGGAGATATAGTCCACCTCGGGACTTTGCCGCTGGGCCACTTGCGGGGGCAACGGATCGATAACGGAGCACGAATAGCGCGTCCGGCATTGCGATATGGTTGCGGAGAGGATGCGTCCGCGTTCGATGACGACAGACGCCTCGATATTTCCGTGGCGGGAGTAGCCCCAGCCGGTGTAGGTTCCGTCCTTCCACGCCGGGGCGGAAGGCGCAGCCGGTGGTAACACCGGAACCGGCGCGACCGAATTCATGGCCGGAACGGTCACCTGGGCGATTAGCGGCGGCGGCTCGGGGGCCGCAAAAGGAGTGGGGGCTGCGTCAGGCGCGGGAACGTCGATGGTGGCCGGCACGTGATTCGCGATTTCCGGCCGCTTCGCTTCTGTCCGGGGCGTATCGACAGTTTTTCGAACGCGATCCGGCCAAGGCGCGGCGGGCGGAAGCAGGCGGGCGGGAAGAGATTCGTGCGTCCGAAGCTCGGGGACGTGAATGGTGACGCGCTGGGGCGCCGGAACCGCGGCCCTTCGCTGGGCGATCTGGGCGGCCAGCCGGTTGGCGGCCGATTGCGTGCGTGCATATCCCGCGGTATACACCGCCAGCACGGCGGAACAACTTGCGGCCACCAGCCGATTCGCGATCTTCTTATTGGAGCCGCCACCGCCGCCGTCCTGAGTCATTCTTGACAAGTATAGACAGCGGCGACGGCCCGGAAGTTACCACAGTATGCTGAAAGATGGACACTCCAGCCAACACCCCCGGCAACACCCCCGGCCACCGGGGATGCACCGTATGGTTCACCGGTTTATCGGGAGCCGGGAAGAGTACCGTCTCAACTCTGCTCGCCAAGCGGCTGTGCGCGGCGGGCGCGAAGGTGGAACTGCTGGACGGCGACGTCGTAAGGACGAATCTCTCCAAGGGGCTGGGCTTTAGCCGCGAGGATCGGGATGAGAATATCCGCCGCATCGGCTTCATCTGTGAATTGCTTTCGCGCCATGGCGTGATCGCGATCGCGGCCGCCATCTCACCCTATCGCGAAGTGCGCCGGAACGTCCGGGCGCGTATCCCCAACTTCGTCGAAGTGTATATGGAGTGCCCCATGGACGTGCTGATCGGGCGTGATGCGAAGGGTCTGTACAAGAAAGCGCTGGCCGGCGAGATCGAACACTTCACCGGCGTCTCCGATCCTTATGAATCTCCCGAAGCGCCCGAGTTGATCATTCATTCCTCGGTGGAGACTCCTGAGCAAAGTGCCGATAGAGTCTGGCACGCACTCAAACTCTTGGGTTTGATCACTTATGCTTGACTCTTACTTATGATCGATTTGCACTCGCACACCACGGCGTCCGATGGAACCTTTTCGCCGGCGCAGCTGGTGGAGGAGGCGGGGCGCACCGGCGTCCGAATCCTGGGGATCACCGACCACGACACATTCTCTGGATATGATCAGGCGGTGCCGCTGGCGCAGCA
>Ga0207671_10005132_pt1 | contig 12197 bp, 11 predicted proteins | sample KBSC24metaG_FD_184352 | JGI IMG/M metagenome (GOLD analysis project Ga0207671, IMG submission 184352) | Corn rhizosphere microbial communities from Kellogg Biological Station, Michigan, USA - KBS C2-4 metaG (SPAdes) (version 2) | ecosystem: Host-associated > Plants > Roots > Rhizosphere > Soil... | reverse complement strand
ACGCTCTAGGTCGTGCGATAGGGCCCCGTTGACACGCGGTCCCCAGATTTCCGGGAACGTGTGTCTTCGGGTTACAGTTACTTTCATGGCACAGAAACCAGTCGCCAACGCGCTGATCCTCGAGCTCGAGCCGGTCGTCGACGAGAACCTGGCCCGCCACCTCGCAACCGAGGAACTCTGGTACGCGCACGACTACGTGCCGTTCGAGCAGGGTGAGAACTTCGCGTTCCTCGGCGGCAAGGACTGGGATCCGTCGTCGGTGACGCTGCCCAAGCACGTCACCGATGCACTCGAGATCCTGCTCATCACCAAGGACAACCTCGCCGGCTACCACCGCGAGATCGTCGAGCACTTCATCCTCGACGGGAGATGGGCCCGCTGGATCGGTCGCTGGACCGCCGAGGAGCACCTGCACGCCGTCGCGCTGCGCAACTACCTCGTCGTGACCCGCGAGATCGACCCCTCTGCCAACGAGGACGTCCGCGTCGCCCACGTGATGAAGGGCTACCGCGCCGACACCTACAGCCAGATCGAGACGCTGGTGTTCATGGCGTTCTTCGAGCGCGCGCACGCCGTGTACTGCCGCAATCTGGAGGCCCAGATCGAGGAGCCGATCCTGGCTGCCATGGTCGGCCGGATCGCCCTCGACGAGGAACGCCACGAGGAGTTCTTCGCGAACCTGGTCGCGCACTGCCTGACCTACGCCCGCGACGAGACGCTCGCCGCCATCGCCAAGCGCGCCGCCGCCCTCGAGACGATCGGCGCCGACATCGAGGCCTACCAGGACAAGGTCCAGCTGGTCGCCGAGACCGGCATCTTCGACGACGCCGCGTTCAAGAAAGTCATCTCCGACCGCATCACCGCGTGGGGCGTCGACGAACACCCCGACCTTCAGCAGTTCGTAACGCGCTAGCCACAATCGGGGCTCGGCGCGCCTGATCGGCGGACACGCCGCAAGCGGGGTAGCGTCAAAGTCGATGGCTAGCAATTTGCTCTGCTGTCCGTGGCGGTGCCCGTCTTCTCACGAAGGGGACCGGCCCCGGTCCCGGTACCGCAGTGTCCGCCGAGACGCCTACGCGGGGCCGCGCGGGCCGAGGAGCGCCACGTGACTGATTCGTCCGTTCGGACTTATGTGCTCGATACCTCCGTGCTGCTGTCCGATCCTTGGGCGTGCACCCGGTTCGCCGAACACGAAGTCATCGTTCCGTTGGTTGTCATCAGCGAATTGGAGGCCAAACGTCATCACCACGAGCTGGGTTGGTTCGCTCGACAGGCGTTGCGTATGTTCGACGATCTGCGCTTGGAGCACGGACGGCTTGATCAGCCGATTCCCATTGGGACGCAAGGCGGTACGCTTCAGATCGAGCTGAATCACAGCGATCCCACAGTCTTGCCCGCCGGCTTCCGCACCGAGACCAACGATGCGCGGATCCTGACGTGTGCGGCCAACCTGGCGGCTGAGGGCAAGCTGGTGACGTTGGTCAGCAAGGACATTCCGTTGCGGGTCAAGGCGGGTGCGGTCGGCCTGGCCGCCGACGAGTACCACGCCCAGGACGTCGTGACGTCGGGCTGGACGGGCATGGCCGAGATCGACGTCAGCGCGGAAGAGATCGACACGCTGTTCGCCGACGGTGAGATCGACCTGGCGGATGCACGTGACATGCCGTGCCACACGGGAATTCGTCTCCTAGGCGGAAACTCGCACGCGCTCGGCAGGATCAACGCCGAGAAGAAGGTGCAGCTGGTCCGTGGTGATCGCGAAGTGTTCGGCCTCCGGGGAAGGTCAGCCGAACAACGCGTCGCCCTCGATCTGCTGCTCGACGAATCGGTGGGCATCGTCTCGCTCGGCGGCAAGGCGGGCACCGGAAAGTCGGCGCTCGCACTGTGCGCAGGCCTGGAAGCCGTGCTGGAACGCCGGACACAGCGCAAGGTCGTCGTGTTCCGGCCGCTGTACGCCGTTGGTGGTCAGGATCTCGGCTACCTGCCCGGCAGCGAGAGCGAGAAGATGGGTCCATGGGCGCAGGCCGTCTTCGACACCTTGGAAGGGCTGGCCAGCCCGGCCGTCCTCGAGGAAGTGTCCTCCCGCGGCATGCTGGAGGTGCTGCCGCTGACGCACATCCGCGGCCGCTCCCTGCACGACTCGTTCGTCATCGTCGACGAGGCCCAGTCGCTGGAACGCAACGTGCTGTTGACGGTGCTGTCCCGCCTCGGCGCAGGGTCCCGCGTGGTGCTCACCCATGACGTCGCCCAGCGCGACAACCTGCGGGTCGGCCGCCACGACGGTGTTGCGGCCGTCATCGAGAAGTTGAAGGGTCACCCGCTGTTCGCCCACATCACGCTGCTGCGCAGTGAGCGTTCGCCGATCGCGGCGCTGGTGACCGAGATGCTCGAGGAGTTCAGCCCGGGCGCCCTGCCCTGATCACCCTGATCACCCGTTGAGATAGCGCTCACGGCGACCGTCACTCGCACTTCGTCGCCGTGAGCGCTATCTCAACTCACTGGCTGGCCGAGGGGGACATCAGACTCGCTCGGTAGGCTGCCAGTGTGCGCAAGCGGCCCGACAGCTCCTCCTGGTCGTACTGGCGCATGGTCATTGGCGTGTGCGCGGGCATCGCCGTGGTGGTCATCGGCGGGTTCACAGGCCACGTCAAGCAGGCCAAGGCCGACGACGCCAACTGCGCAGAGGTCAAGTGCATCGCGCTGACGTTCGACGACGGGCCGAGCCCCTACACCGACCGGCTGCTGCAGATCCTGAAGGACAACGACGCCAAGGCGACGTTCTTTCAGATCGGCAACAAGGTGGCCGCCAACCCCGAAGGCTCGAAGCGCGTCGTCGAAGCGGGCATGGAACTGGGCAGCCACACCTGGGAACACCCGAACATGACCACCATCCCGCCAGAGGACATCCCGTCACAGCTCAGCAAGGCCAGTGACGCGATCGAGGCGGCGACGGGTCAGCGTCCCAAGCTGCTCCGCACGGCCGGCGGCCTGATCAACGATGCGGTGCTCGCCGAGGCCAAGAAGCAGGGCCTTGCCGACATCAACTGGGACGTCATCCCGTTCGACTGGGCCAACGACGCCAACACCGGCGCCACCCGCTTCATGCTGATGAGCCAGATCAAGCCGAACTCGGTGGTGCTGTTCCACGACACGTACTCGTCGACCGTCGACCTGGTGCAACAGTTCATCCCGGTGCTCAAGCACAACGGCTACCACCTGGTGACGGTCAGCCAGATGATCGGCCCGCGTGAGCCCGGCACCAGCTACGGCAGCCGGGACAACGGGCCTGCCGCCAACGACCTACTCGACATCCCGCCTGCGGAGATCCCGTCGCTGCCGAACACGCCGTCGCCCGCGCCGATGCCGAACTTCCCGATCACCGACATCCCCGGCGCGAACTCCGGCGGCGTCAACAACGGAGCCTGACGGCCGTCAGTCTCCGTCCTTCACCTTCGCCATCTTCAGCACGTCGAGCCGCTTGTCCAGCTCTTCCTCGGACAGCTTGTCGCCGATCAGCCCGCGATCGATCACCGTCTGGCGAATCGTCTTGCGCTCCTTGAGCGCTTCCTTGGCGACCTTGGCGGCCTCTTCGTAGCCGATGGCCGAGTTCAGCGGCGTCACGATCGACGGCGACGACTCGGCGAGGTCGCGCAGGTGCCCCTCGTTGGCGATCAGGCCGTCGATGCACTTCTCCGCGAACAACTTCGACACGTTGGACAGCAGCGTGAACGACTCGAGGATGTTGCGCGCCATCATCGGGATGTAGACGTTGAGCTCGAACGCGCCAGACAGCCCGCCGACGGTGACGGCCGCGTCGTTGCCGATGACCTGGGCGGCCACCTGCGTAACCGCCTCTGGCAGAACCGGATTGACCTTGCCAGGCATGATCGAGCTGCCCGGCTGCAGGTCGGGGAGCTGAAGCTCACCGAGGCCGGTCAGCGGACCCGAGCCCATCCAGCGAATGTCGTTGGCGATCTTGGTGAGTGACACCGCGATGGTCTTCAGCGCACCCGACGCCTCGACGAGGCCGTCGCGGGCGGCCTGAGCCTCGAAATGGTCTTCGGCGGGCCGCAGTTCGGCGATGCCGGTGTCGTGCACCAGCACGGCGACGACCTTGTCGCCGAAACCATCCGGCGCGTTGAGTCCGGTACCGACCGCGGTGCCGCCGATCGCGAGTTCACCGAGACGGGGGAGCGTCGCCTTGACTCGCTCGATGCCCGCCTGGATCTGGCGCGCGTACCCGCCGAACTCCTGGCCCAGCGTGACGGGCACGGCGTCCATCAGGTGCGTGCGGCCCGACTTCACGACGACCCGCCACTGGCGAGCCTTGTTCGCCAGCGATTGGTGCAGCACTTCGAGTGCCGGAATCAGGTGGCGCACAGCCGCTTCCGTCGCCGCGATGTGGGTGGCGGTGGGGAAGGTGTCATTCGAGCTCTGCGACATGTTGACGTGGTCGTTGGGGTGCACCGTCACGCCGTTGGCCGCGGCGATCGACGCGATCACCTCGTTGGCGTTCATGTTCGAGCTGGTGCCCGAGCCGGTCTGGAACACGTCGATGGGGAACTGGTCGTCGTGCAGGCCGTCGGCGATCTCATTGGCCGCGGCGATGATGGCGTCGGCCTTCTCCGCGTCGAGCAGGCCGAGGTCCTTGTTCACCTGTGCGCAGGCACCTTTGAGCAGTCCGAGGGCCCGGATCTGGGTGCGCTCGAGCGGCCGGAACGAGATCGGGAAGTTCTCCACCGCCCGCTGGGTCTGTGCGCGCCACAGCGCGTTGATGGGCACCCGCACTTCACCCATGGTGTCGTGCTCGATGCGGTACTCAGACTGTTCGACTGCGCTGTCGGCGGTCATGTGCTCCCTCGTGTGTGTCGGTTGTCTCTAAGGCAGGGGGTATGCGGCGGTCTTGTCACCCGTGAAGTCGACCGCGGAGTATTCGTTGAGTTTGGACAGCCGGTGGTAGGCCTCGATCATGCGGACCGTGCCGGACTTCGACCGCATGACGATCGACTGCGTGGTGCAGCCGCCGCCGGAGTACCGAACGCCCTGCAGAAGGTCGCCGTCGGTGACGCCGGTGGCGGAGAAGAAGACGTTCTCGCCCGACACCAGGTCTTCGGTGAAGAGCACCCGGTCGAGGTCGTGACCGGCGTCGAGGGCCTTCTGGCGCTCGGCGTCGTCGGTGGGGGCCAGGACGGCCTGGATGGCGCCGCCCATGCAGCGGATGGCGGCGGCGGTGATGATGCCCTCGGGCGTACCGCCGATGCCAGCCAGCAGATCGGTGCCCGAGTTCGGCCGGCACGCCGAGATGGCGCCCGCGACGTCGCCGTCGGAGATCAGCCGGATGCGGGCGCCTGCCTCACGCACGTCGCTGATCAATTGCGCGTGGCGCGGGCGGTCCAGCACGCACACCGTGAGATCGGCGACGCTGGAATTCTTCACCTTCGCGACGCGGCGGATGTTCTCGCCGATCGGCGCGGTGATGTCGATGACGTCGACGGCGTCCGGTCCAACGGCGATCTTGTTCATGTAGAACACGGCCGAGGGGTCGAACATCGCGCCGCGTTCGGCGACGGCGAGCACCGAGATGGCGTTGGGCATGCCCTTGCTCATCAGCGTGGTGCCGTCGACGGGGTCGACGGCGAAGTCGCAGTCCGGCCCGTCGCCGTTGCCGACCTCTTCGCCGTTGTAGAGCATCGGGGCGTGGTCCTTCTCGCCCTCGCCGATCACCACGACGCCGCGCATCGACACCGAGTTGACCAGCTCGCGCATGGCGTCGACGGCAGCACCGTCGCCGCCCTCCTTGTCGCCGCGGCCTACCCAGCGGCCTGCGGCCATGGCCCCCGCCTCGGTGACCCGGACCAGCTCCAAGGCGAGGTTGCGGTCAGGGGCTTCCCTACGCGATGGCGTCATGCGCAGATTGTCCCATTAGCGGCCTCGACTTTGGGAGCTGGGATACTGGCCGGTGTGACCACACCTGCGCCGGCTCCGGGACCAAGGCCCGCGAAGCCCAGGCTGCTGCAGGACGGTCGCGACATGTTCTGGTCGATGGCCCCGTTGGTACTGGCCTGCATCGTGCTCGCGGGCGTGCTCGGCATGTGCTCGTTCGCGCCCAACGGCCCTGGCGAGGGCCCTGTGCCGCCCTACGATGCGCCTGCTGCGCTGCAGGCCGACGCCGATGCGCTCAAGATCCCCATCCGGCTGCCCAAGTTGCCCGATGGCTGGCGGGCCAACTCCGGTTCTCGCGCCAGCATCGATGGTGGCCGCACGGATTCCCTGGGTCGGCCGGCACGCGCCGTGTCGTCCAGGGTGGGTTACCTGTCGCCGGCCGGCATGTACATCAGCTTGACCCAGAGCAACGCCGACGAGGAGAAGCTCGTCGCCTCGATCGACACCAGCCTGGCGCCCACCGGCACGCAGGACGTCGACGGGGTGAAGTGGATCGTCTACGAGGGCGGCGAGGGCGTGCGACCGGTCTGGACCACTCGGTTGAACGGTCCGACGGGGCCCGCGCAGATCGCCTTGAACGGAGGCGCCGGTACGGATGAGTACCGTAAGCTGGCCGAGGCGACGCAGACCCAGCCGCCACTACCCGTCAAATAGGAGCGTTGGATGCCTGGACCAGAAGCCGACCTGACCGGATGGGTCAAGGAGGCGTTCACCGCCTCCGGTTTCACCTATGACGTCTATCGCAAGGGTGAAGGCCCCGGCGTGGTGTTGATCCCCGAGATGCCAGGAATTCATCCCGGCGTACTCGCGCTGGGAAATCACCTGGTGGACAACGGCTTCACCGTCGCGTGCCCGTCGCTGTACGGCACGCCGGGCGCTCCGGGCATCCGGCCGGGTGCGGTGCCGGTGATGTTGCGCGGTTGTGTGGCAAAGGAATTCAGTGCGTTTGCCACCAACGCCGACCGTCCGATTGCGCAGTACCTGCGGGCGCTGGCCCGCGACCTGAATGAGAAGACCCCCGGCAAGGGCGTCGGCGTGATCGGAGAGTGCTGGAGCGGCGGTTTCGCATTGGCGGCCGCGGTGGACGACAGCGTGCTCGCCCCCGTGCTGAGCCAGCCGTCATTGCCGATCGGCCTGACGGCGAAGCATCGCGCCGATCCCGGCCTATCCGAGGCCGAGTTGAAGATCATCGACCGCCGCGTCGCCGAAGAGGGGTTGTGCGCGATTGGGCTGCGGTTCAGCGAGGATCCGCTGTCGCCGGGTGCGCGCTTCAAGACCCTGAAGAACCGTCTCGGCGACGCGTTCGAGGTCATCGAGATCAACTCGAAGAAGGGCAACGAGCACGGGTTCGGCAAGATGGCGCACTCGGTGCTGACCCTCGAGGTACGCGAGGTCGACGGGCAGCCTGCCTACGAGGCGCGCAAGCGCGTGGTCGAGTTCCTTACGGAGCGGCTGGCTCCGAATCCGACTTAGGCGCAGGCGCGGGAACGGGTTTCGGCGCGGCTGAGCCCTTGGCCCGCGCCAGGAGTCGTTGCAGCAGACCGGGTTTCTCGGGTTCCTCGTCATCGTCGAACTGGTCGAGCGGAACGCCCTTGTACACGGCGAGGTAGACGCTGATGGTCGTCACGACGACGATCATCAGCACCGGCCCGATCACGATGCCCCAGAAGCCGAACATCGCGATCCCGGCGAAGACGGCCAGAAGCATCAGCGCCGAGTCGAGGCGCGCCTCGCGCGGGACGAGGATCGGGCGCAGGACGTTGTCGACGTTCGTCACCACGATCAGGTGGAACGCGATGACGAAGAGTCCGCCGAATGTGTTGCCGAACAAGATCATTCCGATACCGACCGGAATGCTGAGGATGCCGCCGCCCAACGGGATCACCGAAAGCGCGGTCAGCAGGATCGCGAAGATGAAGAACCCCTCGTGAAAGCCGGCGATGTAGATGGATGCCGCTCCGGATACGCCCTGAGCCAACGCGATGACGAATTGGCCACGCACGGTGCCCTTCACCATCGCGCCCATCTTCTGCAGGTACAGGTCGGTTACCTCTTCGCCAAGCGGGTTGAGCTGACGGATCAGCGTCGCCACCTGCGCGCGGTTGGTCAGCAGCGACAAGAAGATGTACAGGAACAGCACCGCCGCGGTGACGCCGCCGACCAGACCGCCTGCGGCGCCTTGCAAGAAGCCGAGCAGGTACTCGCCGACGTGCTGGGCGACGGTGCTCATGCGCTCGCGCAGCAGATCGGGCGTCAGGTGCACGTCGTGCATCAACGGCACCCGCGCGAGCGCCTCGTTGACGACCGCAAGGGCCTTGTCGCCGAGTGCGCTGAGGTCGGTCCTGGCCACCCAGTCGGAGACGCTCTGAATCATGCTGCTGATCTGGACGACCGCGAACAGCACCAGCAGGCTGACCGGGATGATGACGGACCCGAGCACCGCGAGCAGCGTGATCGTGGCGGACAGGCCGGGGTTGAACCGCTTGCGCAGCCGGTCGTAGAGCGGGGCGAAGAGGTACGCCGCGACGGCGGCCACCACGATCAAGATGAAGTAGTTGCGCAGGAAGTAGGCGACGAACAGGAGAGCGATCACGGTGGCCACGGCCAGCGCACGCTTCTGCGTCACGGTGAACTCGGTCTTGATGGCCACGCAGTGATCCTGTCAGGAAAGGTCGACCGATGACCTGCTTGCCCGCGAACTCACGTTGACATCAATCTGTTGAGGTGGCCCATGATGTCGGGGTAGCGCTTCATGTGGGCGCCGCCGTTGACGTCGAGCACCTCGCCGGTCAGCCAGGCCGCCTTGGTCAGGAACAGCACGGCCTCGGCGATGTCCTCCGGTGCGCCTGCCCGGCCAAGCGGCGTGTTCTCCACGTAGTCCTCTACGACCCCGGGAATGGCTGCCGCGGCTTCGGTCAGCGGGGTGTGGACGAAGCCGGGGGCGACGGCGTTGACGCGGATGCCGCGCGGCGCGAGTTCGAGGGCGGCGACCTGGGTGAGCATCGAGAGCCCTGCCTTGGCCGAGCAGTACGCGCTCATGCCCGCGGCGGGTTGGCGGCCGTTGAGCGAGCCGATCGACACCAGCGAGCCACCGTCGTTCAGGTGTCTGCCCGCGTACTTGGCGACGATGAACGCGCCGGTGAGGCAGACGTCGATCACCGAGCGGAAGTCGTCGACCGGCATGTCGACGATGAGCCCGACGTTGCTGAAGCCCGCGCAGCTCACGACGGCGTCGACCTGGCCGGTCTGCTCGAACAGCGTTGCGACGGAGGCTTCGTCGCCGACGTCGACGAAGGCCGAGGTGTGGGGCGCGCCGAGTTCTTCACCCCTCGCCCGAGCGCCGTCGACGTTGCGGTCGGCGACGACCACCCGGTATCCGTCGGCGGCCAATGCCCTGGCCGACGCCCAGCCGATGCCGGACGCCCCTCCGACGACGATCGCGGCCTTCACTTCGTGGTCCCCTGGGGCCTTGGGTCGGCCCATTTGGCGGTGATGGCACCCCATGGGTCGGCGTACGGTTCCGTGCGGCCGTAGTACGCGGCGCGGCGTTTGAAGATCTCGTGGGTGAACGGTGCGGCAATCCGCAGCAGGTGGCGCTTGACGCCCGCCTTTTGGGCCGCTTCGATCAGCATGTTGTGCCATGAATGCCGTTGGTAGTCAAGCACTTCCTGTGCCTGCGTGGTGTCCATCCAGTCGGTGCTGAACCAGCCGTCGGTACTATCCGGGTTGCCCTTCAGGCCGGTGGGCATGCCGCCCACCAGGCCCAGCGCGGCGGCCATCGCAGGGGCGATGTCGCCCTGGACCAGTCGGTGCGAGTCGTCCCCGCCGATCAGCAGCGTCTCACCGACCGCGTCGGCCGTGGTGGCGGCCGCGAACGCCCGGGCGACGTCGCGCACGTCGACGGTCTGGATCCGGCCATCGATCGGTAGCAGCCCCTCGAAGTAGAGATTGTCGAGGTTCATGACCGATCCCGCATCCACCGTGAGCACGCCGCCGAGGCGAAGGATCACCCAGTCCAGCGACGTTGCACGGACCAGCTTCTCGGCCTCCGCCTTGTGCGCGCCGTACAGGTCCGCTGGATTGACCGGGGTCTCGGCCGTCAGCACGTCGTGAAGCGCGTGCGGGTTGCGCGGTCCGTACACCGCGATGCTGGAGGCAAGTACGAACCGCGGCGGACTTGGCTGCTTCGCCGCGGCCGCCAGCAGCGATGCGGTGGCGCCGACGTTGACCTTCCCGGCCAGTTCGCGGCGCATGTAGGCGAATGGCGGGATGATCGCGGCCAGGTGGATGACGGCATTCGGTGCGACCTCGGCCATCAACGCATCGACTGCGGCGGGGACGGTGAGGTCGACGTAGTGCACCTCGACGCCCGCCGGCAGCTTGGCGGCGGCCTTGCGGTTGGCCGGAACGTCGAGGTCAGTGGCGACGACGCGGCGGCCGTCGGCGGCGAGGCGCTTCACGGTCGCAGAACCGACCAGCCCGAAGGCGCCCGTCACCAGTACGGCGTCCGGCATGGGTCTCCTTAGAACTAGAACGTGTTCTAGGCATCATTGCACGCAGCGAAACCCGATGTGGCTCATCCCGGTATCGATTGCCTGAGGACGGCGCGCGGCGGGACGGTAGCGCAGGCAGTAGCTGTCGGAGCACAGGAACGAGCCGCCCTTGATCACCCTGCGGCCGATCGGGAACTGCGGCTGCGCGGGATCGTAACTATCTGCAGCGCAGCAGGATTCGAGTTTTCTGGTATCCGCCCACCAGTCGGTGGTCCACTCCCACACGTTGCCCGCCATGTCGTAGAGGCCGTAGCCGTTCGGCTGGAAGCTGCCGACGGGCGCGGTGGTGCCGTAGCCGGTGTCGGGTAGGTAGGGGAACTCCCCGTGCCAGTAGTTGGCGAGCCGCTGACCGGGGCGTTCCGGCTCGTCGCCCCAGGTGTACACCGCGGCAAGCAGGCCGCCGCGCGCAGCCACCTCCCACTGCGCCTCGGTCGGCAACCGATAGCCCGCCCACTCCGCGTAGGCCGATGCATCCTCGAACGCCACGTGCACGACGGGATGGTGCTCGCGGCCCGTGGTCGACGAGCGCGGACCGCGTGGGTGGTTCCAACAGGCGCCCGGCGTCCACGTCCACCACTGGTTGAGGTGGCGCAGGTCGACGGGTCCAGCCGTGCGGCGGAACACCATCGACCCTGGTTGCAGGTTCTCCGGTGGCGCGCCGGGGTAGTCGTCGGGGTTCGGTGGGCGCTCGGCGACGGTGAGATAGCCAGTGGCCGTGACGAACTGCGCGAATTGTTGATTCGTCACCTGGTGGGTCTGCATCCAGAAGCCGTCGACGGTGGCGTCGTGGCTGGGCGCCTCCTCGGCGTAGTGCGCGTCCGATCCCAGTGTCGTGCTCTGCGGCGGGATCCACACGAAGTCAGCCGTCACGCCGCCCTCCGCCTCGTTGACATAGCGCTGAGGGCGAGGAAGTGCGAGTGGCCGACGCCATGAGCGCTATCTCAACGGGAGGGTCAGTCCGCAAAGACGTGCGTCCAGTCTTCGCGCATGCTGGCGACCGTCCACCCGCGCTCCGGGGCGAGCTCCAGCGCCCTCTCCGCGCCTGCGACGTAATCGAATTCGCGTTCGGCGTCGTCGTGGCGGACCAGCAACCGCATGCCATGCGTGTACTCCAGCATCTCGATGTCGCCATTGGAGTTGCCCGCCGCGAAGATAGGTCGACGGCCCACGCGTCCCCAGATGCGAACCGGTTTGACCGGACCGTCGTTGAGGAACTCGGTGACCCCCGTCGTCATCAGGTTGCCGTCGGTGAAGGCCAGCCCCACCGAGCTGCCCACCACGCGCTCCGGCGGGATGCCATACATGTCGACGGTGATCGGTCGCATGAAATCGCGTCCGCCACCGGAGACGATGTAACACGTGAACCCGTTGGTCTCAAGGAAGCGCAGCAGCTCGATCATCGGCGCATAGCCGCACGCGGTGTACGGACGGCCCAGCGTGGGGTGGCGTACGGAGGCGAAGAAGTCGGCGACTCGAGCGGCATGCTCCTCCACGTTCACGCCGCTACTTGCCGAAAGTATCGCCACGGCAAGCTCATTGAGGTCCGTGTCGTCGCCCCGATAGTGCTTGGTGACGGCATTGTCGAACCACGTCAGATCACCCGATGTCGCCGCGGCGTACACGGGATGCGAACCCAGCGACGGGTCCGCCCTTGCCTTGGCGGCGAGCTGGCGTACCAGGAAGTCCAGCTGGACGTAGGCG
>Ga0207671_10005128_pt1 | contig 12204 bp, 12 predicted proteins | sample KBSC24metaG_FD_184352 | JGI IMG/M metagenome (GOLD analysis project Ga0207671, IMG submission 184352) | Corn rhizosphere microbial communities from Kellogg Biological Station, Michigan, USA - KBS C2-4 metaG (SPAdes) (version 2) | ecosystem: Host-associated > Plants > Roots > Rhizosphere > Soil... | reverse complement strand
AAATTTTCGTAATTTTTAGGTGTAAAACAAACACTATGTAAGCAGTGTTAAAACAACACTAAGAATTGTTAGTTTCATATTTAATATCCACCTAACAATTAACTTGTTACTTTTGTTAAAAAACACTTCAATTATGCTGCCAAATATCGATTTTACCACCACCCAGAGTTATAAATATTTAACAGATCACTACATCGATATCGTGTCGAAAAGCTTAAAAGAGCTATTTGATACTGATAAAGAGCGTTTTACGAAATTCCACATCCAGTTTGAAGACATTTTGTTTGACTATTCCAAAAACCGGATCGACGAGCAAACTATCGCTTTATTGATACAGTTAGCTAAGGAATGTTCAGTAAATAAGGCAATTGAGGCTATGTTTTCAGGCGAAAGGATTAACGTTACTGAAGACCGCCCGGTGCTGCATATTGCCCTGCGTAACCGCAGCAACAAACCTATTTATGTAGATGGCAAAGATGTGATGCCAGACGTAAATAAAGTGCTTGACCACATGAAAGATTTCAGTCACGCCATTATATCCGGCGACTGGAAAGGCTACACCGGCAAACCGATCACCGATGTGGTGAACATCGGCATTGGCGGATCTGACCTGGGTCCGGTAATGGTTACCGAAGCTTTAAAGGCTTACAAAAATCATCTGACCCTGCACTTTGTATCTAATGTTGATGGCACCCACATTGCCGAAACACTGAAAGTTGTTGATCCGGAAACTACTTTATTCCTCATCGCTTCCAAAACTTTCACCACACAGGAAACTATGGCGAATGCGCATAGCGCCCGGGATTGGTTCCTGGCTGCAGGAGCAAAAGAGGCTGATGTGGCCAAGCATTTCGCGGCCTTATCAACAAATGCTGCCGCTGTCGGAAAATTCGGTATCGACACTAAAAACATGTTTGAGTTTTGGGATTGGGTTGGCGGTCGTTACTCTTTATGGAGCGCTATCGGTCTTTCTATATCATTGAGCATTGGCTTTGATAATTTTGTGAAATTGCTGGAAGGCGCCCATGCTACCGACGAGCATTTCCGCACTACCGAGTTTGACCAGAACATCCCGGTTATACAGGCTTTGATCGGCATCTGGTATAATAACTTCTTTGAATCAGAAACCAACGTGATATTGCCATACGATCAGTACATGCATCGTTTTGCCGCTTATTTTCAACAAGGCGATATGGAAAGCAATGGTAAACATGTGGACCGCAATGGCAAAGAGGTTGATTACTCTACCGGCCCGATCATCTGGGGCGAACCTGGCACCAACGGTCAGCACGCTTTTTATCAGCTGATACACCAGGGCACCAAACTGATCCCTGCCGATTTTATAGCACCTGCGCAATCGCATAATCCGCTAGGCGAACACCATAACATGTTACTGTCAAACTTCTTTGCACAAACCGAAGCTTTAATGAACGGTAAGACAGAAGAAGTAGTGATCGACGAATTAAAAGCAGCCGGTAAATCGGAAGCAGAGATAGCTGAAATAGCACCTTTCAAAGTGTTTGAAGGTAACCGTCCAACCAACTCATTTTTACTTAAAAAGATCACTCCTCACAGCTTAGGTTCATTAATAGCCATGTATGAGCACAAAATATTTGTACAGGGCATTATCTGGAACATCTACAGCTTTGACCAATGGGGTGTTGAGCTGGGCAAACAACTGGCCGGCAAAATTCTTCCTGAATTAAAAGACAACAGCGAGATCAGCAGCCATGATTCATCAACCAACGGCTTGATCAATCAGTATAAGGCCTGGAGGTAGCCCTCTATCAGATGTGCGGATGTGCAGATTTCAGATGGGCAGATGATTTTTAATAACTGTTCAATATGGATCATTTGAAATTTGCACATCTGAAATCTGCACATCTGAAAGCAAGAGTTGATTTAATCGGCTCTTGCTTTTTTATTTTTATTCGCGGTTAAACTTTAGCGCTAAAACAGTCTCTATACCTATTATAACTTTTATTACAATTAGTATGACTAAATTCCTTAAACCTATCATAATAGTACTGCTGACTGTTATGATCACATCATGTGGAGCAATCCACGAAAGCATAAATGCGGGGAGACCCGTAAATCTGAGCGTACTAAAATTAGGAATGAGCAAAGATGAAGTGCAGAAGTCTTTAAACAAAAAACCAGATAATACCGTAGCCGCAAAAAACTATCCTGATACTAAAACATTTATTGAGGTAGTACAATATAGCCAACAATACTATCAGAATGGCAATACAAATCAGCCCGTTATGGAAAGCTACTGGCTATATTTTGTAAACGATAAGCTCGACAAATGGGAAAAGGCCAGCGAACATCACAAGCCCTGGATTTACCCCCCCAACCCCCTAAAGGGGGAGCTTTTTGATTAATATATTCATTAACCTAAAAGAGCCCGCAATTGCGGGCTCTTTTTATCTAAAAAACTCATGTTAGGACTATCAATTCCCCCTTCAGGGGGTTAGGGGGCGGATCTGGTACAAATGTGGCCATTTTTTGCCTGTCACAAACAGGCGTTTGCCTTTTGCATCCCAGGCTATGCCATTCATGACATCTGCATTTGGGTTTCGAGTTGCTTCCGGGTATAAATTGCTCAGATCAATCTTTTGCAATACTGCGCCTGTTTTAGGATCGATCACTAATATGTAATTGGTATGATATACATTGGCGTATATCTTGCCATCAATATATTCCAGCTCGTTAACCTCTTCTACCTGGCCTTTGTCATCATATACATCAATAAACCCAATTTGCTTATAGGTATCCTTATCCAGGAAAAAGATCCGGTTGGTTTTATCATCCATGTATAGTTTTTTACCGTCAAAACACATACCCCAGCCTTCAACGCCTACATTATTGGTAAAAGTACTCAGTCGTTCAAAAGTGTCCTTATCATACACATAACCTATCTTTTCGAGATAGGTTAACTGGATGATCTTATTGCCTACAATGGAGATCCCTTCACCAAAAACTTTTGGATCAAGCATAATTTGTTTGATCGATTTGCCGGTAGCCAGGTCAACTTTTCTTAATCTTGATTGCACATCTTTTGATTGTCCTGCCGGCGGGTCAAGATACCCCCCCCCGCTTTCATAAAGCACGCCATCCTGGTAAAGCAAACCTTCGGTATAGCAGCTGGTATCATGCGGAAACACTTTTTCCACTTTATAGGTCAGCATCTCAGGCGCTTTAGCAGCTGTCAAAATAATATTGGTGGTTACTTCCTGGTCTTTGCCTCCGGCATATATTTTCGCGGTAATCAATTTAATACCCAGTGGAATAGTATCTGTTTTAAGACTGATACCTGTTGAATCTTTACCTACGCCTAACTTTAACGCATCCAGCATATACACTATAGAATCCGGTTTCGTATCCGCGGGCAGGCTTACCTTGATCTTTACCTCATCGCCAGATTTGTAGGAGGTACCGGCTTCGGGGCTGATGGTATAGTCAGCGCCGGTATCTTTTGGTTTATTATTGCAGCTACAGCCAAATGCCAATAAGGCGCAGGCGGCAAAAAGTACTTTTATTTTATTATTCATCAATATATCAGCTGGTCGAAGGCCAAAACGCATCTTCAATATGGTTTAGTATATAATTTTTATTCCTGTCAAACAAAATGGCGATGATATCAAACCGTACATCGCCCTGGTGGTTCATGAGGTAAATATATTCATCTGCGGCATCAGCCAGTAATTTTTGTTTACGGGCATCCACAAAATCCTCCGGTTCACCAAAACCGTTGCCGGTACGGGTTTTTACTTCGGTAAATATAATAACCTTGTCTTTATAAGCAATCAGGTCTATCTCGGCTTTTCCGTGGGTCCAGTTCTCGTCCAATATTTCATAACCGGCATTTTCCAGGTGGGTTTTGGCTAAAGCTTCGCCGGCGCGGCCCAGGTCGAGGTGTTTGGCCATTTATTTAGAGTTAAGAGTCAAGAACCAAGAATTAAGACAGTAATAAAACAAGGCAATAACAAGAGTGTGGCTAAATGGATTTGCTTCCACACTAAAAATCACATATAGATCGCTTTTTTCGCTCTTGTCTTGATTCCTGACTCTAATATCTTGACTCCTGTTTCGCATTATTTGATAATTACCGATCCTAAAAAATCGGAGATCATTTTTTCGACCTTCTTCATGCGGATATACTGGTTCAGCAATATTTCCTGGTCGGCTTCGGTCTCGGCCTTTTGCAGCTCGTTACGCAGGTTCTCGAGCATTTTACCCACCTTATGCTTCTTGAGGTGGAATATGGCACCCAGGATAGCAGCCTTCATGTTGTCCTGCTCATCGTGTATCATGATCCTGTGCATCTCGTACCAGTTTTCGCTCAGCGTATACTTGGTGGCCAGCATGGTTACGGTGAGATCGACTATGCCCTTATCTTTATGATGGATAAAATAGGCATCGTCGGGCAGCACACCGTTCTCTACCTCCTGCCGGTACAGGTCTGTGAACATTTTACACACCGGGTGTTCAAAGGTAACGTCGCCCAGTTCGGCTATCATGAACGGCCCTATATAGGTATTGGCGATGCCATCCCAATCGATCATTCTATTACCGTACAAGAGCAATAATCTAATGATCTCTTTTTCCTGCGAACTCTCATCTTTTGCTTCCTGAACCTCGGGCTCGTCAAAAAAGTTGGGCTCATCTGGGGGCTGTTGCGGGGAGTACCGGGTATTTTGCTGCTGCTGACCATCCTTTTTGGCTTTGGCCTGCCGCATTTTATTCAGTTCGGACAGGAGAGAGCGCTCATCAATCTGTAACAGATAACTACACTCCTTAATGAAAACCGAAGCTTTGATAGAGTCAGGTATCTTGGCGATGCTCTCTACGATCTCGCGGATGATCTCGGCTTTCTTTATTGGATCGTTACCGGCATCTTTTAAAAGCAGGTTGGCCTTATAGAGTATAAAATCCTTTTTATTTTCCTCGATGTGTTTTTTGAAAGCATTGGTACCTACCAATCGCACATAAGAGTCGGGGTCATGTCCATCAGGGAAAGAGACTACTTTTACGTTAAGTCCCGCTTCCAATATCATATCCAGTCCGCGCAAAGACGCTTTGATACCAGCCGCGTCGCCATCATACAAAATGGTGATATTCTGGGTAAAACGACCTATCAGCCTGATCTGCTCGGATGTTAATGAGGTACCTGATGATGCCACCACGTTTTCGATGCCTGCCTGATGCACCGAAAGCACATCGGCATAACCTTCTACCAGGTAACAGTTATCTTCATCGCGGATAGCTTTTTTGGCAAAATACAATCCGTAAAGTACGTTCGATTTATGGTAGATCTCACTCTCGGGAGAGTTTACATATTTGGGTACATTCTTGTCCTTTTTGAGCGTACGGCCACCAAAAGCGATGACACGCCCGGTGAAGCTATGTATCGGGAACATTACCCGGCCCCGGTACCTATCATACAGCGTACCATTATCGCGCTTAACCGACAGCCCGCTTTCTTCTAAAAACTGCTGCTGATAACCTTGATTAATAGCCGTACCGGTAAAGGCCTCCCATTGATCGGGCGAATAACCCAATTCGAATTTTTTAATGGTTTCTGTACTAAAACCACGTTCTTTAAAATAACTGAGGCCGATATTCCTGCCTTCTTCGCTATCCAGCAAACTTTCATGAAAAAATTTAGCGGCAAAGGCCGTCACGATCATGAGGCTTTCGCGACGCAGGTCTTCTTCTTTGTTTTCAGGATGATCAACGGTTTCTTCAACCTCGATACCGTACTTTTTGGCGAGCCATTTTAAAGCTTCGGGATAGCTGAATTTCTCCAGCTCCATCAAAAAAGTAACCGCCGAGCCACCTTTACCCGTCGAGAAATCCTTAAAAATACCTTTCGCCGGTGATACCGTGAACGATGGGGTACGCTCATTGGCGAAAGGCGACAAGCCCACGTAGTTTGCACCACGCTTTTTTAACTGCACAAACTCGCCTATCACCTCCACAATGTCGGTGGCTTCCATAATACGGTCGATAGTGGATTTTATGATCATGCGCTAAAATGCAAAGGTAGAGTATCGGGTATCAAGTATCAAGTAGTGAGTAGTGAATAGTTAGTGGTGAGTGGAGAGTAGTGAGTGATAAACATTATAAGCTTTTATAAAAAGAAATGTACTTATTTGACAGCCAAACTAATTACATTACTCACCACTAACTATTCACCACTCACAACTTCACCAAATTTGGCTTTAAAAATGTAACAGCTATACCCGCCAGCACAATTACGCTGCCGATTATTTCTTTCAGTTGTAAACTTTCGTGCAGTAAAATTACCGCTATAATACCGGCAATTACCGTTTGTCCCAAAAGCGCTATAGCTACCTTTGTACTCTCTAAAAACCGCAGCGAATAGTTAATGGTTATCCAGCCGGTTAACTGGCAAAGCAGGCTCATCCCTAAAAAACAAAGCCAGCTGTTTAAAGAAAAGTTAACCAGGTTATTGCCCTGCCAGCAGCTGATGATCAGCAGAAATAAACTCGCCGCCAGCATATTATAAAACATGAACGACAGGGTGCCTATCCGCTGTAAAATATTATTGGTTATTACAATGTAAACGGAATAAAACATGCTGGCTAAAATGGCCAGTACAATGCCTATATTAAATTTAAGGCCCAGGATATTCTGGTAACCTACTAAAATAACCATTCCTAACATAGCGATACCCGTACCTGCCCAAAACAGCATGCCCGACTTTTTACGCAGGATAAAAAAGCTGATAAGCCCAACCCAAACCGGGGCCAGGTTAGCCAACAGGGTTGATACGGTGGCGCTGATATGCCCCAATGAAATATTCCAAACGGCAATATCTGATGCAAAGATGAGTCCGCCCAGAAAAGCGGTTAGCAGATCTTTCGTAGTAATTTTAAGATTTACCTTCCAGAAGCACCATGGGGCCAGTACCAGCCAGGCCAGAAATACCCTATAAAAAGCCGCAGTAATTGGCGGCGCCCCGCAAAGCTTTACAAATATGGGCGAAAAGGCTATACATAAAATACCAATAAAAAGACTGACCTTGGGGTTCATAGGGGCGACAGGTGAGCGGCAAATTTAAGGAAATAGGTTATTAAAAATCATCCCCCTGTATCAAAACAACATCCGTCTACGTAATTTTATTAAACTAAACCACCAATCATGAAAAAAACCTTATTTACCTTACTAACATTACTTGCCTTGGTTATTACGGGTTGTAACCACCGCAATTGCTGTGTGCTGCCTGACCCACCCAACTCTATTTCCGCCCAAAAAAATGGTGCAAACTGGAATGCCCCCTCACAAATAACTTATTATAAAAAAACTACAGCTAACGATACCCTAAATTTAATAGGTCATATTGGCGAAGAAAATATAAACTTCCTATTGAAAAAAACGTCCGAAAACAGCTATACTTTAGTTGATGCCACTTACTTTACTACGGTTGGACAGGATGCAATTGTGACCAGTTACAGTTTAGATAAATCACAAAATAATAGATTTACCGTTACCGTATCAACCGATGGGAAAATTTTTAAAGGTATCTTTTCTGTATATTTAAAACAGACTTACGGTAATCCCCCTTCCTCAGCTCCCGGTACACTCAGCTTTCAAAATGGCTTTTATAAAGCAACATGGCAATAAAATAGCTTTGTACCCCGCTGCTTGGTTATATAAATAATTGTATTTTTGCGGCTCTAAAAAATATATTATATGAGTCAGCGAGTAAAGATTAAAGCATTGCTGCAAAGTCAGCAAACCGACATTGATGTAACAGTAAAAGGATGGGTGCGTGCATTCCGTTCCAATCGTTTCATTGCTTTAAATGATGGCTCAACAAATAATAACATCCAAATCGTAGTTGATTTCGAAAATACTGATCCTGCCCTGTTGAAACGCATTACTGTTGGCGCTGCTTTAAGCGTTACTGGTAAATTGATCGCCTCACAAGGTAAAGGTCAAACTGTTGAGGTTATAGCCGCAGATATTGAAATACTGGGCGACAGTGATCCTGAAAAATATCCTATTCAGCCAAAAAAACACAGCTTAGAATTTTTAAGGGAGAACGCTCACCTGCGTTTCCGCACCAGTACTTTCGGGGCGATCTTCCGGGTGCGTAACAGCCTGGCCTTTGCGGTACACCAGTTTTTCCAGGAGCGTGGTTTTATTTACCTGCATACCCCGGTGATCACCGCGTCTGACGCGGAAGGTGCCGGCGAAACTTTCCACGTAACCAATTTCGATCTGGATAATATCCCGAAAACGGATACCGGCGAAATCGATTTTAAACAGGACTTTTTTGGCCGCCCCACCAACCTTACCGTATCCGGGCAACTGGAGGGTGAACTTGGCGCTATGGCCCTGAGCGATGTGTATACTTTTGGCCCTACTTTCCGTGCCGAAAACTCCAATACCACCCGCCACCTGGCCGAGTTTTGGATGATAGAACCCGAAGTTGCCTTCAACAGCCTGGACGATAACATGGACCTGGCCGAAGAGATGCTGAAATACGTGATCAAATATGCTTTGGATAAAAATGCTGATGATATCGAATTTTTAACCCAGCGCCTGGAGGAAGAGGAAAAACAAAAACCACAGAACGAACGCTCAGAAATGAGCCTGCTCGAAAAATTACAATTTTGTTTAAATCACAACTTTGAACGCCTTACTTATACCGAGGCTATCGAGATCCTAAAGGAATCGACCCCGAACAAAAAGAAAAAGTTCCAGTACCCTATTGAGGGCTGGGGAACCGATCTGCAAAGCGAACACGAACGTTACCTGGTAGAGAAACACTTCAAAAAACCAGTGATCCTGACCGATTATCCAAAGGAGATCAAGGCATTTTACATGCGCCAGAACGACGACGGCAAAACCGTTGGCGCCATGGATATCCTGTTCCCCGGCATTGGCGAAATTATAGGCGGATCGGCACGTGAAGAACGTTTGGATAAACTGGAACAACGCATGGACGAAATGGATATCCCTAAAGACGAGCTTTGGTGGTACCTGGATACCCGTCGTTTTGGCTCCTGCCCACACGCTGGTTTCGGTCTGGGTTTTGAACGCCTGGTACTGTTTGTAACCGGCATGGGCAATATCCGCGATGTGATCCCTTTCCCAAGGTTCCCAAAAAATGCTGAGTTCTAAATCTCATCTTAACCCTCTCCTTTTAGGAGGGGGTTTTGTATTTTTAGCCCATGCCCATAATTGAATTAGCCACCCATATCAATGCGCCTATCGAAAAGTGTTTCGACCTGGCCCGGAACATCGATGTGCATGTAGCTTCAACCCGGCATACCGGCGAAACCGCCATTGCGGGTCGTACCAGCGGATTGATTGAACTGGGTGAATGGGTTACCTGGCGGGCTAAACACTTTGGCCTTTGGCAAACCTTAACCTCCAAGATCACCGAGCTGGAATATCCCAACTTTTTTACAGACGAAATGGTGCAGGGGGCTTTCAAAAGCTTCAGGCATGAGCATTATTTTTTTGCTATAAAAGAGGAAACCCTGATGAAGGATATCTTCCGGTACGAATCGCCGTATGGCACTATACTCGATCTTGTTTTTTTGCAAAACTATATGCGCCGGCTTTTAGAAAAACGCAACCAGGTGATCAAAGAAATAGCCGAGGCCCCCCAGCCCCCTGAAGGGGGAGCAATTAATAATTTAAAGTAAAAATGTCGGATTTCGAAGTACTTCGAAATTCATTATTCAAAATTCGGTGTTCAATATTCTTATTTAAAGCATTTACTATGACTTTTAACTCAACTATTCTTATCCACCCGGGGCTTGGAAACTCCGGTCCGGCGCACTGGCAGTCGCTTTGGGAAAAGCAGTTTAATTTTGTGCGTATTGAACAGCAAGACTGGGAAACCCCGGTTTGCAACGACTGGATAACAACTCTAAACGGTTATGTTCAACAATACGACCCTAAAAATGTGATCCTGGTTGGTCATAGCCTGGCCTGCAGTACCATAGTCTATTGGGCACAGCAATACAATGTAAATATTAAAGGGGCCCTGTTGGTTGCACCAAGCGATACCGAAGCGGATACTTATCCCCCGGGGACCACTGGTTTTACACCTGTACCATTGATCAAACTACCATTTAAGAGCATCACCGTAGCCAGCAGTAACGACTATTACGTAACCAGCGAGCGAGCCCGTTTATTTGCCAACAGCTGGGGCAGCGAGCTGGTAGAAATTGGTGATGCCGGACATATTAACCTGGCATCAGGCTTTGGCGAATGGCCCCAGGGACTCGAATTGCTGAAGCAGCTGGATAATCTTTAGATGTGCAGATTTCAGATGTGCAAATATGCAGATGATAGATCATTTGCACATCGGTAAATCATTTGCACATCTGAAATCTGCATATTTGCACATCTAATTTCTTATGCTATGCTTGTAAGCTCCTCCGTACTCCGCGTTTTTACCCAAAATATTTTCAAGGCTATTGGCTGCAGTACGGAACATGCAACCCTTGCTGCTGATGTTTTGCTGCGTTCCGATCTGCGGGGGATAGATTCGCATGGGGTTGCCCGTTTGAGTGGCTATGTGCGCCTCTGGGAAAAGAACCGCATCAATGCCACACCCAATATCCAAATAGTACACGAAACCCCCACCACGGCCACCGTTGACGGCGATGCAGGTCTTGGCTTGGTGGTTGCTCCCTTTGCTATGCAAGTGGCCATCAAAAAGGCCGAATTATATGGCTCTGGCTGGGTATCGGTACGCAACTCCAACCATTTTGGTATTGCGGGCTATCACGCGCTGATGGCAGTAGAAAAAGACATGATCGGTTTTGCCATGACCAATGCCAGTCCGCTGGTGGCGCCTACTTTTTCGAGCGAACGACTGTTGGGTACCAACCCTATGTGTTATGCCTTCCCAGCTGGTCATTACCCACCGGTGGTGGTGGATCTGGCTACCTCAGCTGCGGCCAATGGCAAGCTGGAAATTGCCCAGCGATTAGGCAAACAAGTACCCGAAGGCTGGATTCAGGACAAAGGCGGCCATTATACTACCGATCCGCATGCCCTTAAAACCGGCGGGGCGTTGTTACCTCTGGGTGGCGACCGTGACCATGGTAGCCATAAAGGCTTCGGGCTGAGCGCTACGGTGGATATTTTGTCGGCGGTGTTGTCTGGCGCCAATTATGGGCCCTGGGTACCTCCCTTTGTGGCTTTTTTGGATCCACCGGCTAACCCGGTAGGGCAAGGTATCGGTCATTTTGTGGGCGCTATGCGGGTGGATGGTTTCCGCCCGGTTGATGAATTTAAGAGCCACCTGGATAACTGGATAGCCCGGTTCAAGACTTCGGCTACGGTCGACCCTACCCAGAAGGTCATTATCCCCGGTGAGCCCGAACTGGAGGCGGAGCACCATCGTGGCGCCCATGGTATCCCCCTGGTTGACGCTGTTGTGGCCGACCTGCACATTTTGGCCGAACGTTTTGGCGTGGAACCATTGCAGGGTTTATAATTTAACATTCAAGGTGTACTACATGATGGTTAACCTGCCTTGAGAGATCCTGAAACAAGTTCAGGATGACTTATCTTTTCTATTAGCTCCCGCGAGTTTTCAACTCGTGGGAAGCATGGTTTCAGCTTTCAGCTGAATACATAAGCCGAAGGCTTTGACCGTGCCAACCACGAGATACGCTCCGCTAATCTCGCGGTAGCGGATGGGCTGGCCTCTGCGCGCCCCTTCGACAAGCTCAGGGTGACAATCCCACAATACTATGTATAAAAAAGCCTACCCGGTAAACCAGGCAGGCTATATAAATCTTTTGTTCCCCCTTCAGGGGGTTAGGGGGTTTAGTGAATAATGTTAAACAATCTGCTCCACCTGATCTTGCTCAGGAAGCTGGCGTTATCGTCGATACTCATCCAGATAAACAGGGCCTTGCCTACAATATGGTCTTCGGGTACAAATCCCCAGAAACGTGAATCTTCGGAGTTATGGCGGTTATCGCCCATCATAAAGTAATAGTTCAGTTTAAAAGTATAGGTATCGGCTTTTTTGCCGTTGATCAGAATATCCTTGCCCACTACCTGTACTTGGTTACCCTCATATATTTCAATAGCACGACCATAAACCGGGAAGGTTAAGCTATCCAGTTTTACGGTCCAGCCTTTTTTAGGTACAATGATAGGGCCGTAATTATCTACGTTCCATTTAAAATTCGG
>Ga0207671_10005123_pt1 | contig 12214 bp, 8 predicted proteins | sample KBSC24metaG_FD_184352 | JGI IMG/M metagenome (GOLD analysis project Ga0207671, IMG submission 184352) | Corn rhizosphere microbial communities from Kellogg Biological Station, Michigan, USA - KBS C2-4 metaG (SPAdes) (version 2) | ecosystem: Host-associated > Plants > Roots > Rhizosphere > Soil... | reverse complement strand
CCTTTCCCCAAGCCGCACCAGGTCGCGTTCGATCCGGCGGGCCGCTTCATCGTCGTGCCCGACAAGGGCTGCGACCGCGTCGTCGTCTACACGCTCGATCCGGCGGGCAAGCTGCACGCGGTGCCCAGCGCGACGGCGCCGGCGCGCGAAACGTCGGGCCCGCGCCACGTCGCCTTCCACCCCGGCAATCGCCTCGCTTACGTGATCAACGAGCTCGACTCGACGATCGCCGCCTATCATGTGGACCCGGCCTCGGGCGACGTCCGCCCCTTCCAGATCGTGTCGGCGCTGCCGGATACGTTCACCGGCAACAGCCGCGGCTCCGAGATCGCGGTCTCGGCCGATGGGCGCTTCGTCTACGCCTCGAACCGGGGGCATGACAGCATCGCGGCCTTCGCGATCGATCCGGCCACGGGGCGGCTGTCCCCGGTCGGCTGGGTGCCGTCGAACGGCAAGACTCCGCGCTTCTTCGCGATCGCCCCGGACGGTGCGGCGCTCTTCGTCGCGAACGAGGAGGGGCACACGATCGTGCGCTACAAGGTCGACGCGCAGAGCGGCCGTCTCTCGGGCGCCGAAACGGTGGCGGAAACCGGCAGCCCGACCTGCATCCTGTTCGCCTGAACGGGCACTCGCGGCGGGCCTTGAGCCGTCGATCGGCATTCCTGATCCTCCCCCGCCAGGGGGAGGTGGCGCCGAAGGCGACGGAGGGGGCGGACGACGATGCGCTTCGGACAGGACACCGCCGCCCTCGCCCTCCGTCAGGCTATGCCTGCCACGTCCCCCTGGCGGGGGAGGATTTGAAGGGATCGGACGGTAGGACCGTCCGCCTCAATGTCCCGCAGGCGCCTCGCAGCGATAGCTCGCCGCCTCGGTCTCGTCGCCGCCGCGATAGCGCGCCACCTTCGGATAGACGCACAGCGGCCGCTGGAACGCCACAGTGCCCGTCGGGCCCGATCCCTTGGCGAAGTGGGTGGCGATCAGGTCCTCCGGCGCGATGCCCTTCTCCACCCAATCGTACAGGGCGAGGCCCATGTCGTGGCGGGCATCCTCCGTCGGCGGCGCGGAATCGCGCGTCGCGTTGGAGAAATTCACCGCCCCCGGGCCGCCCGACGTGTGGCCCATCCCCGGCACCATGTAGAGCCGGGCGAAGCGCTGGGTGTCGGCGAGCTTGCCGGCATCGCCCCGCGCCTTCGAAAGCGCCACCACGCCATCATAATAGTTGATCGCCTCGAAGGCCGATCCCACCGGATCGCCCCAGCCAATGAACAGGATGAGCTTGCCGCCCCGCGCCCGGAAGCGCGACAGATCGGGATCGGTCGCGTTGATCACCGGCCCCATCACGCGATGGACCGTATCGACATCCTTGCCCCAGTCGAACGTCCACCAGTTCCAGTTCGGATCCTTGAACACCCAATAGCGGAAGAAGTCGGCGCGCTGGGGCTCGTCGGGCTTGTCGGTGTTGGCCCAGAACTCGCTCCAGCCGGGCATGGGATCGGCCGGCGCGCCCATCCCTTCGCTGCCGAACGGGAAGCCCGGGTAAATCTGCCGGCCCGTTCGCGCGTCGCGCGGCCCGGCATAGATGGCGCGGATCGTCGCGACCTGCTCCGCAGTGAGGCAATCGGGCGTCTCCGCGCCCGGGCAGGCCAGCGAGCCGACGTCGAAATGGCAGGCGCGGGGATCGTTGATCACCCCGTCCTTCACCCCGTCGATCCCGTCGCACGCGGTCAGGACGGCGGCGTTGAGCATCGCCAGCTTGGCATTGGGCACGATCGGGTGGGAATCGTCGCCCGGCCGGTGGTTGTGCAGATATTCCCAGAGGAACTGGAGGTTCAGGTTGGTCCGGTTGTTGCCCGGCGCACCGGCGATGATCCCGTCGAAATCCTCGGGGTGGCGTTGCGCCGCCATCAATGCCTCATGCCCGCCGGTCGACGATCCGCTGAAATAGGACCAGCGCTGCGCATGGCCGTAATAGGCCTTCACCACCTGCTTGGCGGCGACCACGGATTCGTGGACGGCGCGATTGCCCCAATCCTCGATCGCGACGGGATTGTCCTTGCCGAACAGCGGGCTGGAACCGGTGTGCCCGGTATCCGTCGCCACCGCGACGTCGCCGCGCTGCACCCGCGCGACGAGTTGGGCGTAATAGAGGTTGGAACCGTAGGCGCCGTTGCCGACCATGTGCAGCCGCTGCGACCAGGCGCCGGGCGCCGGCAGCCAGACCTCGAAGCCGATCCTCGAGGACGGCACCGGAGACGACACGCCGGCGACCCGGCAGAAGGCCGGCACGCCCGGATAATGGACCGGCGCGCGCTTGCCGCGCTCTTCCACGAACTCGCCCGCCGGCGTCGCCACCGCGGAGGTGATGGTGACATGCGGGATCGAGAGCTTCGTCAGATCCCCGCAGGATTGCGCATGCGCCGCGCCGCCGGCACCGATGGCGAGCAGAGCGGCCCCCATCCATCGCATCCGGGGCAGTCTTTCGCGACGCGGGGCACTCGCCATATGCAAACCTCTTCGGGGTGGATCGACGACGGCGCCTACGAGCCGGAGCCGGATCGGGCCGGCCACATGCGCCGCAGCGTCCCGTCGCGCAGGACATGATGATGCCACAGCGCCGCCAAAGCGTGAACGGCGGCGACGCCGGCGATGATGTTGGCCGCCAGACCATGCCAGTCGGCAATCTGGTGCTGGAACGGCTTTTCCCAGAAACGGGGGAACTTCCAGACGCCGAACAGCGGGAAGCCGTGGCCGAAGACGTTCATGATCCCGAGCACGACCACCGCGATCAGCAGGAGATAGAGCAGAAGGTGAACCGCCGACGCGGCATGGCCCCAAAGGCCCGGCTTGACGGGCGGCAGCCGGTCACCGCGCGAGGTGCGCCAGGCGATCCGCGCGACGAGCAAGGCCGCCAGCAGGAAACCCAGCAGCACATGGACGGACCAGATGCTCAGACGCAGCGGCCCTTTCTCCAGGAAGGAATTGCCCTGGGCCATCAGCCACAGCACGGCCACCAGCCCACCCACGCTCCAGTGGAGGCGGCGGGTCCGTCGATCATAGACCGGCGCGCGATCTTCAGCCGTTTCGCTCATGCGGATCCTCTACGATCGCGAGACCCGGCGAACCGCGCGGTCCGCCGGGTCTGCGAGGAATGGCCTAGAAATTGGCGGCGAGCGAGAATTTGACGATGCTCGGCAGCGATTCCGACAGCGAGCCGCTGGCCACCGCCGCCCAATAGCGCTTGCCGGTGATGTTCTGGCCGTTCACCCGCGCGGTGAAGGCGTGGCCGCCGACCTTGAAGTCGTAGGACGCGCCGACGTCGAAGGTGGTGTAGCCCGACAGGATGAGCTTGTTGGTATCGTCCAGCGGCTGGCTGCCCGTATGATAGGCGCCGGCCGACACCTTCAGGCCGGGGTTGAGCCAGGACAGGGTATATTCGCCGAACAGCGACCAGGTGTTGCTGGGCGTCCCGTTCGGGCGGGTGTGGAGGGAATTGGGATCGTCGGCCTCGTAGGTCCGCGCCTTCAGCCAGGTCACCGCCGCGTTGATCGCGAGATCGCGCGTCACATAGCCGGTCACGCTTCCCTCGAAGCCGCGATAGGTCTGGGTGGCGTCGGCGAAGCCGTGGAGGATGTTCGTGCCCGGCAGGTTGCGCTCGTTATACGCGCCGACCCGCTTGATGTCGAAATAGGAGAGCTGGACCAGCAGGTTCTTGCGCGGCTGGATCTTCAGGCCGCCTTCGTACAGCGTGCTGCTGATCGGCGCGAAGACCTCCAGCGCGTTGTCGACATTGTTGCTGCCGACGCTGTTCTCCTCGACGCCCTGGATATAGGTGCCGTAGGCGCTGACCCACTCGACCGGCTTGATCAGGAAGCCGCCCGACCAGGAGACCGGCTTCGCCTTGTAGGGCGTCTTCACGTTCGCATTGGTCGCGCCGGTATCCGAATAGTTGCTGGCGCGGACGCCGCCCATCAGCTGCACGATGTCGTGGAAGCTGAGCTGGTCGAAGGCGTAGACGCCCTTGTCGTCGATGTGGGACGGGATCGGCCGCACGCCCGGGGCCGCGTTCGGATCCGGATAGACGATCGGATCGAGGAAGTTCGACGGCAGCGTGGTCCGCGGCGTCGCCGGCGAGCCGGCCAGCGACCGGAGCGAGCGCGACGCGCCGAGCAGGATGCTGTTCTTCACGATGCCGGTGCGGATCACGCCATGCACTTCGGCCGAATAATCGATATTCTCGTAGCCGGCGGACTGGTCGAACGTGCCGTAGCGGATGCTGCCATTGCCGAAGGTCGGGCTGTTGGGATCGAGCGTCGCCGCATTGCCCACCACGAACTGCGGATTGTAGCGGAAGCGCACGAGATGCGACCGGCCGTAATGCGCGGTGAAATCCCAATCCGAATTGAACTTGTAGACCGCCTTGACGAGGTTGTTGATCTCCTCGGTGCGGTTCGTATCCCATTTCAGGCCGCTGATGCTGCGGCCGGGATTGAGATATTTGAGGTTGGGCGCCGCCGTCGCGCCGTTGGCCAGGATGAACACCGCCGGCTCGACGATGCTGCGCTTGAACCATTCATTGTCCGTGGTGATCGTCAGCTTGTCCGTCACCTTCACGTCGAAGGAGCCGGATGCCATGTAGCGCTGGCCGGTCGCATATTGGATGCCGGTGTCCAGGTGCGACGCGAGCAGGTTCACGCGATATCCGAAGATGCCGAGCGTGTCGCCCACGTCGACATGGCCGCCATAGGTGCCGTGATCGTCGCCGAAGATGCGCGCGGCCAGCGAGAATTCGGGGGTCGGGCGCTTCATCACCAGATTGACGATGCCCGACGGGGGCGAGAAGCCGTAATAGAGCGCCGATGCGCCCTTCAGGATCTCGACGCGATCCTTGTCCTCCAGCGGAAACGCCGTCGACGACAGGATGTTGAGCGCACCGTCGAGCTTGTAGCTCGACCGCGTGTCGACCGCGATGCCCCGGATGGTGAGATTGTTGTAGATGGCCGGCCCGACGCTGGCCGTCGAGACGCCGGCGGTGTTGCGCACCGCGTCGATGAGGTCGATCGCCTGCTGCGCCTTCAGCAGCGCGCCGGGGATGACCGAGACCGTCATCGGCACGTCCAGGATCTTGGCGTTCCGGAAGCTGCCCGACTGGACGACGTCGGTGCCGAGCTGGTTGTTGCGCTCGCCGGTGACGACGATCTCGCCGGTGTCGGCCGGCGCCGCCGGCTGCGCGTTGGCGCTCGCCGCGACCTGCGCGTGACCAGCCGTCGAAAGGAGTGCGCCGAAGGCCAGCAGGCTGGTCGAGGCCAAAGCTCGGCGGATCACGAATCGCTTCATTGGTATCCCCATCGTTTCGCTATTTTTTAGCCAGCTGCTCCCCAACCGACTCGCCAATCATATTCGATCGTTGCAGAATGTAAACTCAAAGTGCATAATTTGCTCAAGAAGCCGGGAAAGGCCGGAAGATCGGCCAACAAAGCGGTTTCGATCCACCATGCAGAGGCCGGAGAGGACACGCATTTTGCGAAAAAGAATGAGCAATCGAGCCGATATGGGCCGTTATTGCAAAGCAGTCGCAATAAATCAAGGCAAGCTGGCATCGGCGCGGGCCGGCGCTACGCATGAGCGCGGACAGGAGGATGAGCAGGCATGAGCGACGGCTCCGCAACCGAGGCGACCTTCGGCGCACGGCGTCCGGGATGGGCGGCGATTCGCATCGGCGTGATCCCCCTGCCCCTGTTCGCCCTGGTCGTCGCGACATTGGCCTTCCTGGCCCATGCAGGGCGTGTCCCGTCCGATCTCACCACGAACATCGCCCTGCTGGCGGTCGGCGGGTTCAGCTGCGCCGAGCTCGGGCGCAGGATACCCGGCATCAACCGGATCGGCGCCGGGGCGATCTTCGCGACCTTCATCCCCTCCTATCTCGCCTACATGCAGCTCGTGCCGGCGCCCATGATCGCTTCGATCAAGGACTTCACGGATCAGAGCAACTTCCTCTATCTGTTCATCGGCTGCGTGATCGTCGGCTCCATTCTGGGCATGGATCGCTCCGCCCTCGTCAGCGGGTTCGTGAAGATCCTGGTGCCGGTGCTGGCCGGCTCGCTCGCCGCCGCCCTGGTGGGCTGCGCCGTCGGATGCGCCCTGGGGCTCGGGCTGCAGAGAACCGCCTTCGGGATCGTGCTGCCGATCATGGCCGGCGGCGTCGGCGAAGGCGCCATCCCGCTGTCGGTCGGCTATGCCACCATCTCCGGCACCAGCCAGGGCGCCTGGCTCGCCGAGATCCTGCCCCCCGTGATGTTCGGGAGCCTGACGGCGATCCTGCTGTCGGGCGGGCTCAACCTGCTGGGCCGCAAATATCCGCACCTGACCGGGAACGGCGCCCTGCAGACGGGCGAAGCCGCCGCCGATCCGGTGATCGCGGCGGACCCCGCCGCGCCCGTCGAGCTGGCGACGATCGGGGCCGCGCTGGTGCTGGCGATGACGCTGTACCTGATCGGCACCGTGGTCGAGAAGACCACGGGCTTCCCGGCGGCCGTCATCATGCTGTTCCTCACCGTCGCCTTCAAGCTGGGCCGGCTCGTGCCCGCGGCCATGGAGCGGGGCGCCGACCGCAACTACCGCTTCTTCGCGACCCTGGTCACCTATCCCCTGCTCTTCGCGATCGGCATCGCCAAGACGCCGTGGGAGAAGCTCATGGAAGCGTTCAACGCGCCGACCCTGATCACCGTCGTCTCCACGGTGGTGACGATGACGGCGACGGGCTTCTACACGGCGCGGTTCGTCCGCCTCTACCCGGTCGAGGCCGGCATCATCGCCGCGTGCCGCGCGAGCCAGGGCGGCACCGGCGACGTCGCCATCCTCAGCGCGTCCAACCGCATGCGCCTGATGCCGTTCGCGCAGGTCGCCACCCGGATCGGCGGCGCCATCACCGTCACGATCGCGCTTGGCCTGTTCCTGTATTGCGGGGCGAGGTGACCGGCAGCGCCGCCCTTCGGGGCGGCGCTAGCGCGCGGCCGGCGGGAACAGGTGGTCGAGAAACGCCTCGACCTTGTCGAGCGCCTGCTGGTTGACCGCATCGTCCGCGCCGCCGCCCGGCGCCGCGAAGCCGTGCGCGACGCCCGGATAGGTCACCAGCTCCGCCGGCACGCCCGCCGCCCGCAACGCCGCATGGAGCCGCTCGGCCTGCTTGATCGACACGGTCGTGTCGGCGGTGCCGTGCTGGATGAGGAAAGGCGGGTCCCTGGCGTCGATATAGCTGATCGGGTTGGTCGAACGGACCCAGCCCGCCGGGCATTTCGCCATCTCGCAGCCGAGATAGGCGTTCACGTAGCGGGTCGCCTTGGGATTGACCGGCGACCCGAGATCCTCGGGATTATGCTCCAGGTCGATCAGGCCGTACCAGTCGATCACGCCCTGGACGCACGCGGAGGGCGCGGGGCCGTCCTGGCCGGCGACGGGCGGCGGGGCGAGATTGGGGGCGCCGCATCCGGTGCCGATCAGGGTGGCGATGTTGCCGCCGGCCGACGAGCCCCAGGCGACCACGCGAGCGGGGTCTATGCCATAGTCGCCGCTGTGCCGGCGCAGCCACTGGATGGCCATCCCGACATCCTGGACGGCGCCCGGAAACGGCGCCTCGCCGCTGTTCCGGTAATTGACGCTGGCGACGACGTAGCCCCGCGCCGCCAGCGACGCGAGGACGGCCGGGAAATCCCGGAACGTCCCGCCGTCGCGCGCGGTGAGGTGCAGCCAGGCGCCGCCGTGGACGAACACGACCAGCGGCTTCGGCGCGCCGCCCGGCTTCGGCAGATACAGATCGAGCGTGAGCGGACGGAAGCCGGAAAGCTCGGCATAGGTGACGTCGCGCCGGCTGGTGACGCCCTGCGGATACACGACCGGCGGCGTCGGCAGATAATGGGAGGTCGCATCGTCATGATCCGCCGCGCCGGCCGGAGAGGCGACGACCGCCCAAGCCGCGGACAGCAGCGCACAGCCCAGGATCCGCACCATCACTTCCCCTCGAACATCGCCCGGGACCATGGGATTGTCCGGCCCGGCGACGAGGATATTATCTTTGTAATCTCAAAATGCAACAACCGCACGTCACGATCAGTGGCGCGCGAGGCCCGGTTCCGGCGCCCGGCCCGCCTCCCGCGACGCCAGCGCGAACAATTCCGCGAGCGACCCGATCCGCAGCTTGCGGAAGATGGCCTTGCGATGATCCTTGACGGTGTGGCGGGAAATATCGAGGCGAAGCGCGATCGCCTCGCTCGAACAGCCGGCGAGCAGCAGCCGCACGATTTCCGCCTCGCGCGCGCTCAGGCACGCCGGGAGCGCGGGGCCATCCTGATCGCGCAGCGCGTCATGACGCTCGAACGCCGCCGCGAGGGGGACGCGCATGGCGTCGAGGAAATGCAGGGTGCGCGCCGGGGCCGAGCGGCGCGCTTTCTCCCGATAGAGGCTGAATTCGACGATCCCGCCGCACGCCCGGAAATAGAGGCCGAGTTCCTCGAGCCGGGCCGGCCAGCCGATGGTCCGGAAGCCCAGCTCCTCCTCGGGCGTGTAGACCAGATAATCCCGGAGATCGGCCCCGATCTCCCCCTGCCCCCGGCAGAAGTCGCTGGCCCGGAAGATGCCGTCCGCCGCCGCGCTCGCGAGGATCGGATTGGCGCGATGGGTGACGCGGACATAATTGTCCATGCCCGCTTTGTGGCCGGTGCGCGTGAGGTCCTCGAAGAGCAGCCGGGGGCCAGGACCGGCACGGTGCAGGATCACCGAGCTCCGCTCGAAATCGCTGACCGCGCAGATCGCGCGCGACGTCGCCTCGACGAAGCGAGGCGTGCCGACCGTATCGATGATCCGGGCCAGCAACTGGCCGATCCGTTCGTCCATGATGAGCGGGAGGATAAACTTGTTTGCTCCTTATGCAATCCGGCGCCGGGCAACCCCCGCTAGCCGCGCAGCGCCCGGGAGATGGCGACGAGGCCCTGCTCGAACTCCTCGCGCGATGGCCAGCCATAGCCGAGCCGGAAATAGGTGTCCGGCATCTCGAACCAGTGGCCGGGGCCGACATAGGCGCCGTGATCCTGCAGCAGGCGGCGGTAGAAGGCATCGGTGCCGCCGGCCGGTTCCCGGCGCATGCGGGGAAAGCAGACGACGCCCCCGGACGGCCGCACCCATTCGAGATGATCCTCTCCCGCGATCCACTCCGCGACGCGCTCCAGCCGGTCGCGCCATTCCGCGAGCGTCGGTTCGAGGAAGGCGGCGCGCCGCTCCAGGATCTGCTCGGCGACCCATTCGTTGATGACGCTGCCGCAGATGCTGATCTGCTCCTTGGCGGCGAGGAAGGTCTCCTTCAGCCGGGGATCGGAATTGATGATCCAGCCGACCCGGATGCCGGGCGCGCCATAGGCCTTGGACAGCGAGGAGACGCTGATGACGTGCGGGCCGAGGCTGGCCGCCAGCGGCAGCATCGCGCCGAGCGTGAGATCGCGATAGGTCTCGTCGACCAGCAGCAGACATCCCCGCTCCGCCGCCAGCGCCGCCAGGCGCCGCAGATCGGCCTCGCTCATCATCACGCCCGTGGGATTGTGCGGGCAGGTCACGCTGATGATCCTCGTCCGGGGCGTGATCGCCGCGGCCAGGCGCGCGATATCGATCTGGAAGCCCTCCTCGAAGGTGAGATCGACGAAGCCGATCTCGCAGCCGATCGCGCGCGGAGTCTCCAGGTTGGTCGCATAATTGGGGCGCACGACCACCAGATGATCCTCGCGATCGAGCAGCGCCGTCGCGATGATGAACAGCGCCCCCGCCGCGCCGCCGGTGATCAGCACGTCGTCAGGCGTCAGCGCGGGGCAATCCGCGACGACCAGCTCGCGCAGCCGCGCGCTGCCGCGATGCTCGCCGTAGAGCAAGGTGAGATCGGGGATCGTCAGCCCCAGGCTCTTCAGCGACTGGTCGGTGATCGAGCTTTCGGAGAGATTGTAGCGGATGTTCCCGTAGCCATATTCCTCGGGCGACTCCACTTCGATCGGCATTCGGACGTAGCGCATGGGCCCCCTCATTGGCTGGTTGGCGACACCCTAAGCGCCCCGCCGATGGGCCGACATCCCTCCAGAGGGGGATCGGCCCAAGGCCGTATCGACATTCAGGCGGCGCGCGGACGAAATCCTCCCCCGCCAGGGGGAGGTGGCACGCGTAGCGTGACGGAGGGGGCGGACGGTGGCGCGCTACCGATGGACCACCGCCGTCCTCCCCCTCCGTCGGCTTCGCCGCGTGCGAGGTCGGATCGTCCCCCCGGACGATCCTCGAACATGCCGGGGGCATGTTCGACCTCGCGCGCTCCCCCTGGCGGGGGAGGATGTTTGAATGTCGATACGGCCTAGCGCGGCAGCCCGGGCAGGACCGTGTCGGGATCGATGCTGCCGGCCATCGCCAGATAGCCGGCCCGGTTCGGGTGCAGCCGGTCGCCCGGGCCGCCGATCGTGCTGCCCGGCACGAATTCCGCCCGGAGGCCGTCCGACTGCGGATCCTTCACCGCCTGCTCGAAATCGGCGACGGCATCGAACAGGCCGCCGGCACGGATCGCCGCATTGATCGCCTTGCGGCGCTGGTTCACATCCTCCGTGCCGGCACTGCCCTTCGCGCCCAGCGACGGGGTGATCGTCGCCCCCACGATGCGGACGCCGGGAATGGCCTTGCGCAACCGCGCGATGCCCGTGCGATAGCCGTCGATCACCGCGTCGGCCGGCTGGCCGTGCGACAGGTCGTTGATCCCCTCCAGCCAGATCACGGTGGTGACGCCGCTCAGCGCGGCGACGTCGCGGTCGATGCGCTGGAGCGCGGCCGGGCCGCCGCCGAAGGGCGCCTGGAGGTCGTAATGCTCCGGGCCGGTGATCTGGTTGCTGCCGATCCCTTCGTCGACCACCGCGACACCGTTGGGGTGGCGGCCAGCCAGGCGCCGCTGCAGCACGTCCGGCCAGCGATCGTCGCCGTTGAGGGTGCTGGCAGTGCCGTCCGTGATGGAATCGCCGAAGCACACCACCAGCGGCGTGTCGCGCGGCATCCGCATGTCGACCGCGTTGAGGAAGAACCACGCCGTCGCGGACAGGGGGAAATCCCGCTCGTCCTCCGCGCCGCCGTGCGATCCCGCGCCGGGCAGGCTGGCATAGGAGGTCTGCATGGCCTTGGCGTGCCAGGTCATCGGCCCGCTGGTCCCGGCGACGTGGAAGGAGATGGCGAGCTTGCGCCCGGCCAGCGCCGCCCGCTTCTCCGGAGCGGCGAAGGGCAAGGCCACCGGATCGCTCCAGGCGTCGCGGCCGGGCGCGATCGTGATGCTGGTGCCGCCCGCGAACAGCACCGGCACGTTGGTGCGCGGGACCACGGCGGCGGACGAGAGCTGGAGGCCGACATGGATGCCGTCGAACGTCACCGGCCCGCTGCCGAACGCATTGCTGAAGCGCAGCCGCGCCTGCCCGCCCCACACCGACGGGCGCACGATCAGGCGGAAGCTCTGGTCGTTCGCCCCGGCCGCCGGATCGGGGAAAGCGACGCTCTGATCGGGCAGCGCACTGGCCGCGCCCGACGGAAACGGCCCTTGCGACGCCGCCGCCCAGCTCGTCACCCACTTGGTCGGCGGCTGCGCCCATGCGCCTTGCGGGATCGCCACCAGCCACAAGGCGGCGAGCAGGCGATGGTGCGGGCCGGCGCCGCGCATCAGCGGGCGCTCATCGCCATCGCGCCCAGGAAGGTTTCGAGCTCGACATTGCGGCCGCACAGCACCGCCGCGATCGTGCCGCCGCGATAGCGATCCGCCAGCCGCCGCAGCCCCGCGACCGCGACCCCGGCGGCGCCCTCGATCATCCATTGCTCGCCCATCGCCACCTCGCGCATCGCCTGCGCGATCTCCAGCTCGGACACGGCCACCGTCTCGTCGATGACCTGCTGGCAGGCCGGGAAGGTCACCGATCCGGGCTCCACCGCGCCGGTGGAATGATCGGAGAGAGTCGGGAATTCGGGCGTGGCGACGATCGCGCCGGCCGCCAGCGAATCCAGCATGCAGCGCGAGGCCTGGGGCGAGACCCCGACGACGTGAATGCCGGGAAACCGGTCCTTGAGCGCGGCGCCGGCCCCGCCCATCAGCCCGCCGCCGCCGACGCAGATGAACGCGGCGTCGATCCGCTCGGCCTGCTCCGCCATTTCGAGCCCGATCGTGCCCTGC
>Ga0207671_10005119_pt1 | contig 12216 bp, 5 predicted proteins | sample KBSC24metaG_FD_184352 | JGI IMG/M metagenome (GOLD analysis project Ga0207671, IMG submission 184352) | Corn rhizosphere microbial communities from Kellogg Biological Station, Michigan, USA - KBS C2-4 metaG (SPAdes) (version 2) | ecosystem: Host-associated > Plants > Roots > Rhizosphere > Soil... | reverse complement strand
AGCTTTCCATCATGATTGATATCCATGGCCCGTACACATAATTTGCTGATATGGTTCTCCGGCAGCGCCGATGTATCTTCTTTGAAATTTCCCTTCCCGTCATTGATATAGAGCTTGTCCTGGTAACTCCTGCTGCCTTCCTGGTCCAAATAACCTCCCCGGGCAATATACAGATCGGGCTTGCCGTCGCCATTGGCATCAAAAAGCAGCATCCCCTGGTCCTTCTCATAGGTTGTTGCATAAGGCGCCCCGGGCTCTAACGCCCGTTGAACAAAGCTGCCGTTTGGCTGTTGCAGTAGCACCTGCGAGCGTATTTGCGAATTACCTCCTATGACAAGGTCATCCAATCCATTCCCGTCGATGTCCCCCGCAACCAGCGCAGGGCAATATTCCGATAACTTGTGGGGCAGTAGATGCTGAAAGTTGAAGTCTATCTGATCTACCTCTACGTGCTTATACTGGATGCCGGATCGGGCAGTCACTTCCTTGAACAAGGCATCCGAAGCAATGACAGGCGGCGTCACAGCGCCAGCCTCCCGGGCGTCGGCAATATTCACCGTCAGGACCTGGTCGGCCTTTACATTGGGAATGGCCTGACGGGCGCCGTTATTCCATTGGATAACCACGGAATCCAGCAGCGCCACCTTGCCCAAACCAAAATGCGCCATATCCTGCATCGTCGATAAATAGCCCCTGTATGGATTGTTGTCATATGCCTGCCGCTTGCCATGCTCATAATAGATCGTCGCCGTCGCCCCCAGTCCGTTGACATTCTCTTTCCCACCCTTGAACCGTATCTGTAAAAAATGTGTCGCCTCCTTATTCTTATCACGCAAAGTATTTCGATAGATAAATGCCTTATCATCGATGTTATTGATCACCATATCCACCGCGCCGTCGTTATCCAGGTCTGCAAAGGCAGCTCCATTGGAAAAAGTTGGCGTCGACAATCCCCAGTCACTACTGAGATCGCCAAAGGTCAGATCCCCATTGTTGCGGAATGCGTAGTTGTGCAGTTTTATCTGGGGTATCTGTTTCAGCAGTTCTCTTATAGGCGGCAATACCACCGAGTTTTTACGATAGGCCGCAAAATCATGATCCGAGACATCCCGGGGGAATCCGTTGGTAACAATGATGTCCCGATAGCCGTCATTGTCAAAGTCCGCTACAAGAGGAGTCCAGCTCCAGTCCGTCTGGGCGATCCCGCTCAGGAACCCTATCTCCGCAAAGGCGGGTATGCCGACAGAGTCTCCCTCGTGCACAGTGGGACCCTGGTTCAGCTGCAGGGTATTACGTACATACTGATGCTGGTACCCAAAGAGCTCGTAGTTCTGATAGGTCAGATAGTTGGATGAGCCCATCATCAATTTTTTCCGGTAATTGTCTTCCGGGTTCATATCCAGCTCTACTACATCGGGCAGCCCGTCATTGTTAATGTCTACCACATCCTGACCCATGGAGTTCAATGAAGTGTGCTTGAAATAATCCTTGGCCCTATTGGTAAAGGTCCCGTCATGATTATTGATATAAAGGATATTGTTGGATATAAAGTCGTCGGAGACATAAATATCCTTCCATCCATCGTTATTGATATCGCAGATGGTGGACGCATGACCATAGCCCTCAAATTTCATCCCCGCCTGCTGCGAGACATCGTGAAATACGGGATGCTTCAATACAGGATCCATATCATTCCGGAACAGCTTCCCCTTACCGGGGAATCGCTCCTTCGGGTCGAAATGAAAGGCGGATGGATCGATGCCATTGGATGCCTCATTGACGGTAAGGAACATGTCGAGATCCCCATCATTGTCATAATCGAAAAAGCTTGCCATAGTGGATTGCACATGGATATCCAGACCATACTCAGCCGCCATATCCTTAAAGTGTGGAATACCATCCTTGTCCGGCCCCTGGTTGATGTATAGCACATTGCGTCTTTTCAGGGTGTCCTTATAGATGGTGTTGCATACATAAATATCCATTAACCCGTCATTATTGATGTCTACCACCGCTACGCCTCTTGCCCACCGGCCCATATCCTCCACACCAGCCGGGGCTGTAATATCTTCGAATGTAAAATCACCTTTATTGAGATACAGCTTACAGGGCACCTTATTCCCCGTGAAATATATATCCTGCAGACCGTCGTTGTTAAAATCCCCGATGCCTACCCCGCCGCCGTTGTAAATGTTCACTACATTCAGCGGGTTCAGCGTATCGTCCTCGACAATGGTATTGGTAAAATTGACACCGGAATGGAAAGAAGAGATCTGTTCGAATAAAACAGGCCTGCTCTTACATGCCAGCATAAACAGCAATAGGGCAACAATCGGAAGACGGAAATACTTCATAACTGCAATATAATGTTAATGGCTTCCAGGTGGAAGCCATTAACGGAAATTATTCCTATCCCCGTTAATACGGGTTTTGTGTCAGATTAGGGTTAAGCCCAATAGCAGCCTGTGGTATGGGCATCAAACAACGTTTTGCTGTAAGAGCCGTGTTGTACAACCCATGCTGCTTATTATCATGTGTCGGGCCCGGAGCCGGGTTTGGTACAGGGTTATAGCTGTTTGCCACACACCCATTGGCCTTGTTTACAAACGCCACCGCCGTATCCGTACCTGCACGGCAAAGGTCATAGAACACAGAGTATTCGCCGCTGAGCTCATGCCGGTATTCGCTCAATACCATTTGCAATGGGTCCGTGATCGGCTGACCGGCTGTACCGTCATAATTAGCGCTGTCTGCCATAGCAGGAGCCAATCCGGCTCCACCCCATGCCCGATCCCTCACGGTCTGAATATCAGCCATAGCTCCCGGAATATCGCCCGTATGGACCTTGCATTCGGCCCTGGCTAACAGCACCTCCGCATAACGCATGAGGATCTGGTTCTGGTCGCCAAAAAGAAGACTGGTCCCTGCAGAGTCGGTATTACCACCCGTAAGATTGTAGTCCCTCCATTTCTTTGCACAATAATATCCGGTACGGTTCGTGGCATCCGCCCCATACCAGGGTCTGGTCAGCGTACCCACCGTGTTGAGGATGGTTCCATCGTCTGCTTTATAAAGGGCGTTGCCGGCCTTAAACCCGCTTTTTACAACCCAATATCCTTTTAAACCGCCCAAATGCTTGATGATACCGGGGCTGGCCAGCGTATCGCCAGGGCCAACGATGGTAAGCAGCTTACGCTTATCCCCGTGCTGATAGGACATCCACAAAGCAGGGTTGCCATAGTCATACCCCTGTCCTGTGAGCTCCTGGGGCCAGCTGAAGTCATCGATCCAGGCAATTTCACCGCCAGGCGGCTGCCAGCTTCCGCTCCAGTCCTGCGTACCGCCGGGAGGAACTTCAAACTGTATCTCGAAAATAGACTCGTCGTTGTTCTGATGATCATACTCGTTTACATCCGCGAAGTTGGGCATCAGGTGATAGTTGGTGGTAAGCTCCGTATTGTTGAAAGCAGTCAGCGCCGCCTGATAATTCCTCAACCACATTTGTGCCGCGCCCTCGTAGGCATAGGCAGCGCCTTTTGTAGCCCTGCCCAGGTCGCCGCCAACAGTTTGCGTTTTTGACCACAGCAGGGTTTCCGCCTTTTGCATATCTGCTACCACCTGCATAAATACACTATCACGGGGCGACCTCGGCGTCAACCCATCCGTAACGGCATTCAGCTCCAAAGGGACACCGCCAAAGCTGGAAGCCAGATAGTAGTATGCCAGTCCCCGGAGAAAATAAGCCTCCCCTGTCAGACGATCCCCAAGGGATGCCGTAACGATACCCTTTTCTTTGGCAGTGGCAATAACGGGGAAGGCAGCATTTGCCCTGGCGATACCGATGTACATGTAGTTCCAGAAATCGTTCAGCGCTCCAAAATCCGCCGGGATCTGGTAATTGTTCCAGATGACATCGCCGCCCCAGTTGAAGAAGTCATGCGATTCAAAATTCGCCCAATACCAAATGGACTTTTTAAGCAGGTTGCTGTTCTGCCAGGTGTCGTAAACAGCATTGACGAGGGATACCACGTCCGAAGACTTGGTAGTGACCCCATTGATGTCGGATTGCATCGTGTCCGTCTGGTTCAGGAAATTCTTGCTGCAGCTGAGTGGGATCACCACCGCCGCGCAGAGCGTCGCCAGGGACAGGATAATTACATATTTTCTTGGAAGTCTCATATCTTTATAATTTGTGCTTTATATCAGAATGTTACATTTAGACCCACTGTGAATGCCCGGGATAAAGGATAAGTACCGTTATCCACTCCATTCTGGGTTGGATTCCCGTTCTGTATACCGACCTCCGGATCGAGGCCTGAGTATTTTGTAATGGTGAACAAATTCTGGGATGAAGCATATATCCTCAGATGTTTGATATAAAACTTTCTCAGCAATGGATCAGGGAGAGTATAGCCGACGGTCATGCTCCTTAATTTCAGATAGCTTCCATTCTCGACCCATACGCTGGAAGGGACATTGCTGCCGATGGCATCGTCGTTGGCCGTAGCACGGGCGTAGCGGTTGGAGGCATGTTGTGGCGTCCAGTGTTCCTTGTAGTAAGTCTGACTGACATTTTCCACCCCTTCGGAACCACGCTTCTGGAAGCTTTCCAGATCGCTCTCTACATAGTTCAGTATCTTGTTCCCGTAGGTGCCATAAAAATAGAGGTTGATGTCCCATGCTTTATAGGATGCATCAAAATTCAGACCGCCAAAAAATTTCGGCTGCGGATTGCCGAGAGCCGTCCGGTCCGTCGCATCCACTTTTCCATCACCCGTGATGTCGGCGAAGTAGCGGTCGCCGGGCTGATTTGTAGCCCTTTGATAAATGCCTCCGGCTTTGGCATTCAACGCATCGATCTGCGCCTGTGACTGGAATACACCCAGGGACTTGTAACCATAGAATTCACCTACAGGGCCTCCGACATTGGAGTGTGTGAACTCATCCCAGCTTTGTCCCGATAAGGTCAGACCTCCGAAGTTGGTTACAAAGCTTGTTCCGGAAGTGATGCTGGTAAGCGTATTCTTATAAGAAGATACGGTCAGCCCGATACCATATTGGAAATCCCTGCCTTTATTGCCATGGTAGTTCACCGCGAACTCCAGACCCTTATTGTTCATGCTGCCCACATTGCGGGTGATTAAATTATAACCCGACTGTGCAGGCGCCTTCAGCGTCAGCAGGAAGTCCTTGGAATCCCTGTTGAACCAGTCGGCCGTAAAGGTCAGCTCGCCCTGGAGGAAGGCCATATCTACACCAATATCGGTCTGCTTGTCCGTCTCCCATTTGAGATCAGGATTAGCGGGCTGGGTCTGCGCGATCCCACCCTGGTAGATCTTGCCAAAAGGATAGCCCATATTGTCTATCGGATTGCCATTGGCATCCGATCCGTTGGCGCTGGCGGCGCCGCCATAGGAATACAATGCAGCATATTGGTAGGGGCCGATAGCTGACTGGTTACCCACTTCTCCCCAGCTGCCTCTCAGCTTCAGATCGGAAAGCCAGTTGACGGATTGCATGAACTCCTCTTCTTTGACCTTCCACGCAACAGCGCCGGAAGGGAACACTCCATATTTATGCCCTTCACCAAATTTGGAAGAGCCATCCCTTCTCACCGTACCGGTAATAATATACTTATTGTCGAAAGTATAGGTCAGGCGGCCGAACTGAGATTCCAGGGTGGTGATGATCTGGCCGTTGCCATACTGGTCATACTTCACGTTGGATAGCTGCCCCAGGTCGGTGATAATAGCATTCGGTGGGATCCCGGAATAGCCCACCAGCGTATTGACATTCTTCTGTGCCGAGATACCACCGACAAAATTGATGGCATGCTTGCCAAAGGTCTTGTCGTAGGCAATGGTATTCTCCCACAACCATTCGAAATTATTGTTCTGATGGAAGGCATAATTCGCTTGGCTGGTGACAGAGCCGGGATATTGCTGTGACGCCCGGGTGTCTTCCGGCTGGAAGTAAGTACCCGTGTAGTAGCTCATGTTGACACCCGCATTGGTCTTCAGCTTAAGCCCATCGAAGGGTGACACTTCCAGCGAGCTGCTGGCCAGTATCCAGTTCGTTACGTTGGAGTAACGATTGGTCTCGATGGAATAGACAGGGTTGTTGAACTTGAATACATTGGCGTTTACTGGATTATAAAAACCATAATTCCCTTTCCCATCCTTTATCAGATACGTGTTCCGGTTGCCGCTATCAAGTGTGGGAGGATTGATCGCCATCTGCACCTGTCCGCCGCCTGCTCCACCGGCTGCCAGCGGATTGCCGTTGACATTCTGATAAGCATATTTTACGTTGGTGGAGGACCTCAGCCATTTCACAGGTTGATAATCCAGACCTAAGCCCAGCGTCCCTCTTTTGAAGTAGCTTCCGATAAGCGTACCTTTCTGATTGTAATATCCGAATGATACGGATGTTTGTACCTTGTCGGACCCGCCCCGGAGGGCCAGGCTGTAATTCTGAGCAAGACCACTGCGGAACAGCGCATCCTGCCAGTCCACGGTATGCAGCGCGCTCGGTGTATGCCAGACGGGTAATCCATGATAAGTATGGGTGGAATCCGCCGCCTCTACCTCATTGGATAAGGTTGCCCAGTCCTGTGCATTCAGGAGCTTGTATTTTTTGGGGCGCATCTGGAAGGCAGTATAAGCATCCAAAGAGACTTCCATTCCACCCTTCTTGCCTTTCTTCGTCGTTACGATCACTACCCCGTTGGCGGCACGGATCCCATAAATGGCCGTTGCCGAGGCATCCTTCAGTACGTCGATGCTGGCAATATCATTTGGATTGACATTATTGAGCCCGCCGGTAAGTGGATATCCATCCACTACATACAAAGGATTGTTGCCGCCGCTGGCCAGGCTTCCCACCCCACGTATCAGCACGGTTGTATTTGCACCCGGGCTTCCATCGTTGCTGATGACCTGTACGCCAGCCGCACGTCCCTGTAGGGATTGCTCCAGGCTGGTAATAGGCACCTTGGCGATCTGCTCGGCCGATACGCTGGCAATAGACCCGGTCAGGTCCTTGCGCTTCACCGTACCATAGCCGATGACGACTACACCCTGTAAGGACTGTGCATCCGATGCCAGGCGGACTGACAAGGTAGTACGATTGTTCACCGGTACTTCCTGCGTGGCAAAACCCACACTGGAAAAGATCAGGACGGCATTAGGACCCGCCTTGATGGTAAAAGACCCATCAGCAGCCGTCATTACGCTGGCATTGCCTCCCTTCACACGCACTGTTACACCCGCCATTGTACTATCATTCTGTCCGGCAACGACCTTACCCGTCACGGTGCCGGTCTGCGATAGACCCGGGAGATGTAAAAAAACGATAAAGGCCAGGACCAGCATGATCGCCCGCCCTGTCACATTTTTAATACTTGTTTTTTTCATTGTGTAGCAATTGTTATTGGTATTAAGCAAAAGCAGAGTTTATTATCTTGTTTGTGGAGATTAAATAATAGAATAATGAAATGTCATTCAGACATTCCTCATCTGGTATCTTTCATACGCAAGAGTTTTGGTTATATAATTTAACATCATAAAGTTAGATGATGAATGCTACGTCATTGTAATGATTTTTTAGCAGATCATTGACGCATTCCTACCAGTGATACCGTCTCTGCATTCCCCTTATAGCGAACCACCTGCCCTGCACCCCGCACATTATCCAATGCCGCCGGTCTGTCCCTGCTTATCTTCACAATTCGAAACACCCGTTTTTGCAACATATGTTCGAAGCTGCCCTCACGACGCCCGATCGTCAATGTCCCCGCAGCTTCATTATATATAAAAGGAATATTGGAATAAGCCCCCTTCTCATAATTGTAATTGATGCCTTCATCTTCGTATAATGTAAAATGTGCATCCTTGCCCGCATACACCAGTAAGGTGATGGTGTCAGCAGGCCGCTCGCCTGTATATTGCAGGTCGGGTCCCAGGGGCAGGATAGATCCTTCCTTCACATAGACGGGCATACGCTCATAAGGCGCTTCCGCCGTGATCCTTTGTCCTCCATCCATAAACTTGCCCGAATAAAGATCATACCAGCCCTGACCCGCAGGCAGATACACCTGCCTTTCCTGTGCCTTATACTGTGTGACAGGACTCACCAGCAGCGAAGGTCCCAGCATATATTCATCGTTGATATTTCGCACCGCGGTGTCCTTCCCAAAATCCATCACCAGCCCCCGCATCATCGTATAATCATCACGCCATACCCTACCCGAAAGTGAATACAGATAGGGCAGCATCCTATACCGCAGCTTGTCGTAATACAACATGCTCCGGTAGGCAGGATGATCTTCCGGCGCCACGTTGAAGATCTCCCGGAAAGGGAACTGACCATGTACCCGGAACAGCGGACAAAAAGCCCCGAACTGATACCACCGCGTCATCTGCTCCCTCCATTCCTCCAGTTCCTCGCCCTTCGCCTGCTCATAGCGGCGCTCGACGGCAAAGCCTCCGATATCCATCGTCCAATAGGGAATGCCTGACATCGAGAAATTGATCCCGGCCGCAATCTGGTCCTTCATATCCGTCCAGCGGGCGGCAATATCCCCGCTCCATACGGCAGCAGCATAGTGCTGGGAACCCGCAAAAGCGCTCCGGGTCAGGATAAAGACACGCTCATCCGGATTGGTGGCGCGCTGTCCCTCATAAATACCCTTCGCATTCACCAGCGGATAGGCATTCAGATACTCCGCGGCAGACCCCAGCGCCGTAGGCGTCATCTGCTCCTTTCTTTTTTCAGGACTCACATTCGAAAGAATGTCCGGCTCGCTGGCATCCATCCACCAGGCATCGATACCTTTATTATATAGCTTCTTATTCAGCAGGTCCCAAAAACCCTTGCGCGCCTCCGGATTGAACGCATCATAAAAAGTAGATATATACCCTTTCCCGATCCAGTCCCGCTGGCTGTCCGCAATATTTCTTTTATACAGCCAGTTGTTTTTGTCGAACTCCTTATACGTAGCCACCCCCTCATAGAACTTCGGCCACACAGAGATCATAAAGTGCGAATGGTAATTAGTATGCAGCACCCGGATCATGCTGTCGGGCGAGGGAAAACGGCTGGCATCGAACTCCTGGCTGCCCCATGCATCCTGCTTCCAATAGCTCCAATCCAGCACAATATTGTCCAGCGGTATCCGCCGGGCGCGAAACTCCTTTACAGTATTTAGTATCTCTTCTTCTGTTTTATACCGCTCCCGGCTTTGCCAGAGCCCCATTGCCCATTTCGGGGGGATCGTGGATTTTCCCGTCAGCTGCCGGTAGCCCGCAATGACCTCGTCCATATTCTTCCCGTAGATAAAATAATAATCCAGCTGCTGCCCGGCCTCGGAGCTAAAGCTGACATCATCTTGCTGTCCGCCAGACAATGGGTCGAGCCACTTCATGGTCAGATAGGATTCTCCCCCATCCGGCGCCCATTCTATCTTTATAGGGACTCTTTTATTCTTTTCCATCGGCAGGTCCAGGATGGCCGAACCCGGGTTCCAGGACTGCCGCCACCGGTCCAGCCGCAGTTGCCCGTCGATGTATACTTTCAGATATCCCCCATAAGTCAGGTGAAAAACATGCGTCCCAGTGATCTCGGAAGCAAGCGATCCTTCCCAGGTCACCGCCCCCGTAGCCGGTGTGAACTCAGCCGGCAGCAGCTTCTTCGAATCCCCCAGATAGGCATAATTGATAATGGACTCCGCCTTCTCCAGGTTGACGACCTCCGGATGCAGCTTGTCATTATGATAGTACGCCGTCAGCCAGCCCTGGTCCCCATGTGCGGAGTACAAGCGTAGGGCAGACAGCGGCTTATACGGCCGGACATCCCCGACAGCCGTAAGCGAGTAATTATCCCAGAGAATACCATAATTCCTGCAGGACAGCAGAAAAGGAATGGCCACCTCCGTATTGTTCTGGAAAAGATTGACTTGATGTCCCTTGTAGTTGACCAGGCCGTCCTGGTGCTGCCCCAGCCCATAAAATGCTTCGTCGGGGGCCGTCGCAAAGGTCTGGCGGATATGATAAGAAGGCTCCCCGTCAAAGACAGCCGGCTCGAAGCTGCGCCCCCCGGTCGTTTTCTCCGCCACGATAGGCTCGCCGGACACATCCGTAAAATGAACAGCCCCGGTGCGCAAGGAAACGGCTGCTCTCAGCAAGCTGGTCTTTATTACTATCTCGCTATCGGCCTCCAGGACATCCCATTTCAGCGAGGGATCGGTCTTATAGACGGTGACCAGGCTCTTGCGTGTCTCGCCTTCCTCTTTCACCGGACTCGACAGAACCCTTATGATGTTAGCTGCAATGACGGATAATTTGACCGCGGCGGTGTTTCCAGACCAGCGCATGTCCGGGTAGACGATGACCCCGTCAGAAGTACGGGTAAAATGCCCATTGGCCTGAGTATGTGTAATTGTCAGAAGGAGAAAGATCAGGAAAGAAAGCAGTTTTCTGTAGTGCATTGCAATCGGTTGTAAAACAACCCAAAAATAGACTCCTCCGCCAAACACCGGGGTACAGTAACTTGCAAATCAAGGTATCGGATTGTTCCCCCCAGGGGTATAATTCTGTTATTTTTAGTATCACAACTGTTCACGGCAGACTGATAAGCCTTTGCCTCACCCCCCCATGTTGGCTCTCCACGATACTCGCGAAGCACAACACGTTAAATTCCCAGGTCTTTTTAAATTATCAAATTTTCGGCAGGGAACTAAAATAATTAGCATCTTCATTTACCTTTGCCCCATGAATTTGTTTGGAGATATCGCACTCTTTGACGAAGGCAAGCGACGCTTTACAGATTTTCAGCTGGCGGATACGGACCTGCGGCTATGGGAGCAGTTCTATACAAAGGTCGAGTCGGACAGGTACTTTACAATATTAAAGGAGACTACCCCCTGGCAACAGCGGGAACGAAAGATGTATGACAGGATGGTGCTGGATCCGAGGCTAACGGCTTATTACGGCGGTTCCAATGGACATCCATGGACGGATGTGCTGCTGGAGATCAAGGGCAAAGTGGAGGCAGAATGCGGTATCTGCTTTGACCGGGTGCTGCTGAACTATTACCGGGATGGGAATGACTCGGTGGCTTGGCACAGCGACACGCTGCCGGCGGATGGGAAGCATCATCCTATTGCATCGGTCACATTTGGAGAGACAAGGCTTTTTAAGGTAAGACACAAGGCCAGGAAAGATATTGATCAGGTATCGATTCCTCTGACGCATGGTAGCTTCCTGCTGATGGGGGAAACCATGCAGGATCATTATGAGCATCATGTTCCAAAGACGTCGAGGAAGATCGGGGCAAGGATCAACCTGACGTTCAGGATTGCAGAGCCTGCTAAGCCGGTGTATTTTGTCAATACGCTGCAATAAGATTAAGCTGAATAATATTACTCATAATAGTCGGCAATATAGTCCCCAATGGCCTGGATCAATCCGGAAGGATGTCCCTCCTTATCCCGCTCCTTCCAGCCATGATCACTGCAGCACAGGTAGGCGTAAAAGGCGTCGCCGAGCATGACCCGGAAATAGACGGGCATATTGTTCTTTCCCACTTCCTCCGAGGGGGTAATGGTGCCGACATAATGTTGACCTTCGAAGTCCAGGAAAAGGGGAAAGGTTTTTTGGGTATTCATATGTCGAGTTTGTAAGTGAGGATTAAAACTTCATGCCAGCCGATGAGCCGGAAAAGGCTTTTATTTTTCCACACCAGGGAACATAACTTCATCATTATCATTGAGCCTGCTTCCAGCAGGCAACAAATATTCCTTTGACATAATGAGGATTATCGCGATAACTAATAAAATTAGTAACTTTATCTAAATAAATTAGCTTTTCGAAGTTAATACAACTTGTCGCCATGCCCAACCAGCAGGATATTATTCAGCAATTGCAGCGCGAGATCCTACAGCTGCAAGGTTCCCGGCCGCCCGGCCCGGGACAGGCGGAGCTGGAGCTGGGACCGATACAGGCGGCATTCCCCAATCATAGTTTTCCGACAGGAGCGATCCATGAATTTATCAGCATGCGGCCGGCGGATGCGGCAGCGACGGGTGGCTTTATGGCAGGGCTGATGGGCGGGCTCATGCAGCTCGGAGGCGTATGTGTTTGGGTGAGCGCGGGTCGGACCATCTATCCACCAGGGCTGAAGGCATTTGGGGTGCCGCCGGACAGGATGATCTTTATG
>Ga0207671_10005113_pt1 | contig 12226 bp, 13 predicted proteins | sample KBSC24metaG_FD_184352 | JGI IMG/M metagenome (GOLD analysis project Ga0207671, IMG submission 184352) | Corn rhizosphere microbial communities from Kellogg Biological Station, Michigan, USA - KBS C2-4 metaG (SPAdes) (version 2) | ecosystem: Host-associated > Plants > Roots > Rhizosphere > Soil... | reverse complement strand
CCATACAAAATCAAATTTTGAATGAAACCTTCCGTAAAATCCGGCTTGTACACGGGCCTGCTTTCCGGCCTTTGGGTCTTATCCTGTTTTACTATTGTGAGCTGGTTTAATAGTTCCCTGCACCTGGAGATCCCTGCCTGGCGGATCAGAGCGTATTCTGGTTTGTTCAGCATCATCATATTGGTGGTTGGCATTTATCTCGGTATCAGGGAGGCCAAGCGCCAAAACGGCTCACAAATAACTTACGGTGGGGCCATCAAGACCGGTGTTATTGTATCGATCATCACAGGGGTATTGGTCGCTCTTTTCAGCTTTTTGTATTGTACAGTCATTAATCCCGGTTATGCTGCCTATATGGCAAAAGAAGCAGAAAAAGCAATGGTTGCAGCCCATGACAGCCCTGAAAAAATCAGCCGACAGCTGGACAAAGTAAAGCAGGATTTCAGCACCTCATCGCAGGTAGTGATGACCTTGGTAGGGCAAATTGTTGTCGGCACTATCAGTTCTCTTATCATTGGAAAATTCATCCGAAATAAAAAGCAATCTTAAATAAGCAACCATGAAAATGTTTGTTCTAACGCCGTCTTTAATCGGCATGGCCCTTTGCCTCTCTGGAGTACTGCAAGCACAGCAATCCGCCTCCGCTAATCCAGCATTAAAAAAATTCGCTTTTCTTATTGGTGATTGGGTAGGTGAAGGTAATGGCCAGCCCGGGCAAGGCACTGGCTATTTCAGCATCAATCCAGATCTGGATGGGAGGATATTGGTAAGAAAGAATCATACAGACTATCCAGCCACTCCGCAAAAGGCGGCCTTTACTCACGATGACCTGATGATCATTTATGCAGATAGGCCCGGTGAATTGTCAAAAGCCATTTATACGGACAACGAAGATCATACCATTCATTACACGATCGCCTTTTCCGACGATCAAAAAACAATCACTTTTACCAGTGCTGTGACGGTAGGTATGCCCACCTTCCGGCTATCCTATACTCAGATCGATGCATCTACTTTAACGCTCAAATTTGAAATTGCACCACCCGGCAAGCCGAATGCCTTTAATCCCTATCTTGAAGGTAAGGTTCACCGCAAACAATAGGTAAAAAATGCCGCCCAAAGCTAGGGCGGCATTTAATTTTAGGAGGAAAATAACTAAGCCAGATAACGAAGGGTCAAGAAGTTATTGATTTTAATACGTCTTCAATAAGGAGGTTCGAAAGTTGTCGCCAGCTCTCCGCAAACATAAACAAGTGCTCCCCGTTAGGGGGGCGTTTTTCGTTTGGGAGAGTGGCAGGCGGAATAGCCATCTGTGAGATGAATGGAAGGTTCGTTCAACGTTTAGCGGGCAAGCTTGCCAAAGCGGACAAGCGGAAAATGCGGGGGCGCGATAGCGCCGAGCACTTGTTTTGGTTTGACGCCCCCGTCTGGGATCACCGGAGCGGACCGTCCAGGGCGCGGAGGTAATCCCTCCCTCTCCGCAAATGCAAGTTCAAACAGTGCCCAGCTTTTGGTTGGGCATTTATTGGATTTCTATATGTGCAGTGCAGTATTATTGCGAGATAAATTTGCCGCTTTTCAGAACCTTTGCCCATTTTCTGATGAAGTCTTTAGATAACGAACTTTCCTTGATCGCTACATAGTTCTCGTATAAGCCATAATCTCCTTGTATAACGATATATAGATCAGATTCAGCTATCGGATACTTGCTGGTAACGGGAGTTTCGACCTTAAATAATACCCAATGATGGCTGCCTTTTTCGAGCTTATCCAGTACTGTCAGCACCGATCCGCTGTCAAGGTGGCTTCTATAATGTGCCAGCATTTCATCGGTATTTGAAAGCCGGACAGCTTTCATGACGCGCATTGTGCCCATGATTGTTGCATTATTCGTATTCTCGTATCCAGGGATTATAATGGTGCTCATTTGAGCACTATCATCCTGCTGAGAAACAATTTGCCACTCGTATTCACGAGGCCATTCAATTTGAAGTTGTTCGACCTTTTCCTGACCGTTTGCAAGAATGTAGCCTACGCACAAAGGCAATAAAAGCTTTATGATTTTCATGCCTCGATTTGTTATAAATTAAATCTAACTTCTGCTGCTTAAGTATTGATCGGGCGTGAGTACTGCCAATTCACTATTCTTGAAGTCTTTGACATTCCGGGTAACGATCGTCTTCACATTTTCCGATAGTGCCGCGTAATGCTGTAATGCATCCTCGAAATCACCAAATTTAGAATTCAATGCTTGTAGAACGGATGCTTTGGAAAGTGCAATGATGTCGATCAATTTAGCTAATTGAGAAAGCTTTTCCATCACTTTTTGATGGCTCCCCAATTTGCGGAGGACATAATAGGCGTTCGAGAATACCAGGCCTGTGGTACATATAGAAATCTGCTTTTTCTCTGATAAGGTAAATATTCTTGCAGCATCCATCGCAAAAGGTTCTCTTGCAATCATAAAATCCAGAATCACGTCAGTGTCGATAAATGCTTTACTCATATTTACGCTGCTTTTCATCCCTCAAAACCTTTTTATAGTCGAAATTTTTCGGAGCCTTGAAGGAGCCCATCAGTGATTTCACAGAAGAAGTCAACTCCTCAGATTGACTGCTATTGAGTTCAGTGATCGATTTGAAATAACTTTCTACCAATTCGGACACGCTCCGCCCTTTTGCTCTGGCATAGCGCTTAGCCTCGCGGATCACTTTATCATCCAATGTGAGGGTTAATTTAGTGGTCATAACACGTGTATTTCTTATTATAAAGATACGTATTATTTGGAAATTAATCTAACATAAACAAGTGCTCCCCGTTAGGGGGCATTTTTCCTTTGGGTGGCAAGCGGAATAGCCGACTCTGCGATAGCGCCGAACACTTGTTTTGGTTTGGCGCCCCCACCTAAGGGATCACCGAAGTCGGCCGTCCAGGGCGCGGAGGTAATCCCTCTCTCTCCGCTTTGCGATCATAACTGATTCCACCAGGAAAGATCAATTCTTGAAGTTCTTCTTTGAGGCAAATTCCGCTGGAAGCCCATACAGCATTGAGTTTGGCGTTCAAACCCACGGCATTTTTATACATTCTGAAATGTTCGAAATGGGCACGGAGCATTCTGCCAGTTGCGCTTCGATATTGCTCCGTTCCTTCTGGTAGGGGGTATTTTTTTAACAAAGCGCCAATAGGCCAGATCAGCGGCTTAAGACTTCGTGATCATAACCAGAACTAACAGATTCCTGTTTGGGGCACAAAAACCTTGTAAGTCGAAATATTTAAAAAAATAGTTATTTATTCTTTTGTAAATTCTTTATATTAGTTGAGAGCGTGTGCTCGATAATGATTAGTTAGCCCCAACCTCTCTTCCTTATGAATAAAACAGTCGTTGTTATTGGTCTATCGCTCATAGCACTGCAATCATACCAACCCTGCGAGGCACAATCTGCCATCATTCCCCGGTTACGAAGCAAGATACTCGCCAGGCAACAACAACCTGGCTATTTAAAAGATACAGCCTATGTTGATCTACTTGACAGCCTGGCCTTTGCCTATTTCAGGATTAGCGTCGACAGCCTGGTTTTCTACAGCGACAAAGCCATGGCACTTGCAACCCAAATCGGGTATGTCAGGGGCCAGTCCGTAAGTCTAAGGCACAAAGGAAATGCCTATTTTGAACTGGGCGACTATTCGAAAATGTTACAGTATTATCAGGATGCACTTCGCGTGGCAGAGAAGGCGCACGATTCGCTACTCATGGCGAAAGCCATGTACAATATAGGGAATAATGCCTATCAGGTAATAGGGAGAGATGAGGACGCCCGGAATATAATAAAAAAGGCAGCCGATATTTTTCAAGCCAGGAAAGACAGCCTTGCCTTGTACATGGCAATAGCTGTAATTGGGTCACTTTGGGCCTATGATCAAAAGTACGAAGAAGCGTTGTCTTGTTTTAATCGTGCATTGCAGGTGGCAACTGCCCTGAAAGACAGGTATGCCATTGTGATAGTCAACGATCAAATTGGACAGCTTTACCAGGCTAAAGGCAGGTTCAAAGAAGCATTGGCCTTATTACTTCAAGCCTTGGATTATTTTAATAGTATCGATGATATTGCACGCCAGTCCCAATGCGCAAGCGAGGTTGCCGACGTATATATTCAGTTAAAGAACTACCCAATGGCTTTAAAATATGCCAGTATAAGTTTACAAAAGGCGCAGGCGGTAAAAAGTAAACCCCATATTCTGCACGCCGTCAGAGAGATGGCTGCTGCTTATGAAGCATTGGGCAACACACGTTATGCTTTAAAGTATTTCAAATTGATAAAGGAGGCTTCGGACAGTGTTGCTTATGAAACAATGCGTAAGAAAACAGAACAACTGGAGACGCGCTATGAATTCGAGAAAAAGGAAACCCTTTTAAAAGCAGCCCAGGAAAAAAAGGATGTCCTGAATAAAAGTATTGTTCAAAAAAAGGAACTGCAGATTTTCATTGCTTTGCTGTTGATCCTGCTCCTTAGTCTGCTGGTTCTGTTACTGATCAGAAGCAGGGCAATCAAACAAAAGAGCAACTTGATACTGGAAGCCAAGAATGAAGAAATAGAGCGGCAAGCCTTATTATTGTTGAAAAGTAACCACGAAAAAGACAAATTATTCTCCATCATTTCCCATGACCTGAAAGTGCCAATACATTCTCTAAAAGAGATACTGCGATTGCTGGGAGATAACTACCAGGAAAAGGAAACTATCGAAGAGATACTGGAAGAACTTCGCCAGGATATTAATCATTCTTCGGAACTGGTGAATAACCTGCTGTTGTGGGCCAGTGGCCAGTTTACGGGCAGTTCCGTTTTGCCTGTTATATTTTCTGTACACCAACTCATAGCCGATGTTTTGCAAATTTTTATTAAACAGGCTGCCGTAAAAGGCATTAGCCTTAAGCATGAATTGACTGCTGAGGAAATATCTGTATGGGCCGACATGAATATGATACAGGTTATCATTCGTAACCTGGTGAGCAATTCCATTAAATTTTGTAATATGGGGGATACTATTACCATTTCGGCAAGCACCACCAATGCTGTAGTTACCATAAGCATGGCAGATAGCGGGATAGGCATACCAGCGGAAACACTGGAAAAAATAAACCAGGGCCAAATGGTTTCTACTTTTGGTACGGCAAATGAAAAGGGCATAGGCCTGGGCTTGCGGTTATGTTATGAACTGGCCAAATTAAATAATGGCTTACTAACAGTGCAAAGCGAGCCTGGAAAAGGCAGCATCTTCTACCTGGCATTGCCCTGCAAGCCTTTGTAATTAGCTGCAATTCATTCATTTCCTCGTTCGATAAACCTTACTACCAGGGCAATATTGAACCTTTCTTACTCCATCTTTTTGCAATCCCGCACTGATAAGCTATATTTATAGATAACCAACAATACACTGATTATGCCAGTATATGTCGTAAATGCCTACGATATACATGACTTCGACACATTCAAAGATTACCCACCTCAGGTTAGACCGCTACTAACCAAATATGGAGCTAAAGTCCTTGCGATGGAAACCAATCCCAAGTCACTGGAAGGCCGCCCCAGAACAATGAATGCTATTATCGAGTTTCCATCGGAAGAGGCAGTGAACGGCTTTTATAATGACCTGGTATATCAGTCATTCATTCATCTGCGGCATAATTCAACCTCGAACACAACCATGATCATACTGAAAGGAAGGTGAGGCATTGATAACTTTAATTTCCAAAACAGCACTATATGGGAAAATAAAAAATGTGCTGTTGCGCTTACCTACGTTATTCATATATCATTAAAGTAACTATGTTTTTCAAAAAGAAGAAGGAGACGGCTACCCCTGCCATTAAAATGAAAACCATCATTTGTATTCCAGGGATATGGAAAGATAGATCCGATTTGGTAAGTTCTATCTTTAACAATAATGCCAACGAATTTATCTTTTCGGGCAACGTTTTATTAAATATGAATACTCAACAGCAATTTGAAATAGAAGTGTGTGACCATGATGAAAGGATGGCAAATTCATTTAAGGTGGCAGGCATGGCCAATCGGTTGGATGATTCATTCCTGGGTGAAATAGAAAAACACAACACGGTTATATATCTTATTGGAGAAGGTGGCAGCCTGGAAAAAGCTGAAGCCATTGCTAAAGCTGCTCAAGCAATAATAAATGCCGGAGGGAGAGGTGTAAAAGTGGAAACGGCCGGAAAGGCTTTTACTAAAGAACAATGGACAAGTCTTATAGCAGGTAAGCCACAAAGTAATTTATACAAAATGTTTGTTTTGGATTCAATTACAGAAAATGAGACGGAAACAGTATTCTCCTGCGGCATGCACAACCTGGGGCTAAAAGACACTATTATTTCCGGAACAACTTTGGAAGAATCCTTGGATATGATCTCGATTTTCTCCTATTACCAGATTGTGGACAAACCTGTTATTCGACACGGTCAAACTTTTAGCAAAGCTGCCGATTCTCCTATTTACCAAATATTGGAGGAGGCTTCTCCTCCCTATTCTGGAATGGAATTATTCGAAAATCCTTATGGCATGTGGAGATTACAAAGAAAAATCTCTTGAAGTAAACGTCGTCAGGTTATTTTATTTGAGAGTACCATCTACCTTCACCAACCCTTCCACCACCTTCGCCACCTCGCTCCCGATTCGCTCCACGCCATAATCGCAATTTCTCATAACAATAGCCCCTGCCTTCGAGCCGGGACTGAATATCATAAAGGCCGTATAGCCCGCGACAGCTCCATTGTGCCCGGCTATTTTAGATCCATCTTCAGGATAAATGACGTTCAGCCCAAATCCATATCCGTACTTCCCTTCCTCCGGCGTCTGGATGGTTTGCATCATCTCCCTGTATTTTTTTGCTAACCGGTCGGAATCGCTGTATTGTGCCATGATAAAACGGGCCAGGTCACCGGTAGTAGTATAGATACCTCCGTTAGGAACCTTATATCCTCTGCCGGCATACTCGGCTTTAGCGACCTCACCGTCAGGCTTCCCACCAAAGCCGCTCCGATGATAACCTACAGCGACGCGATCCTCATAACCGGCAGGTATGATATAAAAACTACTGGTCATGTGCAGCGGCTTAAATATCCTGTTTTCCACCATCTGCATGAAGGGCTTATGAGCAGCCCGGGAAAGCGCCAGTCCAAGAATGCCATAACCGATATTGCTATAGGAATATTTTGTGCCCGGGGAAAATGTTACGTCGGTGGTAGGAATGGAGCTCAACACCTTATTTTCCCATTCCCCGATAGGGCCAGCCGCCGCGTTCCAAAGCCCGGGCTCCATCGCCAGACCTCCTGTATGACTGGCCAGCTCACGAAACGTAATCTCACTGGTATCACTCCCTTCTTTCCATTTCAATTGTTTTATCTCCGGTAGATATTTGGCGACGGGCTCATCCAGGCTGATGGTCCCATCCTGGACCAACAACATCATAAGATAGGCGGTGAACGTCTTTGAGATGGAGCCGATCCGGTAAACAGTGCTGACATCGGCGTCGATCCCTTTCTCATTGTCCGCCTTTCCAAAAGCCCTGGACCAGGCAATCTTATTTCCCAGGAACACAATCGCGGACAAGCTACCTACTGTGTCCTCCCGATGTTCCTCCTCCAATTGCTTGTCAAAGCTGTCAATAACCTGTTGAACGGTAGGAGTATCCGAACGGGAAATGGGCTCGGATTTTTGCGCGCTATGGCAGAAAGGCAGCAATAACAAGCAGATAATGGGCGATAAAAAGCCTGTCCTATTCATATAAAGTATTATGCAATAGAAATATACGACTTCTTCCCTACAATCGATAAATGCGCACTGAACACCACGATCATCGGTTATTGGCTTAATAGCTGCAGTTAATACCTGTCGGCTGCAGTTGTCAAGTGGCAATGGACCGCATGAAAACGCCGGGTAACGGACCGCTTGCAGAGAATCAAAGAATATTTATAGCGCTGTGCTTGTTGGCGTGACTTTGCCGATGCGGGGATCCTTGTTGGACACCAGTTGGCAGATCCGTACAGCCGCGTTTTCAAAATCATCGTGTTGGTCGCTGAGCAGCAGCCAGGCCGAATCAATGCCTTCGTCCAGTTGAAATTCGGAAATAGCCGGTATGTCAGCTTTTAGGCTGTCGTGATGCTCCCGGGTGGTAGAGATCCAAATACCGTTATGCTGCGGGTTCTTATTAGTTTTTCTGAAGATCAGAACGATCTTGTGGTTGAAATAAATATAAAACATGCCGATCGCCGGCTTGACGATGATATTGGCAGGCAAATCGTTCAGCAGGAAATCAAAAGGCATCGGTCGCTTCATTCGAGGATGCTTTTTAATGTGGCCAAACTCTTATCCATGTCCCTGACCACATGTTTCTGCATCATGGGTATGAGCAGATTTAACGGGTAGTTTAGTGTGCCGGCATTGCTCCAGGATACTTTTGTCTGGTCACCGGTGAATGATTCCAGTTGCATGAGAATACGGGCACTGGTTTTCATAGGTTTGACAAAGCGAATTTCCATTTCGACGCTTTGTCCTTCAACAATATTGATGATCTCTTTTTCGCCTTCACCGGCATTTTTATTGCCGCTCCAGGCATAGACATAGCCTACAGTACCGTCCGTTCCCCTGAATTCTTTCTTACGATCGGCATCGGCCATAGCATTGGTATTGAATGTCTCCTGGTTTTGGAGAAGTTTGATATAATCGAACACCTTTTGCCGGGGGGCATTGATAAGCATCTCCCGTTTGACATAGTGTTTCCGTTTCATCAATAGCGCGATAATGAAGAGCAAAGCGACGATGCCGGCCAGGACCAGAAGAATAATGACCAATAGATTCATGTCCTAAATTTATTGTAATATCCGCGTTTATACAAATAACCCTCGTCTCCTGCGGCAAAAGGCTGCCTGTCAATCAGGCTGTGGGCTGCAATATCCTGATGAAATCAGCGATCTCGGCCAATGCCTGCCGAGAGGCCTCTTTGCAGATGTCCTTCTTCGTCCACACATGGGGTTGCCCATCATAGATACTCAACCTGGACCTGCGCTGTATCTCTTTTATGGTATTATAAAAATGTTTACTGTCATCCAGCAATATTTCATTCGTACCTACCATAATGAGAACTGGCGGAAATTGGGTTAGCGATGCATTTTTCGGGTTCGACACTTTAAGAGGGATATTCCCCGTATAAGCCCGGCCAAGCATATGGAGCATTTCCCTGTTCAGCGAAAGGTCCAGCTGGGCGTTTTTTTCATATGACGGAGTGTCGCACTCGAAGTTGATCCATGGAGAGATCAAAACGACAGCGTCTGGCAACGGCAGGTGTATTTTGAGCATTTCTCCAATGGCGGAAACGACCAGGCTACCACCGGCACTGTCTCCAATCAGGTTTATCTGATATCCTGGATAGCGGCTGGTTAATTCCCGGTAAACAGTTAATATGTCATTCAGACCGGCGGGAAATGGGTTCTCCGGCGCCAGGGCATATTCTATAAAAAGAATTTCTGCGTGTAGGTGCTTTGCAAAGTGACTGACCATTTTTCCGTGCGTCCCGATAGACCCCATGGCGAAGCCGCCGCCGTGCAGGAAAACAATTATTCTGTCCGGAGAAGGGTCTTCCGGGGTAAACCAGTAACAATTTACACCTTCGATCATAACGGGTGTTATGGACACGGTCGGCTCATGATCATAAGGGTGAGGCTTGTTGTCGTAGACTCGCCTCATTTGTAATACGTCTTTCATGTCCCTCATTTCTGGCGCTTCTTCCATGATTTGCTTTTTATTTAGTGCAAATCTAGCGCTCGATCATGGAACCGACTTATAAGGTAGTTTAATAAACAGGCTTAATATAGTTTAAGGGTGACCCGTTTTCTGTGAGATTTCCTTACGGATCTTGCTTAGGAATTCAGGGGTGATCCCAAGATAGGAGGCGATTTGGGTATTGGGCAATCTTTGCGACAACGCAGGATATTGACGTAAAAAGGCAAGATACCGTTCTTCCGCGGTAGAGCTGACAATTTGCAACAACCGGTTTTCCAGCTCGGCAAATCTTGTCTCCACAATTACTCTAAAATTTCTGTCGAACTTTGGATAGGTTCTAAAAAAATAAATAAGGTCCGGCCTGCTTATCTGAAAAATGGTCGAAGATTCGATTGCTTCGATATTTACCTTGCTTTTGTTTCCGGAATAAAAGCTGTCGATGATCATGATCCAGTCATTCTCCGCGGCAAATTGCAGATTGTGCTCTACGCCCTTTTTGTCGATCTGGAATACCTTGAAACATCCATCCGCGACAAAAGTGTAATGCCTGCACACCTCATCTTCGGTCAGAATAAGCTGTCTTCTTTTAATTCTTCGTTCAATTGCCCGCTCTTTTAAATCTGCTCTTTCTGGTTCGTCCAGGGGAAGGTACCTATCAAAACTGGCAAATAATTTATCTATGGACACGGTTTGTCAGGTTGCTTTAACTTAAATATACGCTACTTTTTAACAAACTCCATCGTCCTCCCTTTCATTACACCATAATACATACCCCCGCTCAATTCACTTATATCTATTGCATTTACACCTTTGCTTAGCACCACAACCTTTACCAATTTTCCGTCTGCGCTATAAATGCAAAAGTTTCCGGTATCGTCGACCTTGATATTAATAAAATTCGTAGCAGGGTTGGGATAGGCAAGCACATTGTTGCCGGTACGTTGCGACAATATCAGGGTGCGGCTGTAAATATATCCGCCATCATTGTCCACCACCTTCAAACGATAATAAGCTACCGGCTCCTGTTGTGCTAAATGATAGGAGTAGCTGCTGCTGCTTCCTTTGGCTGCAATTTCTCCTTGTGTCTTGAATACAGAGCCATCTACACTTTTTTCCACTTCAAAATGATTGAAGTTGGATTCCACGCCCGTGCGCCATTGCAGATGGGCAATGCCGCTTTCCAGGATCCCCGTAAAGCTGAGGATCGTGATGGGCAACGGCGTGCTGTTACTTTCGTATGCTCCCATGTCAATTGCGGCGCCTGCAATACGGAGATTACGGGCAATATCCGCATTGCCTAAAGCCAGGCTCGTCGGATCGGGAGTACCCGCATCGATGCCAGGACTGCCGGACTGTAAAGCCAGCCCGTCATCGGCCGTTCCCCAGATACCATCAACCCCCGCCGGGGTGGCAGCGTTCACAAACGGGCTGCTGCTGCCTGTAATATTACCAGTGCCGGTCCAGCTTGCCTGTGAAAAACAATAGGTAAGACCTCCGGAGCCGCTCTCCCACCAGATATCATTGTACCCATTGACATCCGTATTACCCCAGATTACCGTGTTGGTAATAGTAAGGGAGGATTTGTCATTATCTATTGCGCCCCCTCCCCTGCCGGATGTATTATTGGCAATCGTCACATTCGAGAGCGTAAGGGAGGTTCCATAACTTGCTATGGCGCCCCCATCCAGGCCGCAGCTGTTATTGGCAAACACACAGTTCTTTATCACCGGGGAAGCTGCCGGGCTGGCTGCGTTTAAGGCATTGTAGAAGGCTCCGCCCCAGCCGCCGGCGGCCACATTATCATGAAAGATACAATTGCTGATCAGGGGAGAGCCATTCGAATTATAAATAGCCCCTCCGCCGCTGGTAGCACGGGTGGTCGTATTACCTGAAAAAATACAGTTGGTTATTATCGGGGATGCACCAGCCTTGTTATAAATACCGCCACCGGCATTAGAGGCCGTATTCCCGGAAATAATACAATTATTGATAACAGGCGAAGAATTGTTATTGTGTATCCCCCCACCAAAAGCAGCACTTCCGCCGGAGATGGTAAAACCATCCAATACCGCAGTAGCATCCAGGTTATTGTATGCATTATAGATCACATTGCTGCCGGCTCCCTGTAAGGTAGTTACATTGGCGCCCGCATTCCGTTGGGCAAAGGCGCCACCTCCCGATGGAAAACCGCCATAGATCCCAACATGGGCCGGCATGACCAGGTTTTTGCCGTAGACAGGCAGGTAAGTCCCTTTTGCCACCAGGATGGTATCTACTACAGAACATTGACCAGCAGCAACCAGCGCCTCATCCAGGGTCTTGTATGCTGCCGCCCAGTTGCTTCCATCACCGGACGCGGCAACACTGCTATCCACATACAGTTTAGCAACCGCCCCGCAGCTAAAAGAATTTTCATAAGCCCCTATATCTATCTT